>OLRW01001976.1_pt1 | contig 12107 bp, 11 predicted proteins | sample 1672701 | NCBI WGS metagenome assembly OLRW01 (sample SAMEA3136715, study PRJEB25190) | human gut metagenome | biome: human gut; feature: human-associated habitat; material: faeces | place: Austria | collected 2013
TGGAAACCTCCTTACTTGTTTTTTACATCATATCTGTTGTATTGATAATACACCACCGCAGTATTTCTGTCAACGATTTTACATATATGTTATCAAATTGTTGATTTTTCTTTCCAATGTGGTATAATGACAGCATAAAATTGCTAAAGAGGTCATCCCATGAAAATCGGAGAAAAAATCAAACGAATCCGCCTGCACCGCCACATGAAGCAGCGCGAGTTAGGCGAACTGGTTGGCTTTACCGATGGTGCCGCCAACCGTATTGCACAATATGAATCCGGGTTTCGCGTTCCGAAAGAGGATATGGTAAAAAAAATAGCAGCGGCACTCCAAGTCGAGGAGTGCGCGCTGCTGGAGCCGGATACCGGCAATTTGGAAGGTATTATGGAAACACTGTTTTGGTTGGATGAGGATATGCCGGATGTTCTCAGATGCTCATTGACCATGCCTTTGGACAAACGTCCAGCTGAGATAGGCAGTGCTACAGTGCCTGTCATTCAGACAAACGCAAAAACTGTTCCGTTCAACACACAGCCAACCATGCTTTGGTCTGAGAACGACTTACTGAATTGCCTACTTAACACCTACGCCGTAATGCAGTACAGATATCATACGGGCAAAATCACCCATGAAAAGTATTTTGAGTGGAAACTGCAATGGTCTTTTGGCTCAACGATTACACATTCTTCTCCCCTGTCTGCAGATATCGAGGCACTGCTTCAATCCGAAGCGGAAGAATAAGATTTCATTTTCGCGCCGTCGTTAAATAGTTTTAAGGCGACAACCCGCCTATAATAGATTTCATCATCAAAGTTTGCTCATCGTCCAAAATACCGCATACATCCATAAGTAGTTCCCGTTGACGTACCGTCAACCATCGCTGTTGCAAGCGGCTCGAATCCAGAATGAACACACCGCCACCCGCTCCCATCTTTGTATAAATTGGATATTCCAATTCTAATACCCGAATATCATTTCGGATGGTATGTGAGCTTACGGAAAATTCAAAAGCGAGATTACCAATGGTATCATTCTGCCTCTCATACAAAACCGTAATCAACCGCCTGCGACGCTCATAAAGTGAAATCTTTTCACCATTATTTATAGCTGTCAGGAACATCCTCCATTTTTACATAATTTCGCATAGCATCTTCCATGCTCATGCCGTTTGCCACGGCGTCGCGGCGGCAGGCGTTGACGGCCTGGATCTCCTTCATCTTCTCGCCGGTCAGGCTGTAGCCCTTCATGGCGATGAGCGTGGCCGCCCAGGCGACCATCGGGATGACGCAGAACAGGACGATGACGACCACGTTCATGCCGGGGGTGTAGGGGTCATACTGGGTGGGCAGGCTCTCGAGACCGATGAAGCTGACAGCCACGCCGACAACCGTTGCGGACAGGCTGGAAACCAGCTTGTCAACCAGGCTGAACAGCGTCCCCATAATGCCGGGGATATACTTGCCGGACTGATACGTTTCGTAGTCAGAGCAGTCGGCAACCATCGGGATGGGCATATCGGCGGTGGCGTAGTACGCGCCGTAGCCGATGCCGAACAGCAGGATAAACAGGACCGTGTACAGGTTGATAGACAGTCCGCCCTCACCCAGCAGGCTCAGGCTGAAGGCTGCGCTGTCCTGCTTCCAGAGCAGCAGCAGGACGAACACGCCGACATAGCACACCAGCGCCACGCTGACATAGCGCATCAGGCTGGCCTTCTGGCCCTTCTTTTGGCTCGTGCGGACGGTCAGCAGGAAGAAGGGGACACTAAAGACGTAACCCAGCACCATCATCGGCAGGTACAGCCCATCATAGTTGCCCATCATGCAACCGTACAGCATACACAGCACGGTGGTGTTGGTGGCGATGGAAAGCGCCAGCTTGCAGCCCGCACCGGCAACCATCAGGCGCTGCATGGGCTTGTTCTCTTTGATGATCTGAACGTACTCGGAAACTTTCAGCTTCTCGATCTTTTCGCCGCCGATGCCGAAGTACTTGGGCTGGTCCTTCTCCCAGATGCCGACGACCGCCAGCAGGGTGAGCAGGATAGAAATAACGATGCCGACAGGCGCCAGCATACGGAAGAACCCGGCAGAGCCGTAGCCGCCCTCATAATTTTTGGCGAGAATGGGGGCGAAGAACTGCATCGCGCCCATACCCAGCAAAGAACCGACGGTGTTAAAAATCGTGAACAGCGGGCGCTGCTTGGGGTCGTTGGTCAGAACGGTCTGCCCGGAACGGGTGCAGCTGGTCTGGAAGGTGTAGCCGATGACCCACACTGCGTACAGCGCCACAAACATGGCGTAGCGCGCCCACATCATCGTGTCGGGAATGAGCGGGGTCAGGCAGTACAGCGCCAGAATGCTGACGGCCATGATGAGGTTGCCGATGACCATGAACGGGCGGAACTTGCCGAACTTGCCGTTGGTGCGATCCATCAGCGCACCGATGATGGGGTCGGTGACGGCGTCAAACAGACGCATACCCGTGACCATAACGGAGGCAAAGATCATAGACAAAGCCAGAACCTTGCTGCCGAAGGTCGCAATATAAGACAGCACCAGAACGTAATACACGTTCGTGGCACCGTTGTTCAGCGGGAACAAGACCAGCTGATAAGGTTTGGCGCGGTTGACCGCGTTGCCGTTTTTGGTTTCATTCATAAGCAATTACTCCTGATTGCACAAAAATATAAGGAAATCAGCCCGCCCACCGCAGGACATATCTGTTGCGGCAGATAGCCTATGATGAACGAGCCGATTTCACAAGGAGAAAAAAACAAGGAATTAGAGAATGGCTAAAAATGTATTTTCCGTCTACCCTGCTTTTGCCGATTCCGACATAGCAGGTACGGCTTGCACAGCGCCCCGTTTATATATTACAGCGTACGGTGTCGCTTTTAGGCATACCGTAATCAGTCATACTGCGGGTATATGTGCCACTATTTGCATATAAAAGATTTTCCTTCTAGTTTGTGCTGTCGTTGACCATCATGTATACGTTGACCTTAAACACACCGTCTGTCAGTGAGGTTTCTACATCGCCGTTGTATTTTTCTGCTATGGCGCGGATACTTTTTAATCCAAAGCCGTGGTACCCATATTCTGTGGTTTTTGTTGTGATGGGCAGTCCGTTCTCATAGGTCAGGCTTTTATTTCCACAATAATTCATTGCATCTATAAAAACCATCTCACCTCTTTGTTCAATTGTCAGGCTGATCACACGTTTTTCCGCAGGCTCTATATTCTCTACGGCTTCAACGGCATTTTCCAAAATATTGCCAAAAAGTGAGTAAATGTCCATCGTATCCATAAAACGCAGCGCTTTTCCGTCACCCATACAGGTAATGGAAATTTTCTTTGCCAGTGCCTGGCGGCATTTTTCGTTTAATATAATATCCAATACATCCAAACCGGTGTGGTATGTAGTATCGTATACCTGCAGAAGTTCCTGCATGGATTCGATTTCTTTTTCCGGCAAGCGTGTTTGCAGTGCGGTTAATTTGTGCTTTAAGTCGTGATATTTCAGGTTCATCAGCTCCGAATTTTCACAGCTGCTTTCGTACTGGCGCTTTTCTTCTGTACGGATTCGTTGCAAAACGGCATATTCGCTTTTCAGCCGAATAAACCGACAGAGGAAGAATTGAATAAACAGTGCCAAAAGATTGCATGTTATAGCATACAAGGCAATACTGATGGTCAGGTACGGATTTTCACTTTGGGCTCCGTAGCCCCCCATGCGGGAAAAACGTGTAATGCCAATGCACACCAATACAATTACAATCGATATCACTGTAAGGCAGACATCGTAGTTCTCGTAAAACTTAATGTGAGAGGTATGAATAAAATAAAACACAACCGCATACAAAAACAGACAGACGACCGCCGCCATATATCGATTCCAGGTTCCCATGCCCGGTAACAGGGAAATCAACCGGCTGAGATGATGCCCAATATGCTGTATTGCGACACCGGAAATACAGGCTGACAAAACAGACAAAAGGGTTCCTTTACAGCACACGTACATCCCTATAACAGAAACCAAAATCGTAAACAGCATCTGTACAAAAACAATGGCTGCGACCTGCTGGCTGATGCTTTTCGGATAACAGCCGTAGCCCACTGCCAATGAAACCGCAGTGGTTACAAGCAGCCTCACAAAAAAACAACGTCTTTTCGGGTAAATATGTAAAAACACCCATTCAGCCAATAGGATTTCAACGATATAATCGAACCGAATCAGAATGTCCATCTCTCCGCCTCCTTACTCAATCAGGCCGCCCAAATATCGGGCATACGCCTGCTTGAATTTTCCGAATTGAGTCCTAGCTATCGGCAATTCCTCACCGTCTACCAGGCAGGTGCTTTTGCGGATTTGCTCTACATAACGCAGATTTACAAGGCACCCTCTGTCACAACGGAAAAAAGCAGGATCATTCAATTTCTTTTCCGCTGCATTCAGGGTGATGTATTCCGCAAAGGTTCCTTCTTTGGAGTGGTAAATAACATAATGTCCGTCTACCGTTAAATACCGCAGCATTCGTATATGAAGGCTGATAATTTCACCCTCTGCACATACGCAGAACATATCATCGGGTCGGATTGCGACCCGGTCCAAAATGCGTGTCATTTTAAGCAAAAAGGAATAGTTGTCCACGGGCTTTACGATAAAATCCAGTGCATCTACTTCGTACCCTTTCACAGCCATCTGTGCCATGTGGGTAACGAAAACCAACACAACGGTTTTATCAATTTTTCTAAGCTGATGCGCTGCTTCTATACCGTTTGCACCGGAAAGAAACTCCACATCCATAAAGACGATGTCATAATTCGGCTCGTATTTCACCAAGAATTGATCACCCGAGTCAAATTCGCTGATACTGAAGGATACATCCTTTTGCGCCGCGACAAAATCCAGCCCGGCACTAATTTTGGCGCGATCCTGCGCATCGTCGTCTACCACAGCCACCCGCAACATAGGGCTTCCCTCCCTTTTTTGCTCAGTATATCATACATGCCGCACATGTTTCAATACAGCAGCAAGCCGTAAGAGTCAGCGCAGTATCGCGCTGACTCCGCGGCCTGTTGCGGTTTTTACTGCTTATCTCTGTGCTTTTTTAACTGTTTTCCTTTCCTCCTGGATCAACGCGTACAGCGTCCAAATCAGCGAGGCAGCAAACAGCAGACTCAGCACGATATCCGCTGTGTACAGAGCCTTTTGCCACCAGGGGGTCAGGCTTACGACACGGGTATTGGAGGAGATACCGTTCATCGCGCTGGACCATACGGTCTGATAGCAAATGCGCTTAGCAGACTGGCGCATGGCCCATGCCATGGCACTGTAACCGGTTTTGAATTTGTCGAAGTGTCCTTGGGTCGCAGGCGTAGAACCATCCGGCAGATCACTACCGCCAACCAAGGTGCCGTAAACCTGCTCATAGTAGGGGTCAATATTTTGGCTGCCGTCCATATCCTGATAAGCATCCGTGATAACAAAGCCCTTCATGCCGCATTCACCACGCAGGAAGTCGGTTGCCAAAGCCGGGCAAGCTGCCGCACTCTGCACACCAAAGCGGCTGAAAGAAGCCATGGTGTTGAAGGCTCCGCCCTCTTCGATGGGAATTTCGAAGGCACGCAGGTACAACTCACGAATTGCCTGTTCCGGTGCCCAAACACCCACACCGTGACGGTTGTTTTCCTGATCGTTCAGCGCGCAGTGCTTATTGTAGACATGAACGCCCTTTTCCTCAATGCCGGCGCATTCCGCGGCACCGATCATACCGGTAAGGGTTCCGCACTCGCTAAAATACTCGCAGCTACGTCCGGTATACGGGGAGCGATGCAGGTTCAGACCGATGCCGTACAGACCGGAACAGCCGGCCCACAGACCATCCTCGCCAATCATATTGCCGACTTCCTTTGCCAACTGCTTATTGAAGGTAGCTGCCAAAATACCGTTTGCCGGGAAGCCGGTCATTTTACGCAGTGCATTAGAATCCACATCATCGGTAAAGGTGCCGTCATTTTTGATATGACCAGCTTCTTTTTCAATGCGGTAGGCAATGCCCTGGTTAGAAAGATATCCATTGCGGAAGGCCCAGCCACCAAAGCCGTTGGGACCGTTTTCATCGCTGGTTTCCGGTTTGGCAACACTTTCAACAGCTTCCGTCATATGCCAGCCGTTAGACACCAGCTTTACGGTGTCATCCCAAGTAAGCTGATCCATAAAGGTATCCCACACAGGATCAAAGTAACTGATTTCGTTGCCGTCCTCGTCATAGCGCATGTCGATCAGCATCAGACCCGCATTTTCTCCGTAGGTAGGATAGGTGCCATCGTCCTTGGGGATGGGCTGCTTGAACTGTGCGGGTACACCGGCCGTGTTATTGTATTCACCGCTGCCTTCGGGAACCTGGGCAAAGATTTCTTTTGCCATTTGTTCCGTCATCAGCAGTGTTTGATGACCGTTGGCCATATCCAGGGAAACAGCATTCCAGTTGTCACGGCTGTAATACTCCGTATGGTTGTCACCGCGTCCCTCATAGAGGTTGATGTCTGCAAAGTCAAACAAGTTCGTCACCAGCTGGTTGCTGCTGCCATCGATCATGGAAACCGCATCCGAATAGGCATACTTATCCTTGTTAAAGGACAAGCCGAACTTTGCTACTTTGGTTGCATCTCCGGGATTTCCGGTCATTTTGCTGGTGTCAACAGAAACGCCATTCTGCGCTTTTGCTGCCAACACATTGTTGACCGCGTCGTGGGCGCTGCCACCTACAGCTACATAGTAGTCACCGTCCATCAACACATAGCCTTTGGCGTTGTAGGCATCGTACGAGGTAAAGTATTTTTCATCCAGCGTGATCGTCACGTTTTGGCTCTGACCCGGTGCCAATGTATCCGTTTTCTCAAAGCCGACCAGCTCAACCGAAGGAACCTGTACCCCATTTTGCTGCGCATACTGACCATACGGCTTAGAAACATACACAGGAACAGAATATTTGCCAGAGTAGGTATCGGACACATTGGTTACCGTTGCGGTAACCACATAATTGCGGTCGTCGGATTTTTCAACCTTCACATCGGAAAGGTCAAAATCTGCATACGAAAGCCCGTAGCCAAAGGGCCGCGCCACGACCTCGTCATAATTGTATTCGCCTACATTTGCTGTGCCCAGGACATAGTCCTCGTAACGGGTTTCCGTGTAGCGGTACCCCATGTACATACCTTCCTGGTATACAACATAGGAAGAAAGAGTAATGTCGCTGGTAGAATATCCACCGTTCTTTTCGGGATCGGTCTCCGTTTTAGGCTTTTCCGTAGAAATGCCGTACTCGCCCGCATTTTCATAGACCCAGCTGCCGAAGTTTGCATTTACAGGGTTTTTGGCGTTATCAACCCACATCGTATCCGGCAGACGACCCGACGGAGAAACCTCGCCAGTCAGCAGCTTGCCGGTGGCCTCATTGCCGACACCCAGCGCACCAACCCACAAGGCAGCATCGATATCCGGGTCGTTCAGGAAATCGCCCTCAATCATGCTGGAATAGTTAATCAGCACAATAATGCGGGAAATTTCACCGGCAGCCTTTTTCTCTTTCAGACCCTGAAGAACGGACCATTCATTGGCATTCAAGCCTAGGTAATCCTTGCCCAGGCCGTCATGATTGTCAATGCCGTCTTCGGTAATGCCCAAAAGGTCATAGCCTTCGCCGCCGACACGGCCTACCACAAAAATAGCGGCATCGCCATATTGTGCCAGCGAGTCGCCCGCGGCAGCATCTACAACCGACCAGGGAGCTTCATTGATCAGCAACCGCGAGGTGCTGTAAGAGCCTGCATTGCTGCGCTTGTACTGTGCCCAATCCTCGGAAGTATACTGCTTTGTCAGAACCGGGTTGATTTCCAGCCCCGCATCCTGCAGAGATTTGCAAAAATCCGTTGCTTCGCTGGTAGAAATATTACCGGAGCCGGTACCGCCATATACAGGGTCGTATGCCGTTACGCCCAGCAGGCTAACCTTGCTGCCTTTGCTCAACGGCAGAGCACCGTTTTCATTCTTCAGCAGCACAGCGCCTTCTTCCAAAACCTCTGTTGCCTTAGAATGACCGGCATTGATAAGATCGGTCAGATTATCAAAATTGCTCTTGTAATATTCGGAATCCTGATTCGTATCCCCGGTCTCTACAACATCAAAGGTTTTTACATTCAGCACACTGCTGATGGCCGTTGCATTTTCGTTGCAAATCACGGTAGCTGTGACCATAACGCCGGACAGCAGCATACTGGTTACGGTCAGGATTTTTCTTGCAATCTTTTGTTTCATCAGTTTTCCTCCTTTGGGCACGAGCAAGGCAAAAATACGCAGACTATGCTTAAAACCAGCGCAATGCCAAACATAACGGCGTTGACAAAGAACTCAGGCGGAAAGCCGGAAAACTGAATACCGGTAACTACAGAGGATACAAAAAAATAGATGTGGTAAATATAAAAGAGTAAACCCAAGAAGTTTCCTACCAGAAGTGCCGATGGTGCAAAGCGTTCGTGATTTGTAAACAGCAACACCAAGCCCAACAGCACGCCCCCTGTCATACACAGCAGGGCTTCGCGAGCCATGAAGCGTGTGCTTGCATAGATCGCAGCATACACGATCATGGTGATTACCGAGACTCCGGAGCAAATCAGTGTTCCATAAAATGCACGGGATCTGTTTTTAAGTTGTTTTATCATCCGTTTTTCTCCCTTCAAGAACGCGGGAAGCGGCAGTGTGCCCTCCTTTCTACCATATCGCATGATACTTGCCAACATGACCGCGTTTATTTTGTCTTTATTTTTTGAATCGCTTCGTCCAATTTTGTCTGGCGTTGGAAATATTCCTTGGCCGAAAGTGTCGCTTTTTCTTCGGCATCCGAAGCGGCAATAAATGGCATGTCGAGCAGATTGAGCTGCTCGGCAGCATGTTTTGTCAATTTTGAGGTGGAAACACCCAGCAGGCGGATCGGCGAGCCGTCCCAGATTTCGTCAAATAACTGGCAGCAGTGCGTGTATAATGTGTCCGGATCGTTGGTGGCAGATACCATACTGCACTGGTGGCTGACATTGTGAAATTCGTTGTCGCGGATCGAAACGACTACGACAAAAGCACGCATTTCATCTTTTTGAAGCCGTGATGCTACTTTGTCGCACAATCTGCGGAGTATTTTTTTCGCTTCTGCAGAATCTGTCACGTCGTTGGGAAGTGTCGTCGAATTTCCATATCCCTTGTTTTCGGGAGTGCGCGGAGCAACCGGCGACGGATCGATGCCATTGGCGTATTCGTAGATCAAAAGCCCGTGTTTTCCCATGTGACTTTGCAATATAACGGGGTCAAACGCCGCAAGTTCGCCAATTGTGCGAATCCCTAACGTGTATAATTTCTGCTCCGAGGATTTGCCGACAAAAAACAAGTCGCGTACCGGAAGCGGCCACATTTTTTTCTTAATTTCATCGGGGAAAAGGGTATGCACTTTATTTGGTTTTTCAAAATCCGATGCCATTTTTGCTAATATTTTACAAGAAGAAACGCCAATGTTTACGGTGAAACCAAACCGTTTTTCCACTTCTGTACGAATGAAATTCGCGGCTTCAACCGCAGAATATTTTTCCAATAATTTGCTGCCCGTCATATCGGCAAAAGCCTCGTCGATGCTGAATTGTTCTATGGTATCCGTCAATGACTTCAAATATTCGATCAATCGGTGCGAGAAGTCACGATAAATGTCGTGGCGGGGAGGAACGACCAAAAGGTTCGGGCATTTTTTCCGGGCATCGGACAATGTCTCAGCCGTTTTGATGCCGTAAGTTTTGGCAATGGGACTTTTGGCAAGGACAATGCCGTGCCGCGTCTTTTCACTGCCACCAATGACCGCAGCCACTGTGCGCAGATCAAGTGTTTCGCCTTCTTCACGCAGGCGGTACACGGATTCCCAACTCAGAAATGCATTGTTGACATCGATGTGAAAAATGATCATTTTGGCGCTCCTTTCTCATATTTGGGCGGGTCTCAAGGTCAATCGTCTTTCCATGCAGGCATGGACGACACTTGGCTTTTCGACCCTGATACTTATATATCGGCAGATTGGGGAGGTTTGTAAAGAAAGGGGCGACGATATAATGCGGACAAAATAGAATGGCATATAATAAGGAGGCACATTTCTATGCGTTAACTTTAAATTTACAGACCGCCATTTCTAATTGTCTCTTGAAATCTGCCCGGTTTTCTGCATTGGTCCAATCAATCATTGGACTTTTCTGTCCTTGAAATCTTGCTAGATTTCTTCTGGTTTTTCCATCGTCACATTTGACTTCGCTTACCACCTCGCTCAGCCACATTTTTTTGTTGTTTTCTATTACAATAACATCTGCACAAATATCTGCATTTGTAAAATATAAAATGTAAATGTCATACGTTATCTTTTTGTTTGAATCCTGTGTGAGAAGTTTTTTTGATCGTTTTATAAAAGTTGTTTTCTTTTTTGAAGATTTTGAAAATTGTGGTTTAACAGCATTTTGGCTGTCGAAGAAAAATGTATCGTTACCTAAATAAGATAATTTTTTGTCTATTTTTTTTACTTTTTTGATATAGAAAGGTTCTGATTGATACCCGTCATTTTTCTTAATTAAAAAAGCCAATTTGTCATATCCGTTTTTCGTCCTGATAAATAGGTAGCCATAATATTCTTTTGCATTTTTGTTTTTATAATAAATCTTTATTTTATTTTGAATATCTGCGTATTCAGAACTGCCATATAACCAACAGTTTTTATTGATCCAAAAAGAAAATGCGGATACTATTTCAGCTTTTTTTGTACGTTCATATTGAATGGCATTATTTTGTGTGGTTTCTATTTTCTGTGCCTGCACCTGACAATCGCATAACAAAAATACGACACATAAAATTCCAATTTTTAACATTTTATTCATTGCGGTACCTCCTTATTTTATCCAATAATTTTCTGCTTATTATAAATGGATGCAGGTAAAAATACAAGAATAAGTTTAGAAAAGGAATTGTAAATTGATTTTTAATATGCTAATATAAATTTAAACGTGATTTTAGAAAAATTTTGCGAGGACAATGAAGGAGGACAAAATCATGCGTAGATCAATCAGACGTTATTTGAGTATGCTGCTTGTCATGCTGATGACAGTATCAGCTGCAGCAGTCATCTGTACAAAGAATGCTTATGCCGGAAGTTTTTCCGGCGGTTATATATCGCTTGGTGCCGATCTGACAGAGGAAGAGAAGTCAAAGGTTCTGGAACTCTTTGGTGTGGATGAGAAGGATTTGGAGAATTATAAAGTCGTGTATGTGACTAATAAAGAAGAACATCAGTACCTGGACAGCTATATTTCAAGTGCACAGATCGGTGATCAGGCCTGGTCTTCGGTATTGATTACGGAAGGCAAAAAGGGCAGCGGCATCAATGTGACAACGAAGAATGTTATTTATTGTACAACCGGTATGTATGCCAATGCGCTGGCGACAGCCGGTGTGGAAGATGTGAATGTAGTTGTGGCCGGTCCATTTGATGTATCCGGTACGGCAGCATTGGTGGGAGCACTGAAAGCTTATTCAGAGATGACAGGTGAGACTGTGGATGAAAAGGTTGTGGATGCGGCCGTGGATGAGATGGTGACCACAGGCAGTCTGGAAGATAATACCAATGCTGACAACGAGAAGGTGGAAGGAATGGTAGCCTATCTGAAAGAACAGGTTGCAAGCGGCAACAGCAAGGATAAGGATCTGGATCAGATCATCAATGATGCGGCGGATAAGTTTGAGATCACATTGAATGAAGATCAGTTTAACCAGTTAAAAGCACTTCTTGAGAAGCTGGGCGGCCTGAATCTGGATCTGGGATCATTGAAGAGTCAGGCACAGGCGGCTTATGATACATTGAAGAATATGGGTTTTGATATCAGCAAGATCCATATCGATACAGAAGAAGCAAAAGGTATTTTCCAGCAGATCATTGATATGATCAAGGGTTGGTTTAATTAGGACAGGAAGGAAATAGACTATGAGTGAATTGGTAAGAGTGGCCGTGGATGCCATGGGCGGCGATCATG
>OLRW01001982.1_pt1 | contig 12078 bp, 10 predicted proteins | sample 1672701 | NCBI WGS metagenome assembly OLRW01 (sample SAMEA3136715, study PRJEB25190) | human gut metagenome | biome: human gut; feature: human-associated habitat; material: faeces | place: Austria | collected 2013
GAAAAACCGAATAATTTTACGCCCGTTTTCGTCAAACAGATTTTTATCCGGAATAAATTTTATATATTTTCCTAACTCAATTGTTTTTTTCTCTGTCCACTTATAAAAGAACTCATTCAGATCTCGTATTACATACGTTCTCGTCTCACCAACACGAAGCTCCAATAAAAGACCATCCTTGCATTCACCAATGCAGCATTTTGCCTGCATTGAAAGCGGCTGTTTTATATTCTGTTCAACTGGCAATGCCCGCTTTTTGAAGAAGTTCTCTTTTAGAATTTCCATCATTTCCTCATCGGTGCTTTTTAAAATACCCGGAATAAATGGATCTTCTACATTTGTTTTCTGAAGCATTAAAGGAAAAATCTCAGACTGCTTAACCACGTCTTGACCATATATCTCTACAATATACTGCATCACCACCGCTGCCACATGCTCACAGCAAAAATATTGTTTTTGAAAATGACCACACCTGCAAGCTGTCTTTACAAGCTCACCATTTTTCTCATCAAGCCAAACTACTGCATTGTAAATGCTTGTTCTCTGCATTTTTAAGCTCAGCTTTAAAAATCCATTTTCCTTTGTTTTCTCCAGTGTCCTTGTGCTATCCTTCAATATATCGATCATTCCATCTGCCAAATCTTCTTTTTTGAAGTCCGCAAGTGCATTTTTTATATTATAACTCACTTTGTTATTCCTCCTGTAAGCCGCATAAACTCATTCTTCGTATGACCATAATATTGTGGACGCCGGATCGTTGCCTCTAGCTTTTCAAGTGCATCTCCTAAAATTTTCACACTGGCTGTTCCTTTTATAAAACAATGTCTGTAATTATATACCACCTTCCTTGGACTCTCACCATTAATACATTTCAGCATCATCTCTGTGACTAATTTATTTTCATCTTCAAAGCTCCTGCAGTTATCGACCAACACAGAAAAAAACATCTTATAACCAGGCAGAGAATAATCAATTCCATCAAACTGCAGTAATTTTATCTCCTCTCCACCTGGTATATAATAAGGAATCTCCTCAAAGTTCTTTTTCACCTGCTGTATGATCCAATCCTGGTCACTTGTAGGTTTAAAAAATACATTTGAGACACTTGACCACATATATCGCCATCGTCCTTCTTTTGCCCGTTCAGCAAACATATCCCAATATTGTTTTTTTGCCTCTTGCGCTATGATTTTTTTATAATTGGCATCAATTAACGCACTGTAGTGCCAATAACTGGCAAATCCGTATAGATTCACGCATGCAGCAATTACAGCCTGTACAACCTGAAAATTTCGAAGCGAACTTTTTTCTGGCTCTTTCATAAATTTGCCTGCTCCCATTGCAAGTTCAATACTCATATCAACTGTGATAGAACCGCTATAATCTACATCAATAGAAACCAATCCGTATTTCTCTAACGTTTTATATTCAAAACAATCTTCGATACTTCTTGAAACCGTTCCACCTGAAGCATACAGTTTTAAAAATACATCAAATTCAGTCAAACTAATCTGTTCAAAAATATGTAACATGACATCAGTTTTTTCTATATAATCCCGCAAGATTAGTTCAGCTCTTTTTTCCTTTTGAATATTGGTCGGATGGTTCATATCTAAATTTTTTTCAATTTCTTTTAGCTCATCTACCCTCATTTGCTTTAAACTGTCCAAACAACTTTTCATCTGCAAAAGTGTGGACGAATCAAGTTCAATACCATTTTTACCAGATGCATGATTTTCTTTCGATACCCCAAACTCACTAAAAAGTAAATTAAGCTTTAAATTAACAGACTGTTTCTGAACCTGCAAATCCTGTAAGCTGTACCAGCTATTTGAATAGCGATTAAATTCTGCTACTTCTTTTCTACCATTTCCAATATTTGTTCCCTGAAAACGCAGTAGTATTGGATATTGGACTGTTTTTTCGTCAGAAAGTCTGTTTTCTTTTGAAACAAGTTCAATACGCCACTCCCAGCATACTTTATCATTTTTTTTAACGATACATGACAACATTTTTTCTGAATCAGGCACAGACTCACTAAGCATAATTTCATCAACTTGTTGTGTTTTCTTTAATTGAACTCCATCTTTAAAAAATAAGGTGTCAACACCAAGTGTATCCATATCCGCACATACACAAATCACCCTATACAATTGCTGTAGGGTGATTTTTTCTGGTACCGCAATCTGCCTTATAACATGGGGATTTGAATATTGCAGCGTACATTTTAGTTCCATCTGTTTTCCTTTCTTCTGTCGATATTCTTTCAGGTATTTCTTCCTGTTTTTATGCCATTATACCATTCTGCCTGTGTCTTGTCCAGTGAGCTGCAACGAAACTGGTTCGTCGACGAAACCATTGATTACTGTTCATGGATAAGTCAATATTGCGGCAAAGCCCGAAGGTGAAGGGCTTTCATACCATTGACTTTTCCTCCAAACTGCGCTACTATTTTGATGTTAATCATTTGAGAGGAGAAAATTTGTTATGCCTATTCGAATACCCGATTCGCTTCCAGCTCATGCCATACTGGAAGCTGAAAATATATTTGTTATGACGGAACACCGTGCGATGCATCAGGATATACGTCCGCTTAATGTTTTGATTTTGAATCTGATGCCAACAAAAATTATTACTGAAACACAGCTTCTGCGTAAGCTCTCCAACACACCACTTCAGATATGTGTTGACTTTTTACAGACAGCAAGCTACACTTCCACACACACAGACCCTGAACATTTAAAACAGTTTTACTACACCTTTGACCAGATCAAGGATCGCCGTTATGACGGCATGATTATCACTGGTGCACCGCTTGACTATGTGCCATATGAAGAAACTGCCTACTGGGATGAGGTCTGCAAAATCATGGAATGGACAAAGACACACGTTCACTGTACATTCCATCTGTGTTGGGGAGCTTATGCCGGACTCTACTATCACTACGGCATTAAAAAATTTGATCTTGACAAGAAACTGTTTGGCATCTTTCCACATCAGATTTTAAAGAAGACATCACCGTTATTTCGCGGTTTTAATGATGAATTTCTTGCACCTCATTCCCGCGCAACAGATGTGAATGTTTCTGATGTAGCAGCCGTACCAGAGCTTGAGATAATGGCTCTTACAAAAGAAGGCAGTCTTGCCATTGCTAAGACAAAAGACAGCAGACAGTTCTTTGTCACCTGTCATGCCGAATATGATGCCAATACTCTTGCACTTGAGTATAATCGTGATATGGAAAAAGGTCTTACAAGCGTTGACCTTCCAATCAACTATTTTCCAGATGATGATCCGACAAAGACACCAGTTGTCACCTGGCGCTCTACAGGACAGCTCTTATATTCTAATTGGCTAAATTTCTATGTTTACCAAAGCACTCCTTACGATATCAAAGACATCAAATAAAAAACACAGGTACAAGACATCTGCCTTGTGCCTGTGCTTTTTTTATTTAATTACTTTGCTCTTTGTCGCCTTTTTTTCAAATGCGTGCGTCCAATCTGAGAAAATTAAAAACAGTAAAAATACAATGCTGCTGCAGCTCCAGGTCAGCGGGTAAGCCCAGCTGATCATTGTAAATTTTGGTATAAACTCCAGTGCTGTTGTCACATAGACGATTCTAAGTCCACACCAGAAGGCGAGCATTGCTGCCATAGGAATGATTGATTTTCCACAGCCTCGAAGAACACCTGCTGCACAATGTGAGAAAGCAAGCAGGCAGAAAAACAGCGTTGTCACATGCGCATGCATTTCTCCATATGAAACGGATTGTTCCTCATCTACAAAGAAACGAAGAAGCGGCTCAATTCCAATATAGAAGCCAATTCCAATCAGCTCTGCCACAGCGACGCCTGTGATAATTCCAAATACAGCACCCTTCTTTGCACGGTTATACTCCTTCGCGCCAAGATTTTGGCTGATAAATGTAGGAAGTGCCATAGACATACAAGTAATTGGGAGAAATGCAAATCCCTCAAGCTTACTATATGCACCAACACCGGCCATTGCAAATGATCCAAATGAATTGATATTTTTCTGAATAACGATATTTCCAATACTGATAACAGAATTTTGAATACCTGTCGGAAGACCCTGTGTTATTACCTCATGCATCATAGGACCATTATAGTGAAGCTTTTTAAAATCAAGACGTGCAACTCCCTCCATTTTACACATACGATAAATGCACATTACTGCACTTACACCCTGCGCAATGATTGTTGCCGCTGCTGCACCGCCTACACCCCAGTGGAACACAGCAACAAATAATAAATCAAGCACTACATTGATTACAGATGAAATAAACAGATAATACAGCGGATGAAGGCTGTCACCAAGCGCTCTCATGATTGACATACCAATATTATACATGATAATAGTTGATACGCCTGCGAAATATACACGCAGATACAATAGTGATGCCGGAAGCACATTCTCTGGTGTCTGCATCAGACGAAGCAAAACTGGAATCAAAATAAGTCCTACAATTGTAGAAAGGGCTGATGCGATAAGTCCAAATAAAAAGTTTGTATGAATGGCAACTTCCACGCTTTTTTCATCACGTGCACCAAAATATTTTGAAATAACAACGCCGCCTCCAATGGCAATTCCATTGAAAAATCCAATAATTAAAAAGGTTAGATTTCCTGCTGAGCTGACTGCTGCAAATGAATCGTTATCTGCAAAATTTCCTACAACCCATGCATCTGCCACATTGTAAAACTGCTGCAATAGCTGGCCTAAAAATAATGGAATAGCAAATGATAAAATTCCCTTTGCTATTGAACCTTCTGTCAGCAAACCTGCATTTTTCTTTCCTTTCGCCGTTATTCCCATTTTTTATTTCCTCCCTGTTTTCCCCGACAATAGCGGTGTTTTATTTTATATTCTCGTCTGACAGTACTTCTTCTAATGCAGCTATTAAACGATCATTTTCCTCTTGTTTTTTTACTGCAATGCGATAATACCCTGATTCAAGTCCTTTATAATTACTGCAGTCCCGAATCAGCATTTTTTTCTTTAGCAGCATTTCATATAGATTCTTCTCTGAATAAAAAAGCAAATAATCTGCCTCTCCCTGCCACACAGTAAGACCGAGCAAACGAAGCTTTTCTGTAAGGTATTCCCTCTGTTTTTCTACATATTCTGATGTTTTCTGTACAAACTCATCTTCCTGTAGTGCCGCTGCTCCCGCATACTGTGCTAAGAGCGATACATTCCACTCTGGGAGCTGTTTTTTCAGACATAACACCATTTTTTCAGATGCCGCCAGATAGCCTAGGCGCACACCCGGTATCCCGTATATCTTTGTAAATGCACGCACAACAATCAAATACTGTGAATGAATCGCAGTTTTTATAAGGCTTTCATTTTGACGCTTCGTAAATTCAATAAAACATTCGTCAATCACCAATGTAATTCTATGTTCACAGCAAAGAAAAACAATCTGTGAGATAATATCAAATGAAATACATACTCCTGTTGGATTATTTGGATTTGCAAGAAAAATCAAATCTGGCGCTTCGTGCGCTTTTATCTGTCTTATCAATTCCTGCAAAAAATGCTCTGTCAGTTCAAAATTATCTTCTTTTTTCAGATAATAATAGCACACCTGACAGTCCTCACATGCTGCTGAATGCTCATAGCCTGAAAAGGACGGTGCAAGCACAAGTACAGTCTTTGGCTTTCTTGCATGGATAATCGCCACAAAAAGCTCTGATGCACCATTTCCAAATAGAATACATTCCTGCGGCACATCAAGCTTTTTCGCCATTGCTTCACTAAGCTTTGAAACTTTTTCATCTGGATATTGAGTGCATAAAAAAATAGCATCGCCAAGTGCCTTTTTAACACCATCTGGCATGCCAAATGGATTTATGTTTACTGAAAAATCAAGCTCTACCTGATTACGATATACATCTCCGCCGTGTACGCTTTTTTCTGTATGCTTGTCCATTTTTGCCCCCTTTGATACCAGATTGTTATCCTGTGAATTTTAGCAATATCATCAATACTACGCAGATTATCTCTCCAAGAACTGCAGCCGCATACATCAGATAATTGCACCGGCAGATATCCTCTGGCAAAACTGCCCTTTTATCATCACCGATATATGGCTTTTTAATGACTTTGCTGCCATAAATGGTGTCACCTGCCAGACGAATGCCAAGTGCGCCTGCGCATGCAGATTCTGTATGTCCAGCATTTGGACTCGCATGCTTTTTTGCATCTCTTCTCCAGATATGCCATGCATCTTTAGTATTATATACTGCTTTTTCTTTGCTGAAAATCCTAGTCACACTAAGAAAAGCGCTTCCTGCAATTAAAAGAAGTACACTGATTCTTGCCGGAACCCAATTGATGACATCATCTAATTTTGCTGCTGCACGGCCAAAATACAGATAACGGCTGCTTTTATAGCCTACCATTGAATCCATCGTATTGACTGCTTTGTAAATCATGCCAAGCACTGGGCCGCCAAGTGCCGTGTAAAGCATAGGCGCAATCACACCATCAGATGTACTCTCTGCCACTGTCTCTACTGCAGCACGCGCCACACCTGCCTCATCTAAGACATTTGTATCTCGTCCTACAATCATGGAAACAGCATATCGTGCACCTAAAAGATCATTTTTTTTCAATGCGGTGTATACCTTTGTGCTCTCTTTTTGCAGACATCTTGCCGCTAAAATCTGATATGTCATAATTGCTTCGACTACAAAACCAGCAATTGGGTGAATTGCGTAAGCTCCCAAAAAGATGATTCCTGAGACAATAGCTGTCGCTGCCAACACACAGATTACAAGAAGTATTCCTTTTCTGCGCTCACTTCGTATTGTTGCATCATCTTTTACGTCTGCACCATTTGGGGCATCAGCCTTTTTTTCTTCACCCTTATGCTTTTCTCCCATAAGCTTTTTATCAAGAAAACTAATAAGATTTCCCATAAACCGCACAGGATGCGGCATCCAGTATGGATCACCAAACAAACAGTCCAGCAAAAAACCGCTGACAAATGCCAGCATATGTAATGTTATTGTCATTTGTCTTTTTCCTCTGCCTCTTCCATTGCAATTGGTGTCAGTTTTTCTAACTGCACATTGTTGTTTTTTATCGACAGCTCAATTTCATAGCCCTGACCATTTTTTACCTGATAGTCATAATAATCACCGCCTGTAAGACTGCTCATTATAGCCATGATCGTACCGCCGTGAACAATACAGACTGCACTTTTTTGTTTATAATCTTCCATACATTCTATACACCATTCAAGTCCTGCCATTGATCTTTTCACAAATTCATCACGGCTTTCTCCACCAGGAAATGCAGTCACACCGCCGCTATCTATCCAGCGCTGATAATCAGGATCTCCATTTAAATCCTGATAATTTTTTCCTTCAAAGCGTCCAAAGTCAATTTCCTTCCATTCAGGAAGTAAAATAGCTCTTGTATCCGGATACAAAATATCCTTTGTCTGAAGGCATCGAAGCATTGGACTTGAGAAAATAAGAAGATTATCTTTTTCTTTTGGATATCTTCCAGCTTCATTATAAAAAATAATCTGCTCTCCTCCTTCATTTGATAATGGCTCGTTTGTATTTCCAAGATAGGCGTGACGCTTGTTGGACTTCGTGGCCCCATGGCGGATAATATAAAGTGTGATTGTCATTTCAGCCGCTGTCCCAGTCCACATAATATACGTTCCACCCTTTCTGCCTGCTTTGCAAGCTCTATCATAAGCCGCCCTGTCTGCTCACGCCAGATGCGCTCTTGCTTTTTTATCGGCACAATACCGTTTCCAAGCTCATCACAAATTACAATTGCATCAGGATTACTCTTAATCCAAGAAAGAATTGTCGTCTGTATTTTCTCTTCCTCCATACCTTCATCTAATAAATCCCTAACCCACAGATGAAGATGATTTAAGATTAATACATCACATTCTGTTTCTAAAAGCATTTTTTTATAATGTGAATCTGCGCAGTCAATCACCTTTACAAAAAGCTTCTCTGTCTTTTGATTTTCGTTGTATCTACGCTTCACATATTCAAGCTTTCCTTGTGCGAAACCGCCTATATATAGTTCCATGAAAATGTCCTTTCTTATAAGCAGGCAATTGCCGCCATAACCATCAGCGCACCCTCACACAGTGTTACAAAATATCCGGCGAGATCACCTGTGATGCCGCCAAATTCCTTTTTGCTCTTATAATAGTAATAGCCAAACACTGCCAAAGCACATATAAGCTGCATAATACCTGCCTTTGGATTCATCAAAATTTGCCATAATACGCAAAACGCTAACTCTGCATACAGGCTTCTCTTTACTATTTTCTCCTGTGCCGCATCTGCAAACATATACAGCGTTCCTTCTTTTTTTGCACACGGAAACGAGACAACTGCAATTGCACTGAAAATACGTGACAAAAAATATGAACCGCAAAATGATGCCATAACTGAGTAATTTTTAATCTCAGAATATGCACCTGCTGCTATCAGCACATAAAGAACAGTCATAATCACGGCAAATGCACCAATATGAGAATCCTTTAAGATTTCCAGCTTTTTCTCGCGGCTTCCATAAGAATGAAGCGCATCCATCGTATCCATATAGCCATCCATATGACCAAAAGAATGATTGCCAGGCCAACAAATGCAAAACACATTTTTCCAATGCCAAATTGCTGGCAAAAAAGCCACCAGCACCATGATAACAGTCCTATTACAATTCCAACAAGAGGAAAGAAACACATTGAATAGCGCATATCTTCTTCCTTCCACTCAAACTGCACCATAGGAATTTTGGAATACATAGAAAAAGCAATTGCAATTGATTTTCCAATTTTTTTAAATAGATTCATTTTTATAATCCTCTGTTAATTACTCTATTTTTATGATCATCTTACTTTTTCCATATGACAGGGCAGCCCGCCACAACTTCTGTGACCTCATCTGCCCACGCAGCAAGTTCAATATTTATGCGCGCCAGTGCACGTATATAAGCCATTGTAGATTCATCATATGTGATTCCATCGTCAAACACATTGTTTGTCACGATGACAAGCTCACGCACTGACTGTGACAGCACTTTTAATCCAGACACAACACGCCTTACAACTTCGTCCTCGCTTCGCTGTCCATTTTCATCGAACATTTCATTAGCAGTAAGATTAGACACACATTCAACAAGTGCTACATATGACATCTTATCACTGTCTTTAAATTTTTTCAATGCCTGTTCAATCTGCACCGTCTGCTCTGATGTAATAAACCCTTTTCCTGCACGCAGCCTTCTATGGCGCTCTACCCTTTTTTTGCCTTCTTCTCCATATACCTGCATCGTGGCAATATAATAGCGGCTTCTGATATTTTCAAACTCAGACAGCAATGACTCTGCATAGGCTGATTTTCCGCTGCCGCTTCCGCCTGTTACAAGATAAATCATTTTATTTGCCTTTCCTTTTTAACTAAGACGTTCATATGGTGCCATCTCCAGACGTGAAAAATCTGTACGACCATTATATACTGACATTGCAAGATCAAGAAGCGAAAATACCATGACTGCACCTGTTCCTTCGCCAAGCGCCAGATCTCCATGGATGACTGGCTTGATCCCTATTTCTTTTAAAATTGCCTTTGCCGCCGGTTCTTTTCCCAGATGAGATGCTATCATAAAATGCTCTGTACCAGGAATAATACGCTTTGCAAGAAGTGCTGCTGCACCGCTTATTAGACCGTCCAAAACAATAGGCACATGATACATTGCACCTCCTATAAAAACTCCTGTCAAACCTGCAATATCAAAGCCGCCAACAGTCTGAAGCACAGTAAATGCATCTGCCTTATATAGATCGTATCTGTCAATTGCCTCTTGAATGACCTGTTTTTTTCTGCTTAGCCCCTTGTCGTTTAATCCAGCTCCTCTTCCTGCCGTCTCACTGGCTAACCTATGAAGAAGTGCCGCTGTCACTGCACTGCTTGTTGTCGTATTTCCTATACCCATCTCTCCTGTTGCGAGTATCTGATAGCCATTTTCCTTACACTGCTTTACAAGGCGCACACCTGTATCAATAGCATCTAATGTCTCTTTTTCTGTCATGGCAGGCTCTTTTGCAAAGTTTCGCGTACCACAGGCAATTTTTTCATCTAACACATCATCTATTTTACATGAAGCAGCTATTCCAATATCTACTGGAATAACATCTGTATGTGATGCTGATGCCATACGGCAAACGCTCGATTCACGCCTTCCCATTGACTGTGCAACGGCAAGCGTAACTTCCTGCCCTGACTGACTGATGCCTTCCCTAACAATACCATTATCAGCGCACATCACAATAACCGCCCTCTTAGAAATACATACATTGGTACTTTCCTCTATAGCACCAATCTGTGATATAACATGCTCGAACCAGCCTAACCCGTCAAGCGGCTTTGCCACTCCATCCCAGTTTGCTTTTACTGCATCATACATTGATTGATCCGGCGGTGTAATTTTATATTTTTCTCTTAAAAACTTAATTGCTTCCATATATAGATGACTTTAATCCTTTCTTTCAGCACAAGTTAAATTTTTGCTTCCCGTAAAATGCTGTATACAAAATCCATGTCCATATGCTGGCGAATGGTGTCTGCCAATAAATCATATTGTGACTCCTGAAACTTTTTATAATCAAAGCCACTCTGCAGTGCCTCTAATGTCACATTCTTTTTGTCTGCAAGCATCTTTACAAGCTTCCATGCAAGATCGCCTTCATCAAACAGACCATGAACATAGCTGCCGCACACCATACCATTCTCGCTGCATACCACAGTTGGAAGATCACTAGATGGCTGCTTTGGGGACTGACCTACTTTTTTCTCTTTTGAGCTTGAAGCATTGACGGCTGTTGACTTTCCCATATGAATCTCATAGCCCTCATATGGACTGCCATTTAAGCAAGACCAGACTCCACTCAAATGATCAATTGTTCCTGTCACCTGTAATCTCGTCTTTTCTTTTGTGAGAGTCGTCTGAATCGGAAGAAGTCCCATTCCCGGCGCATCCATTCCCTGCTCGATGCCAAATGGATCAGCAATCGACTCGCCCAGCATCTGAAATCCTCCGCATATACCAATCACCGGTGTCGTTTTTGAAAGCTTTTTAACTGCTGCCTCTATTCCGCTTTGACGCATCCACAAAAGATCACCGACTGTATTTTTGCTTCCTGGAAGGAAAATGCAGTCTGGTGTTTCTAGCTCTCTTACATTATGTACGTAGCGCACGCTTACTCCCGAAAGTTGCTCAAACACATCAAAATCGGTATAATTTGACATTCGCGGAAGACGAATTACTGCAAGATCAATCAGTCCCTTTTGGCTTTGCTCTAGCTTTTCACTTAGGCTGTCTTCCTCTTCGATTGCCACCTTCATATATGGAATGACGCCTGCTACCGGCACATGACCACGCTCTTCAAGCATCACAATTCCTGGATCTAAAATTGTCTTATCTCCTCTGAATTTATTTATAATAAGACCCTTTACTAGCTCTTTTTCATCTGGCTCAAGAAGCATAAGAGTACCAAGAAGCTGAGCAAACACTCCGCCTCTGTCGATATCACCAGCTAAAAGCACAGGTGCACCTACAAGCTTTGCTAAACCCATGTTGACTATATCATCTGCCTTTAAATTAATCTCAGCCGGACTTCCTGCACCCTCGATTACGATGATATCTGCCTGTTCCTCTAGCTTCTTAAAAGCATGAATAATATCAGGAATCAGTTGCTTTTTGTAGGCAAAATATTTTCGTGCCGGCATATTGGAGACTGGCTTTCCATTTACAATCACCTGTGACCCCATGTCACTTACTGGCTTTAATAAAATTGGATTCATATAAACTGATGGCTCTATCCCTGCTGCTCTTGCCTGAACTACCTGAGCACGTCCCATCTCAAAGCCATCCTTTGTAATAAAGGAGTTTAATGCCATGTTTTGTGACTTAAACGGTGCCACCCGATAGCCATCCTGCTTAAAAATACGGCAAAGTCCTGCCGCAAGCAGACTTTTTCCCGCATTTGACATCGTTCCCTGTATCATA
>OLRW01001988.1_pt1 | contig 12067 bp, 14 predicted proteins | sample 1672701 | NCBI WGS metagenome assembly OLRW01 (sample SAMEA3136715, study PRJEB25190) | human gut metagenome | biome: human gut; feature: human-associated habitat; material: faeces | place: Austria | collected 2013
CCGACGAGCTACCAGACTGCTCCACCCCGCGATATTTACTTTGTGCTCTCAGCGGCTCTCGCTGACTGCTTAAGTATAATACCACACAGCGGGATGGATGTCAACCCTTTTCTGAAAAAATTTTCTGGTTTCCTTCCGGGCCTGCTCACTTTCTCTTTTTGCGCCACACTGCGACGCCGCCAGCCACCGCCGCCGCGATGACCACCACCGGCCATGCGCCCGCGAGGAAGACAGCCAGCTGCTGCACGCCCTGTGCAAAGTTCTGCCAGCCGCTGGCAAATGCGTCGGCCATGCGGGAGACAAAGCTCTCGCTGGGCGGCGAGTAGGTCTTTACCTCGCTCAGGCTCACGTAGACGGTGCACTGCTCCACCTGATTGCTGTACCAGTCCATCTGGCTCTGCCAGCTCTCGATCTGGCTCTGTACCTCGGTCAGGCTGGACTCGATCTCCAGCAGGTCGGAAAGGGTCTCGGCCTGCTGCTGCAGCTGCTGCAGACGGGTGCGCTGGGCCTTGAGGTTCGCAAGCCGGGCCTCCACGTCCATGTACTGGGCGGTCACATCGTCGGCCTGCTGGTTTTTGTAGGTCACGTTGCCGGCCTCGGCCACAGCCGCAAGAAAGCTGGCGTAGTTCTCCTGCGGCACCCGGAAGGTCAGGCTGACGCTGCGGCTGTCCTCGGTGCCGGAGTATTCGCTGCTGGACTCCATGTAGCCGCCCGCTTCGGCAGCCGCCGCATCCAGCGCAGCGCGGGCCGCGTCGTAGTCCTTGCTTTCCAGGCTGAGGTTCGCAGTGTAGATGATCTTTGCGTGGTCGGTGCTGTGGGCCGCTGCCGCCGCGTCGTCCGCCGAATAAGCAGCGGTGCCGTTGTCTGCGCCGCTTTCCAGTGACAGGCTGTTCAGGCTGTAATCGGCGGCCATGGGGCTGTCCATAGCGGCGCGGTCCACGCCGCCTGCCGCCATCGCGGCCGCAGTGCTGTCCGCCGAATAATAGGCCGCCGGGCTGCTGCTCTTTGCGCCAAGGCCGATTTGTCCGGTGGCAAAAGCACCATAGCCTACCACGCACACAGCAAGGCAGGCCGCCAGTGCGCCCACCCGCTTTGCGGGGAAGCGGATCAGTTTCTTCTTCGGCTGCACCGGGGCGGACTGAGCCGGTACCGGTGCGGCGGTTTTCATCATGGGCTGGGCCTTTTCTTCTTCGGTCAACTGGTCGGTCATGGCCAGCAGCTTTGCCTTCAGATCGTCCGGGGCGTAGAGGTCGTCCGTCTCCATCTTGTACTCATACCACCTCATCTTCGATCTCCTCCTTCAGCATCGTATGTAACTGCGCCCGGGCACGCCGCAGCCAGCTCAGCACCGTGTTGGACGGTGCGCCCATCATCCGGCCGATCTCCGCCGCCGTGTACCCCTCGTAGTAATGCAGATAGATGGCATTGCGGTAGTTTTCCGGCAGGGCGCGCACTGCGTCCAGCACACTGCCGTCCTCAAACGCATCGGGCGCGGGCAGGTTCTCGTCCAGCTCGGTGTCCTTCTGATGGGCTGCGCGGGTCAGGTCCCGGCAGCGGTTGATGGCCACCCGCAGCAGCCACGCCTTGAGGTGCTCCTCACTCTCAAACGTACCATTATAATGCAGGAGCTTCTCGTAGACATCCTGCACCACGTCCTCGGCATCGGCTGTGCATCGGCTGTTGTGTATGGCAGCGCGGTAAACAGCATCGCTGTATTTCTGCACTGCCAGCGTAAATACTTCGTTTCTGGTCAGCTGTCCCATAGTTTCAAGCTCTCCTTTACCGCCTGTACAGGGCTGGTGGAATTCGTGTTCCACGGGGGACATTCACCCTATACACGGCTGAACGCCCCCGAAGATTGCATTGCAGGAAAAATTTATGAAAATCACCTTTTATATACTCTCTGCAGCAGGGCCACCCGTTCTGCAAGGAAGGTCTCGGCCTTCGGATGGTGCAGCCAGCGCTTGTTCGCCGCTGTGCCAGCCAGCTTTCTGCCCAGCGCTTCCGGGTCGGTATCGGCCTGCATCACATCCTGCATGGTCAGCTGCAGCGTCAGCGCCGCAGGGGTGTCCGGCAGCGGCGGCAGCGGGTCCTCCCACACAAAGGGCGACAGCAGCTGCACCGCCACCGTGGCGCGGGTGCACTCCTCGGTGAGCAGCAGGGCTGCAGGCGTGCCGTCCGGCTGGACGTGCAGGGTACTGTACAGCAGCTGCAGACTGCCCTCGGCCAGCAGGCGGATATCCCCCTCCCGCCCGGTAGGCGAAAGGCTCAAATATTCCCGCGCCTCGTCCAGATAGATGTGCCGGGCCGGTGCCTGCACGCGGGCATACAGCGCAGGCAGCGCAAAGCGGCCCGCTTTGTCCAGTGCGTGCTGCAAAAGCAGGTAGAACTCGGTCAGTGGGTAGGCCGGGTCCGGCTGCGGCATCCCGAAATCGGGGCGCGATACGTGTCCTCCACCCATAGGGAACCTCCTTGATAAATAACGCTGATGCGGTATAATAAATACAGAAGGGGCGCTGACTGCAAGGGTCAGCTTTCCATCCCGTTTGTCAAAAAGATTGACCGCACAGTTTGGAAGCAGGGCGGTCAATCTTTTTTTGTTATCATCTTACCATATTCTACGACGCATTACAACACGCCCTATTGTAAACCCTGCTGCAACTTCATTGTTGACCGTCTTCCCTCTGCCGCGTTATACTCAGCCACAGATGCCTTGTAAATTTTTAACAGAGGGGAATTCTATTCTATGAAAAACAAAAAACTGACCACCTATCAGATGGCTGTCACTGCGCTGATGGCCGCCGCGCTGTGCGTGCTTGGCCCGCTGAGCGTGCCCATCGGAGCCATCCCCATTTCGCTGTCAAACTTTGTCATCTGCCTGACCGCATGGCTGCTGGGGCCCAAGTTCGGCACGCTGAGCGTGGCGGTGTACCTGCTCATCGGCCTTGTGGGCGTGCCGGTGTTCTCCGGCTACGGCGCGGGCATTGCCAAGCTGGCAGGCCCCACCGGCGGCTATCTGGTGGGCTATCTGCTGCTGGCCTTCATCGGCGGTCTGTTCATCGAAAAGAGCAAGGGCCAGCCCGTAGTCTCCGGCATCGGCCTTGTGCTGGGCGATGCTGCCTGCTATGTGCTGGGCACCGCATGGTTCGTGTTCCAGATGCAGTGTGAGCTGGGCTATGCGCTGTCGGTTTGCGTGTATCCCTTCATTGCGCTGGACCTTGCCAAGATCGTGGTGAGCTGCATCGTGGGTGCACTGCTGCGCAAGCGTCTGGAGCAGGCCGGTGTGCTGAAACTGCAGAGTGCAGTTTCAGAATGATGTGCCGCTGCGCGGCAATGCCGGAGACGGGAGCATTCAAAATGCCCTCAGCGGAAAAACGTTTCAGCAGAGCAAGGGGCTGTTGCAAAATATCGAGGGCGAAAGACGTTGAAAACTTCAGCAAAGAGCACCTGAAGCAGCTCAAAAGTTGAAAAACGCATCATAGATCCAGAGAAAAAGGTACAGCAAAGCTGAGCATCTGCGAAAAAACAGGTGCTCAGCTTTTTGCATTTTCGGTTCCGAAAAATTCTTTTGGCAAAAAGAGAGAGGGCCGGACGGTGCCGGCCCTCTTGACAGAATGATGAGATGCTCAAAAATTTCTGCTGCTTTTATTGCGGTTTTCAAAAATAGCGCCGAACAGAACGGCATATTTACGATATGCAGTTTGCGGATACTACTGCGGTGGGAAAATAGAATCAGGCAAAAGGATAAAGTGTCGGCAGGAAAAATACGGACACGACAATGAGGATGAGCGCCAGCGGGGTACCACACTTGAGATAATCCTTCAAGGTGTATCCGCCCGGCTCGATGATCATGATCTGGCAGGGAGCTGCCATGGGGGTCATAATGGACACACAGCTGGCTGTGATCACGCCGACCACGGCAGCACGGGGGTCTACGCCCATGCGGATACAGGCGGAAGTGACCAGTGGGATGAAGATGGTCAGGGTAGCCAGATTGGACATGACCTGTGTCAGAATGAAGGGAACAAGGAAGAACACCAGCATAATGATGTACGGATTGGTAGTATCGCCCAGCAGGCGGATCATCCAGTCTGCCACCACATCGCCTGCACCGGTGGTCTGGATGGCGTCCGACAGAGCCAGCACACCGGCAAACAGGAAAATGGTCGGCTGGTGGATGGAGTTGAGGGCTTCCTTCTCGGTCAGCACACCCGTCAGCACCAGAGCGGCAGCGCCGATGCAGGAAGTGAGATACATCTTGACACCAATGACATTTTCCAGCAGCATCATTGCAATGGAGACCAGAACGATCAGGACAGCCAGTTTGCGCTTGAAGGGGCTGAGTTTTTCGCTCTCAGAAGCCGTATGTGCTGCATCTGAAAACTGCTCGTTGGGAATATCCGGCATCAGCTTATAGCCAACAAAGGTCATGTACAGGATGGCAATGGTCAGCATCGGGATGCGCGCAATGGTGAAATCCCAGATGTGCAGCGGTGTCGGTGCGCCGGCCTGCATCATGACATCGTTCCATGCCATGTTGGAAGCACCCTGACCGAGAAAGGTCATCTGGGTGGCAATGTTGGCACAGGCCATAGAAGGATACAGCAGCTTGCTGCGGCTCACGCCGATGTCGTTCGCAATGCCTACCAGCAGCGGGATCATGATAGCTGCAGTTGCGGTGGCACTGGTGATGGCGCCCAGAAACGCACCTGCCACACAGGAAAGAAAAATCAGCATCCGCATATTGTCCTTGTAGCGGATGACCAGACTCTGGGCTTTGTCAATCAGGGGCGTTTTGGTCAGCCCTGCACCGATGACGAACATGGCTACGAACATGACCACGTTCGTGTTGATGAAGCCGCCAAAGGCCTCGGCAGGGGTCTTGATGCCGGTGAGGATCAGCGCCAGAATGATGCCGGTAGAAATGACCGAGAACGGGACTTTACCGGATACAAAGGCGATGATCGTTACAAGCAGGATGACCAGTGTGATCTCCAATGGGCTCATTTGGGTTGTCCTCCTGTGGATTACTTCCACCTTGCAGATGCAAAGCAGTGGCAAAGGTGTGTAGAACAAAAAGAACGATCAAGATCTTCTTTGTCTGCATTTTTTTCGTGCACATATTTGACCGCAAATAGCAACACCCAGGATGCTGATATGGCAGACAGCATCCGGGGTGTTTTGCGGAGAAGCAGGATAAACAGGGTAATAAAGATAGAAGTAAACGATAAGAAGTCTGTTGGATCGGTAAAAGCAAATATGGTTGTTAGAATTAACGTGATAGTGAGTTCATTTTAGGAGAAGAAGCTTTTGATGGATGGTTGCTCTCCGCAGGGTATAGGCAACGCTGGCTTCGCAGTTGGATCTTATTTGATGAAGCCAACGTGCTTGCAAATTTCCTCGACGGCCTTATCCTTGCGCTGATTGAAGATGACCTTGTTCTCTTCGAACAGGTTGCGGCCCTCAGCGTCGATGGAAACGATCAGGGGGCCAAACTCGTTAACATGGCAGTGCCACAGAGTTTCCGGCATACCGAGGTCACGCCACTGGGCCTCGACGATCTCCTCCACCTCGGTGGCAGCCACAACGGCGTTACCGGCAGGGAAAACACAGTGGATGGCACCGAACTCCTTGCAGGCGCGCTCGGTGTTGGGGCCCATGCCGCCCTTGCCCACGATGACGCGGACACCGGACTTCTGCACGAACTCATACTCGAACTTCTCCATGCGCATGGAGGTGGTGGGGCCCACAGACACCATCTCGAACTTGTCGTTCTCCAGCGGGCGGATGATGGGGCCGGCGTGGAAGATGGCTGCGTCCTTCACGTCCACAGGCAGCGGGCGGCCCTCTTCCACGAGGCGGCGGTGCGCCACATCGCGGCAGGTGGTCAGGTCGCCGTTCAGGTAAACGACATCACCGATATGGATGTCCTTCAGGTCTTCTGCGGAGACCGGAGTCGTGAGAATTTTCTTTCCGTCTTTAATGGTCAGCATTACAAAGTCACCCCCGAATGAGTATCAATGGTGTAGTTCAGATCTTTATCAAAAATGATGTGGCCGCGGCGGTGGCTCCAGCAGCCCACGTTGACGGCAACGCCAATGGCAGAAGGATGGCGGGCAGTGTTCTCAATGTGCACGCCCATGACGGAGTACTTGCCGCCCATGCCCTGAGGACCAAGGCCGATGGAGTTGATGCCGTCTTCCAGCAGCTTCTCCATATAGGCTGCGCGCTCGTTCTCGTTGTGGCTGCCCAGAGGACGCATCAGAGCCTTCTTGGACAGCAGAGCGGCGGTCTCAACAGAGGTGGCAACGCCCACGCCCACCAGCAGCGGAGGGCAGGCGTTGATGCCGTAGCTGGTCATGACATCCATGACGAACTTGGTCACGCCTTCGTAGCCTGCACCGGGCATCAGAACCATAGCCTTGCCCGGCAGGGTGCAGCCGCCGCCTGCCATATAAGCGTAGATCTCGCACTTGTCGCTGTTCGGGATGATATCCCACCACACGGTGGGAGTGCCTTTGCCGACGTTGCGGCCGGTGTTGAACTCATCGAAGGTCTCAACACTGTTGTGGCGCAGGGGCGCTTCGAAGGTGGACTTGACCACAGCCTCCTTCAGCAGACCCTCCACCTCACCGATGAGGGGAAAGTCCACGCCGCACTTTACCCAGAACTGGAGCACACCAGTGTCCTGGCAGCTGGGGCGGTTCAGCTCCTTGGCCAGCTTCTGGTTCCGCTTCATGGTCTCGTAGATGACCTTGGACAGAGGAGCATCCTCCTGTGCGCCCAGCTCATCGAGCTTGGCAATGATGTCGTCCGGCAGCACCTTGGCGATATGGCTCACAAAGTTGGCCATATAGGTCGTCATCTGCTGCACCTGTTCCTGTTTGTTCATTCCAATGCCTCCTTAGATTTGGTACATTTTGCGCGTTGGTTCACTCATATTCAACGTTCCTGTCCGCTTTACTGCGGGAAGAACGGGAATGCGATGGGAAGGATCACCATGCTGACAACCGTTGCGATGAGGATGAGGGGCAGGCCAGCCTTGGCATAATCCTTGAAGGTGTACCCGCCGGCGGAAACCACCATGGTGTTGGCAGGCATACCGATGGGCGTTGCGTAAGCGCAGGAGCCGCCGATGACACAAGCCATCAGGACGGCGCGGGGGTCGGCCCCCATGCCCTGTGCGATGCTCAGGCAGATGGGAACCATCAGGGCGGTGGTTGCGGTGTTGGACATGAAGTTGGTCATGACGCAGCAGAGCAGGAAAACCACCAGAGTCAGGACGTAGGGAGAGGGATTCTCGCCCAGAGCACCAATGACGATGTTTGCAATCTCTGCGCCTGCCCCGGTCTTATCCAGTGCAGAGGCCAGAGACAGCGTACCACCGAAGAGGAAGATGGTCTTGAGGTCGATGGACTTCAGGGCGTCCTTCTCGGAGATGACACCGGTGAGGATCAGAGCCAGCGCACCGATACAGCCGATGATGTTGAGCTTGATGCCGATCTGCTTTTCAAAGATCATGCCCAGCAGGGTGAGCACGAGGATGACGAGGGAGAGCACCTGTTTCCACTTGGGAACATTGCTGAAGTCCTGCTCGCCGCCGAAGGAGTCATCATCGGAGACGGGGCGGTTGGGCAGTAGCTTCATGCCAAGGGTGGCGTAGAAGAGGATGCCGACGGCGAGGATGGGCAGGCCCACGATGGCGTACTCGAAGAAGCCGAAGGACATCCCGATCTCACCCAGAGCGCTCTGGGCGATAAGGTTGCCCGGTGCGCCGATGAGGGAAAGGTTGCCGCCCATGGCAGCTGCAAACACCAGCGGCATCAGCAGCTTGGAGCGGGCATAGCCGGACTTTGCCGCAATGCCGATGACCACGGGGATCAGGACGGCGGCGGTGCCGGTGTTGGAAAGGAAGCCGCTCATCAGGCCAACGATGACCATGATGGCCACGATGAGGCTGCGCTCGGATTTGGCAAAGTGGGTAACAATGCCGCCGATCTTGTTGGCCATGCCTGTTTCAAACAGTGCACCGCCGACAATGAACATGGCGACGAACAGGATGACGTTGCTGTCGATGAAGCCCGCAAAAGCGGTCTTGACATCCAGCACGCCGGTAACGACCAGACCGACACAGACGATCATGGACGTTACGCCGAGGGGGATCTTCTCAAACACGAACATGACGACTGCGAAGAGAAGAAAGAGTAGGGTGATAGTTGCTGCTGACATACCGGGGGGTCCTCCTTTAATGAAATATAATGTATCCATTTCATCAGAGCATAACAGCCCTGACTTTCGGAACGCCCCAGCTGCACCTCGTTGTGCAGAGTCTTTGCCGCCGTGCTGTGCCCTCACAGCCCTTTTTCGTTCTGGAAGGATCTGCCCGGAACCTTAGAATTCCGGGAATCTCGGCAGCGTCTTTTTTAAATTTTATATCTAATCTGTGATAATGTATCCACTTGACGACACGAGAATACACCCAAAACAAAGAATTGTCAATCCCTTTTTTCGAGTTTTGTCGCATTGCACGGATTATGTACCAATTTTTGTGCACGCCAGACAAACAGTAGGATACAAGAAAATCTTCCTCTGCCGCCTTCTGCAAAAAACGTGCGCTCTCCAAAGCAGATGGAGATCGCACGTTTTTTCCTTCTTTTATTCCAGCCGCTTTTTGAAATACCCCTCGGCACAGTAAATGGCACCGCAGGGATTATGCGCCAGAACGCGATCCTTGGCCACCAGCGTTGTGACCATGGCGTCCGAATACTTATAAAACATCGAGTCGTGTCCCACACAAAGTCCGACCTCAATGTTGAAATCGGTGTGCTGTTCGTTCAGAAGCTTTGCCTGTGCGATGGGGTTGCACATGGCCTCAAATTCGCCGGGGTGGATCTTGACCTCTTCTGGGATGCCCACTTCTTCTTTGGAGATGCCACCGGTCTTGCAGATGACCGACACCACCTCAAACCCCTGCGCACGGAGCAGGTCGGCCACGATGCGGGCTTCCTTCCGCAGACCTTTGCAGAATGCAAGACCCAGCTTGTGGTAGCCCATCCGCTTGCAGAACTCCACCGTCTCCTTCAGGCGGGGCCATTGACAGTAGCCAAGCCCCTCAATGGCCGAACAGTTGACGTAGAAATCGTGATTCTCGGGCAGATCATAGCCGGCGCGGGCGGCCTCCATCACCGAAGCATTCCGCATGGGGCAGTTTTTGGGCATCTTTTCCGGCTCGTTGTTGGCGCAGGCCAGAACCGTACAGTTCGCACAGGTATACATTGTCTTGTCCTCCCTGATCTTATAAATAATAGGTCAGCGCATCGTCCATACTGCGGTAGATGTGTTTTTCCATTTCAGCCCGTGCGGCCAGCGCATCCCGTGCTTCCAGCGCCGCATAGATCTTTTTATGCTCGCTCTGGGAGTTGAGGGCATAGTCCAACTCGCTCATTTCCACACCAATGGACAGGCCGTTCCACAGCTCCGAGAGAAGATTGCGCATTTTTTCATTGCCGGAAGCTTCCCAGATCTCAAAATGGAAGGACTGGTTGTAGTCAGTATAATTTCCGGCCTGCTGAAGAGAAAGAGCCTCCTCTGCAGTATCCACGCAGTTTTTGATCTTGGACAGGTCGGCATTGTTCTGGCAGCAGAGCATACACGCCGTCCCTTCCAAGGCAGCGCGCAGCTGGTAGTGCTCCCGAATCGTTTTTTCCGTTACGCCCAACACAATGGCGCACTTGTTTTGCTTGACTTCCAGCAGACCGTCACGGGCAAGAATCTGAAAGGCCTCCCGCACCGGCGTGACCGACACGCCCAGTTCCTGTGCGGTGTTTTCCAGCGTGAGTTCTGCGCCCTCCGGGATGCTTTTTGAGATAATGGCTTTCCGCAAAGCGGAAGCTACCCGCTCGCGGGCAGGCAGCAGCTTAATGGGTTTCAGTCCCAGCATATTGACTCCTTATCGTTAAAATCAGATGCAGCAGTTCTTCTTCATAGGCGTTCCATGCATCCGGCACATCAGGGGAACCCTGACGGTCCAGCATCAGCAGGCGGGACAGCCGGTCGTCCACCGGCGCAGGACGTGCGCTTACGGCAAAGGCAATGTAGGTCTCCTGAATGCTCTCCAGCAGCTTGCGATGCAGCGGATATGGCAGGACGGTCCGCAGGGTACGGTGCTGCAGCATCTCGCCGCCTGCCAACATCGCATCCTGCGGCAGCGCACGCATGGCCTGCCGTTCCAACTGAGCCCCCAATGCCAGCATTTGGCGCAGTGTCTCTTCGGTCAAATCTGCCGCTTTTATCCGATTGTTGGGCAGGCGGATGATAAGACCCTGATATTCAAGGATCATCAAGGCCTCCCGCACCGGCATCCGAGAGACACCGAGACTCTCTGCCAATTCGTTCTGGGTCATTTCAGTGCCCGCCGGGATCTGCCCAGATAAAATGGCCTGCTGCAGTGCTTCCACCACACCGCCGTTTTTCTTCTGGATGCCGATATATTCCATAGAGCCCTCCGTGTAAATGTCTTTTTTATATTGTATCCAATTTTACAATAAAAAGCAAGACTTCCTTTATGACAAACAAAAATACCCGGCAGATTCATTCTGAAAAATCTGCCGGATATAGACCGGATGCCCTTGGGGCGTTCCATTCTGAAAAATTGCAGGGCAAATGCAAGCTGTGTTAACTGTTATGTAACCTTGTCAATCAATCTTCCATTCTTCCATGGTCGCAACCAAGCGAGAGATAATGCTCAATCTCCCCACCCAGCACCATCTGGGTATACTCCAAAGGCTTATGGTAGAGCAGCCAGTCAAGTTCTGCCCGCTGTGCCGGGGTGTTGCCGTACTCGTCCTCCACGGCGATACAGTCGATGGAAAGAATGGCTCCATCCTCGAACCGGGCTTCCACCCGGTTGGTGTCCATGTTGTAGTGGCAGGAAAGCAGTTTGTTCATAAGAAAGCCTCCATGTTTTTCACATTTACTTCTTCTGCGGTGGAAAGTTCCGGCTTGTCCGTTTGCAGATTCATGAATCCGCTTTGTGATGCAGCCCTTTGCAGGTCTGCACCCATCCACCACACGCTCCAATTTTACGCTAAATGCGAACAACGCTCTTTTTGCTCTGCACAAAATCCTACATCGTTTGGCGTAAAATTGGCGTATGGCGTAGTTTTCGCTGGAAATCCGTCAAAAGAAAAAGCCCGAAACTTCTCAGTACATCAAGAAGTTTCAGGCTTTGTTTTGCTTAAATTGGGAATTTACTGCTCAATCGGCTTCATCGTGGGGAACAGCAGCACATCACGGATAGAGGCACTATCGGTGAGCAGCATCACCAGACGGTCTACGCCGAAGCCCAGACCGCCCGTGGGGGGCAGACCGTACTCCAGTGCGTTGACGTAGTCGTAGTCCACCTGTGCCTTGCACTCGGGCTCCAGCGCCTTGCGCTCGGCCACCTGACGCTCGAAGCGGCCCTTCTGGTCGATGGGGTCGTTCAGCTCGCTGAAGGCGTTGCCGTACTCGGTGCAGTCGATGAAATACTCAAAGCGCTCGGTGAAGGCGGGGTCGTCCGGCTTGCGCTTTGCCAGCGGAGAGATCTCGACCGGATAATCGGTGATAAAGGTCGGCTGCATGAGGTTTGCCTCGACGTACTCGTCGTAGCACAGCGCCATCAGGTCGCCCCAGCTCTCCTTGCCCTTTTCAATCTCGAGGCCCTTGGCCTTAACGGCCTCCAGTGCCTCTTCCGGCGACAGCGCCATAAAGTCGATGCCGGCGTACTCCTTGACAGCCTCAGCCATCGTCATGCGCTTCCAGCCCTTGGAGAAATCGATCTCCACGCCCTGATACATCACCTTGGTGCTGCCCAGGACCTTTTCGCAGACATGGATTACCATGTCCTCGGTAATATCCATCATGCCGTGGTAATCGGTGTATGCCTGATACAGCTCGATGGTGGTGAACTCCGGGTTATGACGGGTGTCCATGCCCTCGTTGCGGAAGATACGGCCGATCTCGTACACGCGCTCGAGACCGCCGACGATCAGGCGCTTGAGGTGCAGCTCGGTCGCGATGCGCAGGT
>OLRW01001995.1_pt1 | contig 12028 bp, 10 predicted proteins | sample 1672701 | NCBI WGS metagenome assembly OLRW01 (sample SAMEA3136715, study PRJEB25190) | human gut metagenome | biome: human gut; feature: human-associated habitat; material: faeces | place: Austria | collected 2013
AAGCCTTCCCACTGTTCAAAATTGATCATTGGAACCTCCTTGCTCCATTCCATGCATTGGTTAGCATAGCCTAACTGTTGAGCCTTTGAAAAGCCGCTCCTTGTTGGCGGCTTTCTGGGGGCGGACTGATCGGAGCAGCTCTGAACAAAAATTTGTCAAAGCGCCTCCTTGGACACACTGCACCCTTGAGAACCGCCCTGCTGCCAAAAAGCAGCGGCGAGATGTGGAGTTGCAGTGCTGCAGGAACTATAATAACAAAGATGCCGGTCAAAAGCAAGAGGAAACTGGTGGATTTTGCACAGCCTTAGCCAGCTGTGTCTGTACAGGGTGCACGAATCGGGCAGAAAAAAACTTTACTGCAAAAAAGTCCCGGAAAAATTTCAAATAAGGGTTGACAAGACTAACTGCGTATGGTATTCTGTTCTCGCAACGAGGTTAGATAAACCTAACCGCTTGAAACGCGTTGCACCAGAACAGCAGAGGTACCTGCAATGCTTCTGCGCAAAACTCAAGTCTGCTATAGCGGTTAAGCTATATCGGACGTCAGGTTTGTCGTGGCGAGGCCACTCCATCTTGCTTGCGCAAGACCACCTTGTGGCTTAAAAGCCTCACTGGGGCTTTCATTGCTGCGCAAACGCCAATTCCTCCATTCCATTCTCTTTTTCAAAAGGAAGCTGCAGCATGGTTTGCTCTGCGGCCTCCGGCGCGGCATTCGGTGTGATTGGTACCGCATCGCGTGCAAAGAAAACAAAAACGGGACGTGCAGCTTGACCACCTGCACGCCCCGATTTTTGTTTTATATAGAAAAGGAACGATTTATTCCACGATCTCCGCAAGCGCCTGATACAGCTCTGCGGCCCCGCCGCCGGGGTATTTGACCGAGACAAAGGCATTGTTCAGGATGCACACCCCGTCGGAATAGACGGTAAGCAGCAGCTGATGATTCTCTGCGTCATCGTAGCCGCTGAGGGTCACGGACTGGGCGGGGTAGTCGTGGGAGTAGGAAGAATAGGTCTGGTTGAACTTCTTCCGGAAGGTGACCTGCGACAGCAGTTCGCGGAGCTGCCCGTACTCGGCATCGTCCATGGAGAGCAGGTGGTACTGCAGGTCGTCCCCGCTGGCAAAGGTGGTGATTTTTTCGGTGCGGACGGTCATCTGGGAGCAGGCCGAAAGGCTGGAAGAAAGGTCGATCTTGCTGGAAGGCAGGATGAGCACCAGAAGCAGCACCACCAGCACCACAAGGCCGAACCGGTACAGGATGCTCTTGTTCTTCATAAAGAGTCACGCCTCCTTTGGCGGTGTCCGGGTCAGACGCCGCTGGGCGAGGAAGAAGCCCACGGCGCTGGCGGCAAACACGAAATAATAGCTGGCGATGCGGTAGAGCATGAGCACGCTCATCACCTCACCGGAAGGCAAAAAGCTGCTGTACAGCAGCAGAAAGGCGGTCTCGATGGAGCCCATGCCTGCCACGTTGGGCAGGGCGTTGGAGACGAACAACATCAGGCTGGTGAGCAGCTGCACCCGCGCAAAACTCAGCGGGGACAGCTGCATGAACCGGATGCACAGCCACGGCAGGCAGAACAGCAAAAACAGCTTGAGCGCCTGCAGGGCAAAGATCTGCACACAGCGGGCCTTGTCGGCCAGCAGCAGGCGGCTCTCGGTGCCCAGTACATCCAGCTGCTCCAGCCAGTCGGCCCGGCGCCGCTGCCATTTTTCGGTCTTGGGCAGAAAGCCCAGTGCCCAGCGGGCCAGATTCTGCACCAGCGGCGACACGCACACCAGCACCAGCGCCACGATCACCAGCGCTACCACAGCATATGCCATGGGCAGATATTTCAGCACGCCGGTGGTGTTGGCGGCCAGCCATTTGTGCTGGAGCAGCAGCATCACGGTGGCGTACAGCAGCACCGTGGTCTTGTGGAACACATATTGCAGGGTCATCAGGCCCACGCCGGGGCCGATGGGCAGCCCTGCCTGATGCAGATACCAGGTCTGCACCGGCACGGCACCCGCGCCCAGGGTGACCACGTTGCCAAAGGTGCCGCACCAGGCGTTGTCGATGCCCTGCCGCAGGGTGAAGCCGGGCAGCCGCCCCCGCACGATGACGTAGGAGACGCAGCCCTCCAGCAGCGGGTAGCTGATGCCCAGCGCCAGCACCACCAGAACCTGCCACAGGTTCAGCTGGGCAAGGGCGGCGGTGATCTCAGCCCAGTGATCCCGGAAGATGAGCACGATCACGCAGGTGAGCGCCAGCAGGGTCAGCAGGGAAAACACGGCCTTTTTGCGGGAAGGCTGAGAGGCGGCAGATTGGTTCATGAGGGCAGGGACTCCTTTCAGACAGGATGAAACTTTTTTAAAAGTATAGCACAGCCGCCGGCCGTCTTTGTGAACGGAAGCCGAATTTTCTTGTGCAATCCGGCCCGGATGATAAAAAAGATGTCCGGAACGGAAAGAAACTGACAAATATTGCAGCTTGTTTTGATGCACTGCGTGCAAAAACGCCCCGGAAGATCACACGGATTTTCCGGGGCGTTGAATTTAACAAGAATAAAACAAAAGGCTTAGCGGGACTCGGTCAGCTCCCGGATCAGACGGACCAGGGTGGAGACATAGGCTTCGTTGGTGTAGTAGCGCTCGTAGAGCTTGCGGCAGTCGGCCTTCATAGCGGCCAGCTGGTCGGGGTGCTCGATGGCGTGGGCCAGCACCTTGGAAAGCTGGACGGGGTCGTCGTTGCGGTACACAAAGCCGTCCACCCCTTCCGTGATGAGCCCGGCGGTGCCGGTGTGCTCCGACACGATGGAAGGCTTGCCGAAGATCAGGCCCTCGGTCACAAAGGTGGGCATAGGGTCATCGCGGGAAGCGCACACAATGCAGGTGCACTGCTCCATCAGCGACTTGATCTCCGGGCGTTCCAGCCGCTTGCGGTAGAACACATTATGAGGGAACTGCTCGGTCAGGGCGTGCACATGGGCGGAGACGTCCCGGTCGGAAGCCTTGCCCACAAAGAGGAAGGAGGCCTTTTCCCGCACCTCCGGCGGCAGCAGGCGGATGGCTTCGCAGTAGATGTCCTGCCCCTTGCGCATCTCCATGGAGCCCACCGTGACAAACAGGGGCCGCCCACCGGCATAGCTCAGGTCGTAGCGAGGGAAGCTCTCGCGGGCGTAGTCGGGCAGGCCGTAGATCAGCTGCTCCACCTTGAATTTGGGCCGCACCGAGTGCATGGCAGCGGTGGCGTGGGAGCCCACAGCGGCAATGTGCACGTTGTCGGCCAGCTCCTTGGGGATCTTGTGGGTGATGAAGGGATAGCCTGCAAAGGCGTCGTGCAGCCACCACAGCACCGGCACAAAGCCGCCGTTCAGGGTGCACACGGCGGGGGCTTCCACCACTGTGTTGGCCAGCACAAAGTCTGCGCTGGAAGCCAGCTCCCACAGGGTGGAAGAGGTCACGCAGTCGCGGCGGGTGACCACGGCAGCTCCGGCCTCCAGAAAGAGCGGCAGAGAGCCCTCGTCCGAGGGGCCCAGCACCACCACTTCATAGCCAAGACTGCACAGCACCGGGATGGCGCTCACCAGCACGATGGGCGCACCGGTCATGGTGAGTTCATGGCTCAGCACCACGGCGCGTTTGCCGGTGGCCGAGAATACGTCCTCGGCGCACAGCTCCCGGCGGAAGTGCAGCAGTGCCTGCGGGACGCAGCGGCAGTTCTGCGCCAGCTGGTTTGCCAGCCGCAGCAGTTCCAGCACATCGTCTTTGCCGCGGGCCGCCGCGCGGCAGCGGTCCAGCAGGGCGCGGGAGAGCAGGGCACAGCGCTGGCCGGGCAGGTGCTGGTCGGTCTGGTACAGGGCACTGCCGCCGTCGTAGCCGAACACAGCATCGCACACCACAAGGTCAGCCCCCTGCTGCAAGGCGGCTGCAAAATAGGTGAGGGCGGTGGAGGTGCACTCCACATCCTCGCTCACCAGCAGCACACCGTTCACGGAGGGGGTCAGCTCACCTTCCAGCCGGTCCACCAGCCGGAACTTGCGGTGCAGCTGCTCGGCCAGAGAAAGGGTCAGGGCGTTGCGGCGGCCCGGGGCGTACACCAGCAGATAGGTGCTCTGGGTATCGGTATAGGTCTGTTCCCGCAGCTGGCGGCGCTGCAGGGGGCTGTAACTGCTGTACATGGACGAACCCCCTTCAATGCCGGTGGAACAGGCCCAGCAGCTTGCGCAGCGGAGCCGTGAGCTTCCAGCTGCTGCTGGCCAGCACGTTTTCCAGCGAGGCTTCGTAGGCGGCCCGGCTGTTCTGCAGGTCGGCCAGATGCTGCTGCTGTTCTGCCAGCTGCTTGCGCAGCTGCTGGATCTCAGCGTTTGCCTCCAGCAGCTGTTCGGTGCCCTGACGGGACACGGCCTCGGTCTCTTCCTTGAGCACGGTCAGCGCCCGCAGCAGGGCCTTGCCGGGCTGCTCATGCAGGTAGCGGCCCAGGGGATAGTAGCGATATTTCACCGCAAACCGCAGCCCGGCGGGGAAGCCTACGGCACTTTCCACTGTCAGGTTGGGGTCGATGTTCATGAACAGCATGGTGCCCTCCTGCAGGGCATTGCCGTTGAGGATGTGGTAGCTGAGCCGCTCGTCTGAGAGGGAAAAATCGGTGATGCAGCAGGCAAATTCACCGGGATCCAGCCGCAGAGCCCTGGCCTCCACGGGCAACTCGAACACAGCCGACACTTCGTGGGTCAGCTCGTCGTAGGAGTCAGGGGCAACGGTCAGGCACTCATGGGGCGAAAAACCGGAGCCGGAGTCGTAGAACAGCTGGGGCAGAAGCAGAGCACCCTGTTCGGTGTCGGCACCCTGCGAGGCCAGCACGGCCTCATATTTCAGCACCTGCTGCTCCAGCTCCAGGCACCGCTGTGCCAGCCGGGAAACGCCTTCGTCCGACAGCCGGAGCTGCTGTTCCAGTTCGGCCACGCGGCTGCCTGCCGCGTCCAGGGTCTGGGGGGCATCGTTGTTCATAACCGGATTCTCCTCTTGTTTTATAGGATACGGCTGCACCGCAGCAGCCGGGGAAATCAATGCTGCGAAAGCGCGGGGGTGCGCCGCTGGGCCTGCCGCCGTGCGGCTGAGGCTTTGACGATCCAGCTGCGCCGCAGGTTCAGCAGGGCGCACACCAGCCCGATGGAGGTAAACGCGATCACGTTCTGCAGCAGCATACCCCGCAGCGGGTGGTCTGTAAAGTGAGCTGCGAACAGATACCACGGAATGGCGATAAGCTCCACCGTGTGGATGCAGAAGATGTTCAGCGAGTTGCGGCCGATGGCCTGCAGGCCCTGTGCGATGGGGCCGGTGAAGCGGTTGAGCCGCATGAACAGGCGGATGAACAAAAAGCCGGTGGCGGCATCCAGCAGGATGCTCAGCGGGCCGAGGGTCCACTCGCCCATGGAGATGCAGTCGGTGCTCTGGGCAAGCAGAGCTCCCACAGCGGTCAGAGCTGTGCCGCCCAGCAGGATGTACAGGGTGCGGCGGGGCAGGGGCTTGTCCAGCCAGCGGTTCTTCTTGGCCAGATAGCCGATGTAAAGGTAGGGCACGATCACGGCCCCCTGCGAAAGGCTGAAGGGCAGCTCCCACACCAGTGTGGTGCCCCAGCCCAGCAGCATGATGCCGAGCACAGCCCAGTGTGTGTATTTCTCCGGGAAGATATTCAGGATGACGTCCAGCAGCACCCAGCCGATCAGCAGCGAGAGCAGATACCACATGGGGCCGGTGGAAAAGAACTGCTGCCCGGCATAAGTAGTGGTGTGGGGCAGCCCCAGCAGAAAGCCGCCGGCCACCTTGAGGGTCTCGGTGACGCTGCTGGGAAAGTAATGGAACGCCATGTAGTGGCACAGCAGATGCAAGAGCGAAGTGCACGCTGCCGTGATGCAGTAGGGCTTGAGCAGCGCTCTGAGCTGCTGCTGGATGCACTTGCCGATGGAGCGCTTGCGGAAACCGTAGCCGCTGGCAATGAAAAAGGCCGCCATCAGGGCCTCACGATAGATGAACGGGAAAAACGCCGTGAGCGACAGCCCGCCGGAGATCTGCATGGGGTAGAGTTCGGCGGTGTGGGCCAGCACGATGGTGATCATGCCCACGCCCTTGAGCATGTCGAACATGCCGATGGAGTTGACGGTGCTGGGTCTGGTGCCTTCCATGAAAAGGGTCCTTCCTTGCGCCGTCCGGAAACATGTGACCAACAGGCGCATACAGTAAAAAATGATCCATTTATAAGGATATAAGGCTAGTATAATGCTTTTTGTGCACACTGTCAATTTTGAATTGCCCACCGCCGGGTGGCAATTGTTGTCTTTACCGATAAAAAAGCCTGGCAGAAGGGACGAATTTCTGGGCAGACGGCACAGGCTGCCGGATGGAAAAAACAAGATGTGCAAGATTTAATTGCCAAAAATGGAAATTAAATCTTGCAAAAGTATTGCATTGCCAATGGCGGTATTGTATACTGAACACAATCGAAAAAGCGGCCCGGCCCCGGGTGGGCCCGGCTGCAGGAATGTAAAAAACAGTGACGTGGAGGCTAACATGGTTCATTCGCTGTATCAGTCTCTGAACAATCTGGAAACGATCTACGCAGACCGGATTGGTATCCGCTATTATGATGAGGCCAAGGGCGGCGTGGTGGAGGTGCCCTTCCGGCAGTACGCTGCAGACCTGCGGCGGTTCGTGGCATTTTTACGCAGCTGCACCCCGAACCCCCTGGGGCAGCGGGTGGCCATCCTGGCCCGCAACAGCTACCACTATGTGATGTGCATGTACGGCGCAGTGCTGGCCGGAGCTGTGGCAGTGCCCCTGAACACCGGCAAGAACTGGGACGAGATCCGCTACGAGCTGGATCTGGTGGAGCCGGTGTGCGTGCTCCATGACGGCGAGTACATGAGCCGGGAGCCGGCCCTGGGCCAGGCGTACGGGGACCGTCTGGTGCCTATGGACGCCTTTACCGCCTTTGAGCCTGCCATGGACATCACCGAGGTGCCGGACCTCAGCGCACTGGCTTTTATCATGTTCACCTCCGGCACCACCGGCCGCAGCAAGGGCGTTATGCTGTCCCAGAAGAACCTGTTCACCGCCATGCCTGCCTTCCTGACCCCCTTTGAGGACGTGCGGAGCCAGACCGGCTGGAACACCGACGCGTTCAGCTCTCTGTCCTGCCTGCCCATGTTCCACATTTCGGCCATGACCAGCCTGGTGTCCTGGAGCATCACCGGCCACTGCGTGAACCTGTGCAACGACCTGAAATATTTCTACCGGGACCTGGGGGCCATGCGGAGCGACGTGATGGCGGTGGTGCCGGTGCTGCTGAAGAGCATTTATCATGATGTGATGAAGGGCAAACGGGAGCGTCTGAACGGCCTGCGTATGCTGACCTGCGGCGCAGCGATGTTCGACCCTGCCGTGCTCCAGGACCTGATGGACCGGGGCTTCTTCATCGCCCAGATGTACGGCCTTACCGAGACCTGCGGGGACGGCGCCTGGAACTCCTCCCAGGAGGAAAAGTATCTGACCAGCGTGGGCCATGTGGACGACAGCTGCCAGTACAAGCTGGAGGACGGGGAACTGTGCATGCGTGGTGACCCGGTGATGCTGGGCTACTACAAGGACCCGGAGGCCACCGCCGAGGTGCTGGACGCCGAGGGCTGGTTCCACACCGGCGACATTGCCCGGGTGGAGCCGGACGGCTATATGTACCTGACCGGCCGCAAAAAGAACGTGATCATCCTGGGCAGCGGCGAGAACGTGAGCCCCGAGGAGCTGGAAAAGCTGCTGGCTCCCTGCGCTGCCATCCGGGAGTGCAGGGTCTGCGAGCGGAACCAGCGCATCTGCGCCGTGGTCTGCTGCGAGGCGGACCAGCAGGACGCTGTGCGGGACTTTGTTACCAAGGTGAACCGCACCCTGCCCCTGTACAAGCACATGGTGGTGGAGTTCTCGGCCCAGCCCCTGCCCCGCAACGCTGCCGGCAAGCTGCTGCGGTCCTAAATCTTAGCGGAAAAAGCCGGTCTCATGGTGGGAAAGTTCCCACAAGGCGTTATGGCCGTGAGACTGGCTCTTTTGAAGAATAGAGAGGGAAACGATAATGGAACTACATAAACCGAAAAATCTGTATGAGCTGCTGACGCTGAACATGGAGCAGCGATTTGCGAACCGGGTGGCCTTCCGCTGGTACGACGCCGACCAGGATGTGGTGGTGGAAAAGCACTTCGGGGAGTATGCGCAGGACATCCGCCGCGCGGTGAACTACTACCTGAGCACCATCCCGGACATTCAGGGCAAGCGGGTGTGCGTGTGGAGCAACAACAGCTACCACTACGCCGTGAACTGCTACGGTGTCATGATGGCGGGCGGCGTCATCGTGCCCATGAACCAGCGCAAGAGCTGGGATGAGCTGCACCGGGAGCTGGAGCTGGTGGAGCCTTCCGCCATCCTGACCGACGGCGATGACTACGGCTGCAACGAGGAGATGCAGGCGGCTTACGGCAGCCTGCTGCGCCCCATGGATGCCTACAAGGCTTACGAGCCTGCAGAGCTTGTGAACCGCATCCAGCCCGAGGAGCTGATGGTGCTGATGTTCACCTCCGGCACCACTGGCCGCAGCAAGGGCGTCATGCTCTGCGAGCGGAACTTCTTTGCGGTGATGCCTCACCATGTACGGGTGGGGCAGCGATTCTGCCAGCTGAAAAATGACCCGGACCTGCTGGTCAGCCACATGACCCTGCTGCCCATGTTCCACCTGGGTGCCTTTGGCTGCCTGTTCACCTGGGCCTGGATGGGCTGGGCCCAGAACCTGGGCAGCCTGCGGTCCTTCTATAAGGACCTGAAGCGGATGCCCAGCCAGGCCATGGCCGCCGTGCCGGTGCTGGTGCAGTCCATCCACCACGACCTGATGACCGGCAAGCAGGACAAGCTGGGCCAGCTGTGGGCTCTGAACTGTATGTCTGCGATGTTTGACCCCCAGACCCTGATGGACCTCCACGACCACGGCATGGTGATCTCCCAGCTCTACGGCAGCACCGAGACCACCGGCGGCGGCCTCATCAACTTTGCGGAGGATGCTGAGCACATCGGCTCCATCGGCAAGGACGACGGCCACTGCGAGATCAAGCTGGACAACGGCGAGCTGTGTATGCGGGGCGGCGATGTGATGCTGGGCTACTATAAGGATCCGGAGGGCACCGCCGAGGTGGTGGACGCCGAGGGCTGGTTCCACACCGGAGACCTGGCCCGGGTAGACGAGGATGGCTACTACTTCCTCACCGGACGCAAAAAGAACGTGATCATCCTGGGCAGCGGCGAGAACGTCAGCCCCGAGGAGCTGGAGGGCCTGCTGGAAAAATGCCCTGCCGTGAAGGAATGCCTGGTGAAGGAAAAGGGCAAAAAGATCTGTGCTGTGGTCTGCTGCGAGGAAGCCGACCAGCAGACGGTGCGGGACTTTATCACCGAGACCAACCGCACCCTGCCCCTGTACAAGCGCATGAGCGCAGTGGAATTCTCCGCCCAGCCCCTGCCCCGCAACGCCATGGGCAAGCTGATGCGCTGAGGCCTGCAGCCCTGATTTTGCGGTTTGTACCGCATACTCTGCAAAAAAACTGGGCAAACCCATAGGGGTTGTGCTATACTGAGGGCAGAACCGTGCTGATCCTGATCGGCACACCCAAAATCCGTCACGGAAAGGAAGAACATTTCTATGGAACGAGCAGAAATCATGTCCCAGATCCTGGCCATCCTGGAGGATGTGGCAGAGATCGCGCCGGAGGATGTCAACGAGAACAGCGTTCTGATGGACGACTTGGATCTGTCCTCGATGGAGATCCTGACCATCGTGGCTGACCTGGAAGAGACTTTCGGCCTGCGCATCCCGGAAAAGGAACTGCGCAACTTTGTCACCATCAGTGACCTGGCCGATTATCTGGTAGCCAATGCCGGGTGAGCCGATGGAAGCAGCACAGCGTTCGGCGGAATATGTCTTTCAGGGCATCATGTACTATTTCCGCCGGGAAAAAGTGTGCCCCCGGTATCAGTTCACCCTGAAGGACCCGGTGGATCCGGCCCTGCTGCAACAAGCGCTGGATGCCGCGCTGGAAGCTGCCCCCTATTACCGGGTGCGGCTGGTGTGGGAGAAGCGCCGGGCCTTTCTGGAACCGAACTCGGAGCCCTGTCTGGTGTACCCGGACAGCGTGATGCGGGAGATGCCGGAGCAGACGAACGGCTACTTCTTTGCCGTGCACTGCGCACAGAATACCGTGTACTTTGACTGGTTCCACTTCATCGCGGACGGCCACGGGGTATCGCCCTTCCTCACCCGTATCCTGGAGCTGTACTGTAACCTGCGCTACGGTACCGCCTTTGCAAACCCGCCCATCCCCTGCAGCCCGGCCTACGACATCGCAAAGCTGGTGGAGCAGTACCCGCTGCAGGTCATGGACGAGACTACGATGCAGCGGGAGGTGGTGGACACCTGCGAGGAGCCCATGCACCGCATCCGAATCCGGTTCGCCAAAAAGGATCTGGTGGCCAAAGGTGTGCAGAACAGCGTCAAGCCCTTCTGCGCCCTCATGGGCCTGCTGTGCATCGCGCTGGGAGAGTATCTGGGCAAGGACACCATCCAGTATTCTTACTCTGCCGACACGCGGGACGCCATGGGTGCCCCCAACGCACGGTACAACTGCGTGTGTTCCTTCCAGGACGGAGTGACCCTGCACGAGGGCGTCCGGCTGGAAGAGTTCGTGCAGCAGATGGACGCCGCCGTCAAGGCCAGCCTGACCCCGGAGCGGAAACGCCGCCGGATGGCTGACCAGATGGGCTGGGTCTACAAGGTGGACCAGCAAAAGGCCCCTCTGCGGATCAAGCAGCGGGTGTTCCAGATGGGCGAGTACATCAGCGGCATCCCGGCAGATTTCTGGTTCAGCTATCTGGGCAACCCCCTGGTGCCGGCTACCCCGGAATTGGAGGCCTACACCACCGATTTTGGGGTGTGGGTGCCGCCGGAGGGCGGCTCCCTGTGCGTGGAAGCCTCCACCCTGAACGGCATCATCACCCTGTGCATCGAGAACAAGGTGCCGAAGGCCGGCCTGCCCGGCATCCTGCGCCGTGTGCTGGAAGCCGAGGGCATCCCGGTGCTGGAAGCCCAGGCACTGGACGAAGTATAAACAAAAGGCAAAAGCAGCCTTTCCGGAGAAGATCCGGGAAGGCTGCTTTTCTGCGTCTTATTCGGTCCGGGCCGGGCGGGTGGTCACCTCGCCGCAGTGTAATGCCTGCGGGCGGCCGTTCTCCCGCTGCACCACCAGCCGCCCTTCCTCGTCGAAGAAAATGCCCTGCTGCGGGTCGATGAAATCCCATCCGAGGTAATCCGCCAGCAAAATGCCGTTGAGGTATTCGCCCCGGCTGGCGGCATAATCCGCGCCCGCGCCGAGCTGGATGTTGCGGCTCACCTCGTCCAGATACCCGTCCAGATCGACCGTCAGCTCCAGCTCCTGCGCAATTTCGCGATACCGCGCGCGAATCGTATCAAAAGCCTCCGCGAAGTCGCTGCCGGACGCCGCGAGGCGGTTGCACTGATAAAACAGATCGGTCACCTTGATATCGTTGGCGCCGCGTTTGCCCGGCGCGCTGGGCACCACAATGCGCCGATCCGCGTCGGAAAACAGAATCTCCCTGACCTTTTTGAACTGCGCCGCATCGGCCAGCGAACTTCCGCCAAATTTTGCAACTTTCATACCCATTCGGAAGCCCTCCGATTTTCTTCTTTTTCATTTTCGAGCCGAAGAACCCGAAAATTTTGCAATCCCCATTTGAAATATGAAGCAGATACCATTCTAAAGAATGTGCCGCGTAAAGTCAAGAGTTATTCGCCCATCGGCGCGAAAAATGCGATTTTACACAAGATGACTCTCATTTTTTCGCGTTTTTCAGCGTATTTGGCGCTTTGGCACAGTCTTCCCGCCTAACGCATCCTATGCGCCTGCACCGCCCTGCGTGAGGCGCGGACGCAGAAAGGCGGGCTTCT
>OLRW01001998.1_pt1 | contig 12007 bp, 4 predicted proteins | sample 1672701 | NCBI WGS metagenome assembly OLRW01 (sample SAMEA3136715, study PRJEB25190) | human gut metagenome | biome: human gut; feature: human-associated habitat; material: faeces | place: Austria | collected 2013
TGTAATATGTTGTACCGTTTTTGTATACACGAATCCATTGATTTCCGGCATTTGCATACAAATACAACTTACCGTTTTTGTCTGTACGTGTTTTTATTTTCTTTTCTGCACCTGTATCATTATCAGAAACAAGTGAGTATTCAACATCTTGCTCATCTGTTATTCCGTCAACCGTTGTTTCTACCAAATACTGATTATACTTAGTTGCAGGAATTGTTCCGGAATTATTAAACGCATCAAATGATGGGTCATTATTTGGTGTTGTTCCGAGAGTTGCGTCTACACTTCCGCCATTAATTGTAATAGTGCCGTACGGAGTCTTATTTCCACCGTTACCGATGCCGTAACCTGAGCCGTTACCGACAGCTTTAACATAACCGCCGTTTACAATGACATTTCCGCCTCGGCCGCTTGTTCCCGATGCACTGCCTGTACCGCCTCCGATACCTGCCGCATTACTTTCAGAATCATCATCGGCATATGCGTAAACATTACCGCCGTTTATAAGTACGTTGATGCCCGAACCGTCCTTACCGCCTCCGATACCTGCACCGCCATTTCCGCCATAAGCATATACAGTACCGCTGTTTACAGTAAATTGCTTCATATCGCCTATACCGGCGCCGTTTGCAGACTTAAATGTTATAACACCGTCATTATCACCCGAATCTTCAACAATAAGTTTTGAAGTAGCCGTTATACCTCTTACCGCCGCAAGATTTACAGATTGTGACTCAATTTTATTTGTGCCTTTCAGTCTAAGGGTCAGCTCAACATAGTCACCTATCGTCAATGCATTGTTTATAGATGAACGAGATAAAATATTAATATTATCTAAAACAATGGTAGGATTTGCACCCTGTACCACTTCAATTACATTACTTGTTTGACTTGTTGATTGAACTATATATATTTCCATATTCTTTGGAATATCATAGCTTGTTGTACCAACCGTAACTGTTACTATATCGTTATTATCATTGTTTTTTGTTATTTTGATATTTCCTTTTGAAATATCAAACTGTGATTTATCATCACCTGTCAAAGAAATATCTTTTGAATTATTAAAAATATATCCATTTAAAGTTGCTGTTACCTTAACACGAATTTTATGAGTTCCCTGCTTATAATGTGCAACTATATATCCGTCCACAACTTCTGCCAAATCACTGCTTATTGCTGTTTCATTTTCGTCAGCTGTTGTTAATGTATATGTACAATTAAGAATATGAGTAGGATAAGTACAGTCACTTGATTTTTCAAAATCAGTTGTTAATTTGATTTTTGTCTGTCCGACAATTTTATTTACAGTTATTTCATCAGGTACAGATAATTTAATTGATGAATTTGCATCTGTACATGTACAGTCTGAACCCGAATATTCTGTCAGTGTTGTTTGGTTTTCTATATTGTCTGTACGATATATTTTACCGGCATATGTTACGGCATAGCCTGTTGTATCTTCTGTTACATATACATACAGCTTTGCTTCGCTGTCTGTTACTGTTTTCCATGAGCCGACAGTAACTTCTTTATTTGCCATTTCAACTGCATCCGGCATTGTCAGAACTACTTGTTTAAGTTTATTTCCATACTTATCTTGAACTTTGTCATAATCTGTGCTTCTGAACGTACCATCTACACTGCCGCCGTTTATGTATATATTATTTACACCAAATTGTTCTGTTGTGGGAGTCATTCTTCCCGGTCCTATGGAATAAGTCATCGAAGCATCGGCTGTTGCTTTAATATATCCGCCATTTACGATAATCTCCGCATTAGACTGACGCTCCACACCGCCTATGGCTGTTCCGTATCGTCCTGCACTTGCATTTATGATACCGCCGTTTATTTCTATTGTACATCCGCTGACATTACCAGATGTTCTTATACCTCCGCCTATAGCTGTACCTTTCATTCCTCCGCCAGCATTAATAGTACCGCCGTTTATTATAATCTTACCATGTATTTGATTTTTATTTGCACCGATTCCCGATGCTTGTGCAGTACCTGTTACATTAAGAATACCATCACCGTCAACAGTCAAAATCGAATAATCCGACTCTATACTATTTGCTGCCACATTAATACCTGCCTTACCGCTTTTTTTAGCAATAACGGTATTTGTGCCGTTTATGTGCAAATTAACAACTGCACCGGATTCAATTATAATAGGCGAACTTGTTGCAGACGTCATCGTTACATTTTCAACCGTCAAATCCGCCTTTACACCTGTTTTTACCGTCACAATATTTGTAACATCAACAGAACCGATATAATATGTACCGTTTGTATTAATTGTCACATCACCGTTTTGTAAATCTGAACTTAGGTCTGTTCCGTCTGTCATAGGTGCAACATCATTTTTATTTATATTTACAGTATCCGTTGAATTATCCAACGGTACGTTTGTAGCCGCTATATTTTCTTCCGTACTTTTTTCATTCGGAGATGAAGTTGCCAAAACCTCAGTCTGCTCCGAATTGATTTCTGTTTTGATTTCATCAGCCGACACCGCAAAATTCAATGTCGGTAAAAGCATTGATAAAGCCAATATTATAGAAACCGCTTTTCTTTTCATTTTAATTCCTCTTTTCATATATCTTAACAATGTATAGTTATCCTTATTATATATTTTATAATACCACAAAGCACTTGAAATTGTCAATATTATACACTGAAAACGACTGTTTTTAACACCGTTTTTCAATATTTTTAACAAAAAAGAGTTATGACAAATCAACTCCAAAATTGTTTCATCATAACTCCAATGTCAAATTATAACCAAGGATAATAAGCTTCCAATCTTACAGAGAATCTGTTTCTGATTGCATTAACATCATTATTGTCAATCCTGCCATCCTTGTTTACATCCCAAATACGCGCTTGTTTTACGCCGTTCGCATCAGCATCCTTACCAACAAGATTATTTGCATCAATACCGTTTACTGCGCCGTCACTGTTGACATCACCTATTCTTCTGTCCACAACTAACAAATATCTCTCCATAGTTGAATCGTTGATTTGATATGTAACCTTATACAAGCCTTCTACTCCGGATACGGCACTGACCGTTCCTTTTATAGTATCAGATGTCGAACCGTCATTTATATTCACGCCCGGATCAACAAATTTATCAAGACCGCTTGTTATTACAGTATATTCGTTACCGTCTGCATCAATGTTATTTATAGGATTATATGTAATATCGGCACTGCAGTCCTTCGGCAAATAGTTTTCACTGAATTTGTGATTTGCCTTTAGGTAATCCAACGCTTCTTTCTGCCATTCCGCATCATGCGTCGTATCCTTATAAATCATAGCAGCCGGTGAATTACCCAAATTAAATGTATATGTAACATTAACAGTCATTGTTGCACTGAAAGAATTGTCTAAAGTATAGTTGCTGTTTGCAAGCTCAATTACTATATCATACACACCTGCATTTATAACACTGTTAAACTTTGTTTCTGTATCACGTTTAACGTATTTTACGGAATACAAATCCGATGCCAAAGCTTCAGTCGGTGTAACCTTTGCGGTATGTTCGTTACCGTCATAATCAACTACATTGTCTGTAACCGTAAAATTAACTGTTTTCGGCGTAACCGTTATTGTTTTCGATGATGTTTCATCTGCAATATAGTTGCCGTTCGGGAAAGTAATTATTATATCATATACACCGGCATCCGTAATTTCAGTCAAGTCAGTTTCTGTACCTTGCTTACGGTATGTTATTGTATATTTACTTTCATCATACGGTGCGTCAACCGTCATATTCGGTTTGTGCGTCTTTCCGTCATATACCCAGCTTTCATCCGTTGTAAAGTGACCCGATTGCGGACTTATTGTAAGTTTATTATCATAATCATTTCCGATTGAATACACTTTATCATTATCAAGTGTAATTTTTATCGTATAAACATCTGCATTGGTCGGATTTTCTACAGTTTCACCCTTTGAATTAGTATATGTAACTTTATATCCAACATCTGCGGGATCGGAAGAAACAGTTGCCTTATGACTGTTTCCGTCATATGTAAACGATGTATTTGTTACCGTAAAGTTTACATTTTCACCTATGATTTTAATTGTACATTCGTCATATACCGTTTCATAGTTAGGGTTTGTTGTATGCACCCTTGCAGTATATATACCGCTTGAAACAGGCACATCGGTTGTGTATTCACCGCCGTTTCTGCTATACTCAATAACATATCCTGCCGCAGGCGGTGTTACCGTTACGTCAGCTGCCGTAAGCGGGTGAGGTAATTGGTCATATTGATATTCTTTGTCACCGCTTAATGAAATTGACGCACCTTGACGTTCAATTTGAATATGCGTATCACCCTCACGTTCCGATATGATACAACCCGATACATAAACATCAATATAATATGTTCCGGCATCTGTTACAGACGAAAGATTATCTTTACCGTATCTTATAATCGGTACAGCGTCTGTCAGTTCGCCACCGTTCAAATCATAACATTTAACTGTCGCTGTATAACTGTTTCCGTCATATATAATATTCTTGGGAGCAGTTACATTAATCTTGATAGATCTCGCTCTTATATTAATCTTAAATGTAACATCTCTGTATGTACCGTCTACATTACTTATACGGATATTCATATTAGCATAATATCCGGCACTTGTCGGAGTACCCGTTATTGAACCGTCCTCGTTGACAGTAAGACCTGTTGGTTTAAAACCCGATATAAATTCAAAACTATATCCGTCATTGCTTCCACCGCTCATTGTTATTTGTGCTGAGTACGGCTTATATGCCTCACCCATAGGAAGCGACGTTGTATCTACGCTAAAGTCAGCCGCATGAGCACATACACCTGCCATAAGCATTGCTATCATTATAATCAAAAATGCAGATATTTTTTTCATTTATTGCACCTCTTTTCCGTTAAATCAATTACACAGCTTATTATTTTAATTGTTATTGCATTTCCGAAAGCATTGTCCAAAGATACGGACAATGCCATTGGAAATGCAATAACACAGGGCGATAACCGCCCTGTGTCATTACATTGCTTTATTTATCGCATTTATTATAATTCGATATTTATTAAGCAGCAGGAGTTGCTTCAGGAGCTGTTGTCTCTTCAGGAGCAACAGTTTCTTCAGGAGTTACTGTTGTTTCAGGAGCAACAGTTTCTTCGGGAGCTGCTGTTTCTTCCGGTTTTACTGTAGGAACTACTGCATTTGCGCCAACCATTCTTTCATTTACTGCAAGAAGAATGTCTGCCTCTGCCCAGTGACCTGCAATGTCATTAGGAGTAAATGTCACGATTGGTGTTGATTCTACAAGAACTCTGTTGATAATTGCAACAGCTTCAGCTCTTGTTAGCGGTGAATATGGACCGAATGTACCGTCTTCATAACCTGAAACGATATTCTTGTCAGCAAGAGTTTCAATGTAATCCTTAGCCCAATCATTTTCAGTTACATCTGTGAAGATGCCATTGTATGAAATCAAATCATATCTTTGAGCTCTTGCGATAACTGCACTGATTTCGCCTCTTGTGATTGTATCCATAGGTCTGAATGTACCGTCTTCATAACCGCTTAATACATCCTTATCTTCAAGATAACCGATGTACTTGTTAAACCAAGCGTCTGAATCAACGTCAGGGAATGATGCTTGATACATACCGTCAGGTAGATCGTCACCATAGCTTAGTCTTGCAATCATAGCTGCAAGTTCGCCTCTTGTGATGTTGTTATTTGGTAGGAATGAACCGTCATCATAACCTGAAGCGTATGGCTTTGTATATTCTGTGTTGATTACAGGTGCTTCTGTCGGCTTAACTGTTGGTACAGGTGTTGCTGTAGCTTCTTTAACAGTTACAGGAATATTCTTAACTATGCCGTTAACCTTAACCTTAACAGTTGCTGTACCCTTACCAACCAATGTGATGTTACCGTTTTCGTCAACAGTTGCTACATCTTTATTTGATGATGTCCATGTTGGTTTAGCTGTTGAGCCTTTTACAGTAGCTGTAACTTTAATCTTATCACCTACAACACCGGAAACAGTATCCTTATCAAGTTTAATTGATACGCTGCTTCCGCCGCCGCCACCGCCGCCGGCTGTTTGAGACATATAAAGTGTAGTTTCTGTTGAAAGTGTGAATGGATATGTAATAGCTGTCTTACCTGCAAGATCTGTGAAGTATGCCTTGAACTTGCTTGGCTTAGCTGTAAGAATCTTTGTATTAATATCGTTATCACTTGTTGCTGATGTCTCGTTTGTATAGATTTCAGCAAGTGGGCTTGTTGAAGTATTTACTTTGTAAACTACAAGGTGGTTCTTGTATGTTGTAGCGTCTGCTGTTGATGCAGGAGATGCTGCAAGTGTTTCTGTAGCCTTATATCTTGCAGAAACAGTATATGCCTTACCATTTTCAAGACCTGTAAATGTTGTTCCTGTCTGCCAATCTGTTCCGTTAATTGAGTATTCAATATTATCACCCAAAGGACCTGCTACAACAATGTTGTTTGTCTTTTGGTCAACACTTACTGTTGGAGCTACAGGAGCCACTTGTGTACCTTGAGTAATCTTACCTGTTCCTTCAACTGTCTTATCAGCAGCTATTTCTGTACCTTCATCATTAACCAATACATAGTTGCCTGATACATCTTCTGTACCTTCTCCGACCTTAGCGAACTTAAAGTCTGAGAATGTTACCTTTTGAGCGTCACCAACTTGTTCTGGTGTTGCAAATTCAGCTTTGAATGTTAGCTTAACCTTATCAGCGTCAGCTGCTTCAATAGCACCTGTTGGTAATGTTGCTGATGCATTTACATTATCATCACCATATGCTTTTGATGCCTCAAATTGGATTTCTGAAAGTTTGATTGGTTTTTTCTTTGCTGTTAGAGTAATTGTCTTAGTCTTTGTTACTGAGCCTTCTGTGTATGATACTGTTATTGTTGTATCTCCATAAGGAAGCTTTGCTTCATCATTAAATTCGTTACCGGCTTTATCCAATAGCTTGTAGTTTGTAACAGGAGCCTTTGTTGCCGAAGCACCTGTACCATATACTGCATTAACTACCAAACCGCTAAAGTTAGGTTTCAAATCAGGATATGTGTATGTTACATTGTCAGGACCTGTTACTTCGATATCTGACATAGCGTCTTGAGTTACGCTACCCTTAACAATTACTGTTGCAGGAGTGAATGAATAGTTAGCTGCATCTGTACCTGTAAGAGCCTTTTCTGTAACTGTTACATCAGGAGTACCCGGTGTCTTTACATCATTAACTGCATATTTATATGTAAATGGAAGTGTTACCTTATCTCCATCAACTATAGATGAATTATTATCCTTAGTTAGTACCAATGAGCTATCAGCAGTTACATCAGCTGTAGCATTAGGGTTAGCCTTAACTGCAGGAACTTTTATAGCATCAGCACTAACTGTAAGAGCCTTTGCTGTAATTGTTGCAGCTGTCTTAAGTGTACCGTCAGCATTAATCTTATCTGTATCCGGTGCAAATGTGTACTTACCGTTTGTTTCCGGTAGTGTAGTTGTTAGTTTAATCTTCTTATCTGTGCCTACATTTTTATCTGTATATGCAAATGTACCTGTAACTGTGTATGAGTCTGCACCTACAAATGCTGTAGCTGAATCCTTAATTGAAATTGTAGGTAGTGTTTGATCTGCAGGAATAGTTAATCCGCCATCATATACCTTTGTAATTGTTGCGTCTGATACTGTGTAGTAAACTGTCTTTGCAGCTACAGTAATCTTAGCTGATGAAGTAAGTGTTTTACCGTCATAGATAAAGTCAACTGTCTTATCTTTCATATCAAGTGTGATAACAGTGTCAGCATTAACTACTGTTTCACCGATTTTAACTGTAATACCGGCTGCTGCCAATTTATCAAATGATATTTCTGTTCCTGTTGAGTCGCCATCATATATAACATTCAACTTAAGGTCATCTGTCTTAAGCTTATCGCCATATGTATAATCTGTCTTTCCACCGCTAATTGTTGCACTCTTAATCTTCTTTGCACCAAGTGTACCGACTTCAGCTACTGATTTTACACCACTGCCTGCATTTGTGTAAACAACAAAAACCTTGTGTGTACCGTCAAGCATAGCCTCTGTAATATCTGTATTAGCATCTACAGCTGTTGCTGTCTTAGCTTCTTCGGCGTTTGTTGCGATTACAACTTTATAGTTGCCGTCAAAATCAGCATATGAAACTTTAGTACCCTCGCCTGTTTCTGAAGCTTTCTTAGCTTTTACAGCGATAGCTGATGGATCGAATTTGTCACCCTTATTGTATGATGTTTTAGCATTTGTGTCTTTTGTAATTGTAATATCATCATAATTTGATGTTACTGTAAATACAGTACTCTTAACTGTTGTATCACTCTTAACAGCTACTACAAAGTAGTTTAAGCCGTGAGTATATGTGTCTGAAGCTGTTACTTGTGCAAGAACGTCGCCATCAGCATTAGATTTGTAAATTGCCAAGCCATTACTGACATTTTCATAGTTTGTGAATTTAAGATCACCAACTGATGTACCATTGTTCTTTTCAATCGTAGCAACCAAATTCTTGAAGTCGATTGCTGTACCGTCATAAGCAGTTGTCGGAGCACCGCTTACTGTAATCTCTGTAGTCTTAATTTCACTAACTGTTAATGCACCAAGGTCGCATATAAAGTTCTTAACGATTGCATATATGTGCTTACCGTTTACCTCAGGTGTTAGTGTTGCAGGAATAGCAGTCAAGCCTGCATTGTCTGCTGCTGTAATACCTGCTGCACCATACTTATATGTAACAGTATCACTTTCACCAAGGTCTGTGTGTGAACTATCGTCATAATCGAATTGCAAATTCACACCCGGTTTAAATACATCACCTACAAATTGAGTTGATGCCATTGTACCTGACTTAATAGAAATACCTGTCTTCCTAGCTGCACCTGCAGGGAGTATATCTACACCCCTAAAATCTACTACATTAAAGATAGACTGTATATTGCCCGACTCGGCACCTTCATATTGATAAGTTACTTTATCCGCATCACCGGATATACCGAATGACATACTTGTGAATTGCGGATTTGAAGAGAAACCTACTATGTTTGTTCCTGCCGGAGCTGTTGTTGCATCCTTCATAAATTTAAATTTTACTATTGCAAAATATGCATCGTCTGCTCCTGAATATCTTGCACGAGTACTTGATGTAGCTGTACTACTACTTACTGCAATATCAACTTCTTTTGTGTATCCTTTTTGGGAATCTGTTGTAGTCGTATCCATCTCTTCAATCATGGCATCCAAATATTTATATGTAGCAGGCTTCTTATTTTTTTTCAAAATAGAATCAGCAAAATTCATTCTTTCGTTCCAGTTAGTCATTACATCATCAGTTGAAAGGATATAACTACCCTCATCCGGATACTGACAATCAGGCTCAAACTGTACATATTCAGTATTGTATGCAATACCGGCCGCAATATCGTTCAAACCACCCTTTGAACCAGCAACATAATTAGCAGCTTCTTCAATGTTTTTGAAGTTTACCATTTTTATTCCAACATAAAATTCAGAATCTTTTGTCAATGACAAATCATTCGCTGTAACTTCCTTAAATTTGATGGTTTGTGAATCGTCGGGCTCTAATAACACCATATTCATTTGGGCTTTATCAGCACCACTTACTAACGCCGCTTGTGACACTATTGGCACACTCGGCATTACCATAGCAGCGCTTATCAGCGCTGCTAGTATTCTTTTTACTTTCATGTGTTTTACCTCCATTATTTTGTTTTATATATTTTATCTGATGACTTACCTTTAATAACACTATATAAAGCAGTAACATCAGATGGATTTATAATAGTACTCAAGTCAACATCAGCTATTCTATATGTATATAGATTCTGGAAAGACTGTGATAAACCATTCAAGCTAACCTTACCTTTAATAATAGTATATAAAGCAGTAACGTCAGATGGATTTGTGATAGCACTAAGGTCGATATCTCCTAAAGACCATAACACCACTACTGTTCTCTCAGCTGTAACTTCTTGATTTGTTTGAGTATCCGTAAATGAATATGTCATTGTGTACATATCAGGAACAACACTTGTTGCTGTAATGGCATCTAATGCACACTTATCATTTGTATCATTAATAACTACAGTATCTGCTACATCTTTCTTCGTAATTATTGAATCCAACGAATCTTGTGGCATTCTCTGTACCGTTATCGTTCTCTTTACATCTACTTTATTTCCTAATGAATCAGTCGCTGTAAAGCCGGTATCATTAAACGATTCCTTGTTATATACAAATATTGCATACTCATTTCTATCCATATTCTTCGCAGAATCTGTTTCTTTACCCCATGCTTCTGTTGTATATTTGATACCACTCACACCATTATCCGGCACTAAATTACTACCATATGTATTGTTTGTTGTAAATGCTGTTAATGCATCTGAAATCTTTTTGTCATCCCATGGGCTTGTTGCATTTGCCATATTTTTAATCAAGCCAACCGGTGAGTTACCATAGTTCAAAGTAATCTTTGCTTCAACAAGTTGTTGAACATGGAATGTATATGTCAATGTAGGTGCATCATTATCTGTACCTGCTTTTGTTGTAATAGTGATAGTATTTTCAGTTTGTCCCTTATTTGTAAGAGGAGCCTTAATTGTGTATGTACCGTCACCATTTTTTGTAGGTGTAAGAGTTGTACCGTCTGATGCTGTTATTGTTGTAGTATCAGGATTTGTAAGTGTTACATTAAACTGAATGCTATCAGCATCAACATCCGGAACTCTTACATAATAATCCTTAATTGCAGGAGTTTCCGCATTATCAAATGCTACATCATTCTCATACTTGCTATCCTTAAACGGTAATGCAGTTGAATCAACTGCTGAACCCTTGACAGAATTAGCTTTTATTTCTTTAATCGAAGGGTCATTTGCAAGTACTTCATAAACAATGTTTCCGCCAACTTTGGCATCTGTATATTCAGCATAGCCTGTTGTCTTACCATCATAAAGTAATACCGCTTCTGTTGTTGTTGACTTAACCGAATCAATAACATAGTTTGAATTAGCTTTTAATTCAACAGCAACTACATACTTACCAACCTTTGTAATGTCAGTAACTTCACTTAATTCACTCTTCTGAATATTTCCGTCAGGAGTAGCACCTGCGTCGGTCCATGTGTAATACTTAATGTCATATTCGCTTTTTCCGACTGTATTGCCTGTAGCATCAACTACAGTGACAACAGGGTCCTTACGAGATGAACCTGCTTTTTGTTTTTGAGTATCAGGATCTACATTTACTGTAAGTTTTGCTGATGTTACTTCAAATGTTGAATCCTGTACACCGATTTTATAACCGTTTGCATAAGTTCCGGCATTATCAATAGAAATTGCTATTGTATAAACACCGACATTTTGAATTGTTGCAGCATTATTATTCTTATCTGTTAGAAAAAGGGACTGAGGCCAAAGCCCCAGCCCCTTTTGTATCTTACGTCCCTATTTAGAAACGAATTACAAATAATTACAGTTCAAGATAGGAATCAGCATACAGGGTGTTGCCCTTGAATACATCGCAGGATTTGATTGTTTCCATAAGACGAAGGTCGTTAGGGTTAACAATTGCAGATGTAAGACCCTGCATCATAGCCATAGCAACTAATGCGGAATCCATGATTGGACGGATGTTCTTCGGCATACCGTTACTGTTGTTGGACAGACCACCTGTAGAGTTCAGTCCCATATCGGAGAACATTTTAATAGCCTCAAGTACTTCCATCTGTTTGTCCTGCATTCCTTTAACAACCAGGAACAGCGGGTCAAACCACAGATCACTTGCGTCCATACCATGCTCCATACCTCTTTCAAGAAGCATCTGGCAGTACATCATACGCTCGTCGTTGTCTTTTGCAATACCTTCACCGTTGCAAAGAGCGATAACGATTGCATCGTTAGC
>OLRW01002005.1_pt1 | contig 11973 bp, 9 predicted proteins | sample 1672701 | NCBI WGS metagenome assembly OLRW01 (sample SAMEA3136715, study PRJEB25190) | human gut metagenome | biome: human gut; feature: human-associated habitat; material: faeces | place: Austria | collected 2013
TATTTTTGGAACATTCGCGACAAATATGCATCAGAATACCCAAATGTAGCTGCCAGCTCAGAAAGTTTCAGATCTTCTTTGTAATGTTCACGCATATATGTGGTAATTTTTGACAAAACATCCAGGCGGCGGCTGTGGCGTATCTCCTTCTCCTTCGCCTCTGTCACACGATAATCCCGGATCAGAATATACATGATCTCATAGAAAATAGACATTGTTTTAAACTCATATCCAGTTTCCCTGTCCACATATGTCTTATAAAGTTTCTTGATCAAAGACGTCAATTTCTTATCTGTTGTCTCCTCCTGCCCCCGGAAACGAATGAATCTCTGCGCTGTAAAATAGTTCTCAAACTGTTTCAGCGGGATCTGCAGAACCACTGTCTGGTTCTTCTCCGGTGCATGGATCGAATGGATCTCATTGGAATTGATAATGATCTGTTCTCCTGCCTTCAGCGGGTATTCTTCTTTATTTACAAAAAAATCCAGGCTTCCGGCCAGAACCGCAAAAATTTCGATGGAAGTATGCCAGTGCTTTTCCCGCACATAATTTCCATTTCCCCCTTCAAACAAAAACACCTTAAAAGGAAATCCTTCATCCGGAATGATCAGTTCATGCTGAAATTCCAAACCTCTCACCTCTCTTCAGTAAAATAAAAAAAACGCAGCATCCCTGCTTTCACATGATACTGCGGTATTTTTCACTATGATCTCCAACTGTGGTCAGATACGGATTATTTACAGATTTCTGCAACTACCTGGTTGATCACTTTTCCGTCTGCCTTGCCTTTCAGATCTGCCATAACAGCTTTCATGATCTGGCCTTTATTCTTTGTTGCAAGAACATCTGCAAATTTCTCCTCCAGATACACTTTGATCTCTGCCGCATCCATCTGCTTCGGAGCATATTTGGCAATTACATCATATCTTGCCTGATATTCAGCTTTCAGATCCTCACGGCTCTCCGGGCAGGTATCCAGCTGTTCTTTTACAGATTTCAGCTCTTTCAAGATCACTCTGTCTACCAGATCACTCTTAATATCATCGCGGCATCCTTCATCAATAGCTACTTTCTTAACTGCTGAGATCAGGGAAGATACTGCTTCCTTTGTTACTTTATCTTTGGCTTTCATAGCTGCAACCATGTCTTTTCTTAATGCTTCAAGTTCCATTTTTATTCCTCCTCATTTCCAGCTGTTATAACAGAACTGTACTTTTTACTCTGATAATCAGCATACCACGATTTATCTGAAAATCCAATGCTAATTCGCACGAAAATTAAATTTATGCGGAAGTTTTCCCTTTTTTTTGTATACACTTTCATACAGTTCCTGCCAGATCTCTCCCAGGGAATCTTCGCCCACGCGGATATCATCGGGTATCAGACCGCCTTTACTTTCCAGCAGATCAAGGGCTTTTTTGTCCTGTTTCAAACCATGAAGAGCCTGAATATATCCCAGTTTCAGTCTGCCATCTTCCTGTTCTTCCTTATCAAGTTTCCGGTAGAAACGGCTCAGTTCTTCATATTTCCCGGACAGCAGCAGGATCCGGAATCCCTCCTTCAGATAGGACAGTTCTTTACGTTTAAACGCCATTCCCTGAAGAATATATGTACCTGCCTGATCTTTGTCATTCTGCATCAGTTTCACACAGCTTAAGCCATGAAATGCCCATGCACTTTCCCGTAATTTCAGAGAATCTCTGAAAGCTTTCTCTGCCTTCTCATAATTTTCCCTGCAGTAATATCCCAGTCCAAGCTGGTAATACGCGTACCAGTTCTGTGCATTTTCTTCTATATGAGTTTCCAGAAAATCCACATTTGTCTCATCGATCAGAAATTCATTCGGTGTTTCCAGCGGTTGTGGACAATGTAAAATTCCTGTTTCAAAAAAACGTTTCCAGTTTTTCAGAGACTCTGCTTCCTTCGGAATTTCGCTCTGTGATTCATCTGTATTTTCTTCCATGAATTTCAGATGTTTTGTTCCTTCTCCATGGGTGACAAGCCCACCATATACGCTGCCTTTGTATACAAGCTGTGCTTCTTTTCGTGACATTTCTTTAGAAGTTTCCAGTTTCTCTTTCAGCTTCTCATGTAACCCGGACTCAAGGATTCTTTCCGTTACCAGTGCTGTACGCTCTTTATATTCTTTCTCAAGTACTCCCTCGGAAATATCAACAGAACCATACTGTTCCATCCACTCCCAGGCTGTATGGGGTGCCATGGGAATGCAGCCATACTGAGTTTTTCCAAGGCCTGCCTGAATCTCTACATAACGTCCTGCCTTATCTGTCAGATACTCCTGCCAGCGATTGGAGGCGTCCTGATTTCCCCAGGAAAAAAGGTTACGGCTGCGAAGGCGGTCTGTGGAAATCTGCAGAAGTCCCCAGCCGGTTTCATCTACATTGGCAATGTATTTCGGGCATCCATCCGGAATATCGAAGAAGTAATCTACAGATTTTTTTATAGTTTTGTAGTCGGATACATCGATTCCTTCCACTACAGGAATATCTACTTTTGTAACCTGATTTCCTCTGGATGTAAACGCCTGAACTGCCGGTACGATCACTCTTCCCTTTTCATATTCCGGAACTGCTATGTTGCTCCACCAGTACATCGGAACGACTTCTTTTCCCTCGTTCACAACACGCATTCTGCAGTTCAAAAAACTGCTGTCTTTTTCCAGCCAGAAGTCCATCTGATAAGTTACTTTACGGATCCTCTCATATTCATACATACGCAGAACCGGCTCTCCGTTCTCATTGGTAGTCCGGGCAGTATAAAGAGATTCTGTGGTAAATGGATTATGTCCGATGATTCCCATATTCCATTCTACACCGCCGCTGAACCAGGCGTTACGCACTGCCAGATTACTGAACTGCAGAACATCATTGGTATACAGCAGATTCCTGCCCGCATATTTGTCCCAGAGTTCCCACAGTCTGCCACCGAATCCAGGGAGAAATACTGCCTTTAAATAGCGGTTTTCCAGAACTGCAGTCTGCACTTCCTGCTCCTTAAGCTCTCTTGTATAAGTGTTTCTCTGGCGGTATGGATAGGCATTTTTTACTCTTCCGTATCCCTCATAGATCTCATCGGTTTCGTCCAGGTGGAATTCCAGGTTGTTCTGCACGGTCAATTCTCCAAGGAGATCCGGCACGCAGCTCTCTTTTCCCAGATCAGCCACTCTGATCTTCTTTGTCTCAAATCTTAATTCAGACATTCGTAATCCCCCGTTTCATCGTGTCTTCCAGTTCCTCCATCTGTCCCAGGATCAGCTTCTGTCTGTCGTCAAATAACAATCCCTTATTATGACGATAATACTGATCAGAACCGTTTTCCCGGATGAACCAGATACTGTAAAAGTTTGCGTTCAGTTCCGTGATAAATGCTACCATTTCCTGGCTGTCTCCAAAAGCAGCCTCCATGAAGTCAAAAACACTCTGCAGTGTCTGTGCGGCAGCTTCTGTCTGTTCTTCCAGAGCGTCTGCTTCTGCTGAAAAAGCCTGTTTTACTTTCTCGTAAATGTCCTGTTCGCTCTGTGTCAGTCCTTCCAGTTCCAGCCAGATTTTCTCCAGAAAAGCATTGACCCGGAGAGATGTTTTCTCCTCATTTGCAGTCAGAAGTTCTGATTTTCTGGCAGATGCCAGATCATTTTCTGCTTTCTGGCAGATTGCTTTCAGAGAAATATCTGCCAGGTTGTCTCTATAATATACCATATATTCATACAGTTTTGTTACATAAGAATCCATCAGATAGCATTCTGTAAATAACTGGCTTAATTTTCCATTCAGAAGTCCTACCAGACTTAAATGCTCGTCCAGAGATGCGTTTCTGATCTTCTGAGTGGTAAGCTGTGTCCATTTTCCCTGAAGCAGATCTTCTACTGCGTAGTCTGTTTTATATTTGTTGTACAGTGCCAGATATGCGGCAAAATCCTTCGCGATCATCGGGTGCTGGATGTATTGATATACAACCTCTCTGTCCACTTCCTTGCCCAGTGTTTCATACACCTGAATCAATCTGGAAAGGTCTTCCCAGCCTCTGGCAGTGGCAAAAATACGGCCGTCCACTGTGTTCTCCATTCTGTAGAAATTCTTTCTGCGAAGTTCCAGATAAGAGATGACTGCAGGATGGATTCCCTGTTCGTAGGCATATTCTTTCCACACTTCAAAGTCCGGCTGTACATCGATTCTCTTAATTCTGTCGAGAGTTACTACATCGAATTCGCGGACAGATTTGTTGTATTCCGGCGGATTTCCGGCAGTTACGATCACCCAGCCTTCCGGAACTTTCTGGTTACCGAAGGTTTTTCCCTGAAGGAACTGCAACATCATCGGTGCCAGGGTTTCTGAGACACAGTTAATCTCGTCAATGAAAAGAATTCCTTCTTTCAGACCTGTCTTCTCCATTTTCTCATAGACAGATGCAATAATCTCACTCATAGTGTATTCTGTGACAGAAAATGTTTCGTTTCCAAAGGTTTTCTCTTTAATAAACGGCAGTCCCACTGCGCTCTGGCGGGTGTGATGAGTGATGGTGTAGGACACCAGACCTACTTTGCATTCTCTGGCGATCTGTTCCATGATCTGGGTCTTGCCGATGCCGGGTGCGCCCATCAGAAGGATTGGTCTCTGACGGATCGCAGGAATTAGATAATGTCCAAATTCATCCTTCGCGAGATATGCTTCTATTGAATCTTTTATCTCCTGTTTTGCTCGTTTTATATCCATAATGTAAATCCTTTCCTGTTACTGAAAGTTATTTTTTTAATCTGTTCTTTTCTGCATTTCTGATATATCTGCTCTTTCATGATCAGATATTCAAAACGCCATTCTCTACTTACCTGATTCGGTTAAATCATCTTCATCTAAAATCAACTTCATTGCCCAAACTGGCACATCTACGTCCCGGTAATTGTCCTGCATAAACACAAATGCCGTCTTATATGGAGGCATTTTCTGCGGATAGATCCCGAAACCATCTGTGAAATAAATCAGCCCTTTCAGGTTGTGAAATTCATGCTGTTCCAGCAATCTATCCACCCACTCAAACGCAGGTCTGAAATCTGTTCCACCATCACCGTATAATTCCAGATGTTCCATATAATCCTTCATTTCTTCCTGAGAAGTAATTTTCTTGTCCGTGTGGACTTTCTCGTCACACTGGATGATATGCACATTTATTTTTGTAAAAAAACTCTCATTCTCACTGAGTACGCCGTAGGTTTCCTCCAGAAATTTCCGCACCAGTTCCCCGGAACAGGACATGGAAGTGTCAATGACGATCACGAATTCTTCTACTTTCTTCACTTCTTTGGATTCCAATGGTTCAATCAGCGGCATATTGCCATACAACCGCAATCCATAAGTATAAAAATTATAATCAAAACTGTCATCATCTACTGCCATTTCTTCATGAAAAACTGCAAACTTTCGCAGGAATTCTCTGTAGTCATATTTACTTCTGTTCTCAGTTTTAATCTGTTCCAGGAAATCCCCGTCGTGTTCTCCTGCCTCCTGAGAAAACGTCTCCAGGTCTGTCTCGATTCCATCGTTGATCTCGCCCCATTTACGGCTGAGCATGGGGTTCGGCTTCTGATCTGGTTTCTTGCTCTCCCAGTATTTGTGGTCGTCTGTACGGAATTCCTGTTCCAGATTTACGAAATCTTTCTCGCTTAAATTCCATCCGGACAGAATCTTATATACTCGCTGGGCATTCAGGGTTTTTCCTTCTTTTTCAAGCAGACGGTAGGTTTCCCTGCGCAGGAGGCTGCGGGAGAAGCGGATACTTCGGTAGTTCATTCCGTCTATGATATGCTCCACTGCGATATCGCAGCTTAAATCCCGTAGGCGCTCCTCAATTGTTTTTTCACTGTCAGCATTATTCTCTCCTGCACTGTAACCAGCACCAATATTTCTACCTGCACCACGCCACGCAAAATGTCTGAAAATGCAGTGAAATACCATATGAAGATATCCTCGATTTACCAGAATTCTGTTCTCTTTATACAATCCGCCAAGCATCTGCGGCTGGAAATACATCACTCTTCCGTCTGTTCCAAATCCATGAATTGAGCCGTCCATCTGATAGGAAAAACTGCTCAACGCCACATCCAGGAAGCGCATTCCCAGATACAGTTCATCCCGTGCTGCCCGCAGAATACTGCTGCCAATTACCTGCAGACGCTCTGCAGTTTCTGCCATTTCCTGTGTTCTATTTTCTGGCTGCATAGTTATTTTCCTCTATATTTGTCCAAGTATTATTCACTCTCAATCAAGTACTCCCTATCTGCTTCACAACTTATCTAATTCGGTAAGATTTCTCTCTTCATTTGAAGGTTTATAATAGAAATTTATTCTCCCGATACTTACAATTCAAATCTCTTCTTTCTCATACTCAGTGGCTTTTCTGCTGGAGATGCGTGAACAGTTTTTTCCAGAACTGGCATGTTCATTTCCTGATGATTCTTTATTTTATCCACACTCACCCGCTCATCACCAACTGACTTATCCACCAGATTTGCTCTCTCATTCATCAGAAATGCGGAAACTTCTGTCTCTTTTCTCTGAGATGCACAGTCAAGGGCAGCATCGATTCCTTCCAAAGTCCAGAGTTTCTGTACTGATATGACTTCCAATCTGTGTATGTCTTCCTGCTTCACCAGATAAACAGCAATCTCTCTCAGATTCTTCTTGATATATCCCTGATATTCTTCTCTGGCTTTCTCGGTCAGTTCATACGGAAATTCCAGTCTGCCGAATGACATATTCACCAGAACTTCCAGCTTATCCATTACTACTGCCATTTCAAACAGCTTGTCATACTCCTGATAATTCAGTTCTTTGTTATAGAAACACTGCCTGTAATTACTTCCCGAACCATGATATTCCGTATACAGAATACGCGCCGGAGTGTTCTCAACTGCCTCGTCATAGTGCTCTGGAAATACGAGTCTCGCCTCACATTTGCTGTCTTTTCTATGCACCTTTCCTGTCTCAAACATATCTCCTGCCAGGCGTCGTTCTGGTACAGTCTGCTCATTTTTATCCTCATAAAGAAATGTCACATCAATCCTCTGCCACATCTCCCCAAGCATTTCTTTAACACCAGACTTCTTTCCCTGTTTCATATGCACGGTCAACTTCTCCAATGCATGACATCCAGTGAATGCCCCACATCCAATCTGCATGAGACTGTCAGAGAATTCCAGCTTCTTCAGATTCCCGCATCCATAAAAAATATACCGTCCAATCTCCCGCAGACTGTCCGGGAAAACAATCTCCTCAACTTCATTTCCTGCCAGAACACGCTCTTCCCTGCCAAATCCAAATCCATCTTCCATCTCCCAGACACTGGCATCCTTAAGCTCTTCCGTCTCATCCATATGACTGGAGAACGCATACGGCGCAGCACTGATCACCATTTTCTCATCTATCATCTCCGGAATCTCAACCCTGCTCTCAATTCCCAAACATCGCAGAATCTCAATTCCACCAGATTTCTCTCTGTAATATATCTTCATTTTTCTCTCCCCGGAAATCTATTTTTCAAAAATATTTCATTTCACAATTTACAATAAAGACTTCCATTTTGAATAACTTTATTATGGCACAGAAAATTGCTGTTACATAATAAAATCATCCCTGAAAAGTATAATACTTCCCAGGGATTTTTTCCAGATAATATGAATTTGTTCTTTGTCTCTGACAACATAAATCCATTTTTACGAAAAGTACGATTCAACATTATCATAAAACCAGCTCCGGCTTGAAATTCAGATAGTCCCCCGATACCAGCTTGTACTCGATTCCCTCCACATAACCTTTGAAACTGTCATCATATCGTTTTTCTCCATGGCAATGTGAATAAATTACTTTCTCCGCGCCATACTCCTGCGCCATCAATGTGAATGGGCTTTCCATTTCACCGATGCTTGTTGGCGGATAATGAAGAAACATAATAAATTTCTCATATCCTGCTGCCTTCGCTGCTTCAAAAGAACAACGCAGACGTTCCAGTTCACGGTCTCTGATCTTCAGGAAGTGTTCGTAGCTGTCTTTTCCTTCATAGCAATAGCCTTTTGTTCCTACCAGCGCATAGTCCTCATATATATAAAAATTATTCTGCAGAAACTCCAGCTTTCCTCTGAACATCTCATTCAGCTTCTCAGTCTTCTTTGCATCCCAGAACATATCGTGATTCCCACGAAGCAGAATCTTTCTTCCCGGCAATGCCATAATAAAGTCTAAATCCGCCTGGCACTCCTCCAGATTCCGTCCCCAGGAATGATCACCTGTGATCACCACCATGTCGTTCTCTGTTACTTTCTTCTTCCAGTATTTCTCAATCTTTACTACGTGATTCTTCCATCTCTTATCAAACACATCCATTGGTTTATGAACCGTAAATGACAGATGAAAATCACCGATTGCGTATAAACTCATTTTCTAAATATCCCTCCGCTTAATTGATTTACCCAACATCTTCTGCAGCACTTTCCTGTAAAAGAAAATCGTCAGTCCCGTAGCCGCAAGCCATCCAAACGGCCATGCCATCCAGATTCCTGTACTTGCAAATTTCTGTGAGAAAATAAGTGCAAAAATAATTCTTAAAATCAAATCAGGGATAGTTGCCAATACGAAGTAAAGCATTGCACCATATCCACGGATAATCCCGTCCGTCATAAGCTTGACCACGATCATCAGATACCATGGCGACACGATCTGCAGAAATGCCACACCTGCATCCAATGCTCCTGTGCTCTCTGCATTAAGAAACAGGCTCATCATCTGACGGCTAAATCCAAAGTACAGAATCACAAACGGCAAAGCTGTCAGTTCTGCCAATTTTAAACCAGTTTTAAATCCCATGGGAATCCTCTCCGGCTTCCCTGCACCCAGGTTCTGTGCAGTATAACTGGACAGACAGGAACCAAGTGTCATAAAAATATTAATAACAAACGTATTCAGCTTAATTGCTCCTGAATATCCTGCCACAGCCGCCGAACCATACTGATTAATGATCGCCTGCACCACCAGATTTCCCACGCTGAGCACACTCTGCTGCAAAATACTCGGCACTGCGATCGCCAGAATCTGCTTACATAATTTTCCATCAAATAGCGGCTGCTTTTCCGCAGTCATGGCACTGAGTCTGTGAAGCACCGTGATCAGAACCAGGATTGCAGAAATCCCCTGTGCAATAAATGTCGCCCATGCCACACCACTGACTCCCCAACGAAATATTGCCACAAACAAAAAATCCAGAAAAATATTTCCGGCAGAAGAACCAAGCAGGAAATACAATGGAGTCTTAGAGTCTCCAAGTGCCGTACAGATACCTGTGCAGACATTATAAAGCATCAAAAACAACAATCCAAACACATAAATTTTCAGGTACAGCTCTCCATCTGCCAGAATATCCTCCGGTGTCCGGATCCACAACATCATACTCCTGCATGCCATGCACCCAAATAGTGTCAAAGCAATTCCAAGTGCTCCAGATGCTACAAATGCAGTAGTAACTGCCCTTCTTACCCCTTTTCTGTCACCTGCCCCAAACAATCTGGACACAATCACCGAAGTTCCCAGATTCATTCCCACTGCAAATGCCATAAAGATCACAGTGATCGGATAAGACGCTCCAACCGCTGCCAGAGCATCTTCCCCCGCAAATTTCCCTGCAATCATGCTGTCTGCAATATTATAAATCTGTTGAAACATCACACTGAGCATCATTGGCAGCAAAAAACGCCATAGCGTTTTGTTCGGATGCTCCTTTGTCAGATCTGTAACCACCATTCTTTCCTCCTATTATTTTTATTGTTTCTTTGTTTTCCTTGTTACATCCTGTATTTTAGCCTTATTTTCAATATAAAACCAGTGCTATAATTATCCTGTTTTACAACGATATTGACATTTCATCTGTTCGACAATATCTAAACTGTTTACATATTACAGCAATACATAAAAAAGAACCAAAATATAAAGAAAGGATTTCCTATGGCAAAAGCATAATTTCTCATGCCGGGCGGCTTCTCACAACTACCGATCTACCTGTTTCTGAGGTAATGAATGAAAGCGGCTTCACTAATCAGAACATTTTTAACCAGCTTTTTAAAAATCTTTATGGAATGACGCCCCGGCAATCACGAATCAGTACTGTTAACACAGAATATTCCAAAGAAAGTATATAAAATGCTTGCATAAAATATCAGATAGTCAGAAAATGAAATTAGAGATTTTTTACACACAAGAAGATCTATTCAGGAGGTATGGAAAACATGTTAGAAATAAGATTTGCCACTATAGGAACCAGTAAGATTACCAGAAATTTTCTCAGTGCTGCCAGCAATGTACCAGAATTTAAACTGGAGGCAGTATATTCAAGAAATATCAAAAACGCTGAAGAATTTGGAAACTCTTATGGTGTAACAAAATTCTATGATAATTTAACATCGCTGGCAGAAGACAGTACCATTGATGCTGTATACATCGCAAGTCCGAACGCATTTCACTGCTCACAGGCAATCCAGATGATGAAAGCAGGCAAGCATATACTTTGTGAAAAGACTATTGCATCGAATCAGAAGGAGGCAGAAGAAATGTTCCGAACCGCTTCAGAAAATCATGTGATTTTACTGGAAGCCATGCGTTCTGTATTTGATCCGGGAATGGATGCTGTAAAAGCAAATATGAATAAATTAGGCGTGATCCGCAGAGCAACTATTAATTATTGTCAATATTCCAGCCGTTATGACAGTTTTCTTCAGGGACAGGACCACAATATCTTCCGCCGGGACTGTTCTGCCGGAGCATTAATGGACATTGGAACCTATTGCGTTCACGGTCTGCTCTGCCTGTTCGGAAAACCTCAACAGGTTGTTGGATTTTCAGACATGATCCGCGGTGACATTGACGGCGCAGGAACTATTCTTGCAAAATATCCGGATATGATCGCAGAAGTAGAGTATTCAAAAATCACCAATTCAAAAGTCCCAAGTGAAATTCAGGGCGAAAAAGGAATCATGCTGATCCATGAGATCAACTGCCTGGAAAATGTAAAAATTATTTATAATGATGGAACAGAAGAAGTCGTTTATTTCAGAAATAAGGAAAACAACATGAAATATGAACTAGAACATTTCATTCGTATGGTACACGGTCAGGAACAAAATCAGTTGCATACACAGCGTTCTCTGGACGCAATAGAACTGATGGATGAAATCCGCAGACAATGCCATATCTCATTCCCGGCAGACAAATAGATAGAATCGCTGAATCTGATATTTTTACCAGATTTCAGCGATTTTTATTTTCTGCTGAAAATATGGAGTAAAATAATCTCTTATACTTCCAGCACCATTTTCAAAATATAATTTCCTGTCATATTTCCACTTTTACAATCTATTTTATAGCTTTTTACCAAATCGTACAAAATTATTTCGGTCAATTTTGTCAGTTTAAAGTGTTAAAGTACTGGATTTTAAACTAACATCATGTTATACTTGATAAGAACGAAAAATATCTGGACGACTTTTCAGATCATTGGGATATTACTTAACAGTTCTCTATCATCTGAAAAAAAGTCCACATGATATTTATATGGAGGAAACCGATCATGTCAATTACCATTAATCACGAACTCCCTTTACCGGAGATCCTGAAATCTCAGTACCCACTCAGCCAGGAGCTGAAAGAAATTAAGAAACAGCGTGATGAAGAAATCCGTCGTATCTTCACCGGTGAATCAGATAAATTTATTGTCCTTGTAGGACCTTGTTCTGCTGATAACGAAGATACTGTCTGCGAATATGTGCGCAGACTGAAAGAAGTGGCAGATAAAGTATCAGACAAACTGATGATCATCCCGAGAGTTTATACCAATAAACCGCGTACTACCGGTGACGGCTACAAGGGAATGCTTCACCAGCCAGACCCTGATAACGCTCCTGACCTTCTTGCCGGAATTATT
>OLRW01002012.1_pt1 | contig 11947 bp, 9 predicted proteins | sample 1672701 | NCBI WGS metagenome assembly OLRW01 (sample SAMEA3136715, study PRJEB25190) | human gut metagenome | biome: human gut; feature: human-associated habitat; material: faeces | place: Austria | collected 2013
ATCTCGTGAATTTCAGAGCGCTGAAATCAGGAAGTCCGCCGATGTGATGGATGAATCTCTGGAAGTAGAGCTTCATCTCCAGAGCACTGTGCCAGTTTTCAAAGGCAAACATGGTGCGCCAGTACAGCCAGAAGTTGGAGTTCAGCACTTCATCATCAAAGAAATCGGTGATCTTCTTATCCTGCAGCTGCTCGTTGGGGGTGAAGAAGAGCTTCATGATCTCCATAGCACCCTTATCAGACAGGCCGAACTTGCCATCGGTGTGGGCATCCTCGCCGCGGTTGACGGTAGCACGGCACAGTGAATAGTTGGGGTCTTCCTTGTTCAGCCAGTAGTACTCATCCAGCACACTGGCACCCTCGGTCTCCAGAGACGGAATGGAGCGCAGCAGATCCCACATGACCTCGAAGTGGTTATCCATCTCGCGGCCACCGCGCATCACGTAACCGATATCGTATTTGTAGCCGTCGCAGGCACCGCCGGGGATGGGGTCTTTCTCAAACACATGCACATGCTCGCCCTTCATCTGACCGTCACGGACCAGATAGCAGGCAGCCGTCAGTGCTGCCAGACCGGAACCGATGATATAAGCGGATTTATGATCGACACCCTCCGGCTTTTTAGGGGTTGCAAAAGCTTCATAGTTGCCACTGGAATAGTACATAGAAAAGCCTCCCTGCTTTTTATTGCGTTTTTCGGCATCCTTGCGCCGTCCTTATGGCAACAGTATACCCTGCGCAGACGCAGCAAACAACAAACAAATTTTCATCCGTGTATAAACTTTATACAATCATCCTGTTTTGCTGGAAATGCGTCTAAAATGTGACAAAAAAAGAAGGAGGAAGAACCGGACTGGTCCTTTCTCCTTCGGGAAAAACAGCTTACTTTGCGTTTGCCGGAGCAACTTCAAAATCGATCTTGCCCAGATTGACGTCTGCGCGCACGATGGTGATCATCATGGTGTCGCCAAGGCTCCAGTTTTTGCCGGAGACCGGGTCGGACAGGCGGATGCCCTCGGTGAGCATGGTGCCGGAAGGGGTCAGGCTGGAAGCGGGCACAAAGCCCTCCACGCCGTTTTCCAGTTCGATGAACAGGCCGCGCTGGGTCACGCCGGAAATGCGGCCTTCGTAGCACTCGCCCAGATGGCGGCGGGCGTATTCGGCCTTATAGCAATCCTCTGCCTTGCGCTCGATCTGCATGGCGATGATCTCGCGTTCGCTGGACTGCTTGCTTGCTTTTTCGGCAAAGTCGCTGTAGCGCAGCACCATGGTCTCCTTATCGATGCCCTTGAGCTGAGCCGTCATGATGCGATGGATGGCCAGATCCGGATAGCGGCGGATGGGGCTGGTAAAGTGTGCGTAGTCCTGCAGGACCAGACCGTAGTGGCCTTTGGGCTTTTCCTCATACACAGCCTTGGACATGCAGCGCAGCATCCCGGTATTGATGATCTGCTCATACGGGCCGCCGCGCACACCTTCCAGGATCGCGCTCAGTTCCTTGGGGGTGGGCACATCCTTGGCAAAGTGGTCGTTGATGCCGCAGGCCTGCAGCAGGGTGTGCAGGCGTTCCAGTTTTTCGGCATTGGGCTCCTCATGCACACGGTACACAAAGGGGATCTGCTTCACGCGGGCAAAGTGGGCGGCGCACTGGTTGGCCAGCAGCATGAACTCCTCGATCATGGCCTCGCTCTCGCCGGAGGTGCGCTTTTTCACATCGATGCAGTGGCCGTTCTCATCCAGAATGAGCTTGACTTCCCCGCTCTCGAAATCGATGCATCCGCGCTCCTTGCGCAGGCGGGCGCGGTGGGCGTACAGCTCCTTCATGGCGGGCAGCTGATCCAGCACCTCGGCGTACTTGGCCTGCGTCTCGGCATCGGCAGTGCCGGCCAGCAGGGCGTTGATCTCAGAATACACGCCCTTGACCCGGCTGCAGATGATGGATTTGACGAACTTGTAGTCGGTCAGATTGCCGTCCTGATCCAGACGCATCAGGCAGGAGAACGCCAGGCGCAGCTCCTTCTCGTTCAGGGAGCAGATGCCGTTGGAAAGGCTCTTGGGCAGCATGGGCACGACCTGATCCGCATAGTAGACCGAAGTGGCGCGGTTGAAGGCCTCCTCGTTCAGCTCACTGCCGGGCTTGACGTAGTGGGAGACATCGGCGATGTGAACGCCCAGCTCATAGCCGCCACCGGGGAGCCGGGTCAGGCTGACGGCATCGTCGATATCCTTGGTCTCGGCGCTGTCGATGGTGAAGATGGGCAGAGCGCGCAGGTCCATGCGGCCCTTGCAGTCCTCCTCAGACACGGTCATGTCCTCGAACTTCTTGGCCTCGTCCCGCACCTTCTCGGGGAAACGGGTGTGGATGTCCTTGGCATAGAGCAGGGCCTTGGCGCAGCGCTTGGCCTCCTCACAGCTGCCAAAGCGCATGGAAACGCCCACACGGTGATCCTCCTGCCGGGTCCCGCGCTGCAGGATCTCCACAGCCACCTTGTCGCCGTCCTTCGCGCCGCCCTCGCAGTCGCGCTGGATGGTCATGGAGATGGCCGGGCAGTCATCGGGCACGAACTTCAGGCGGCCCTCGATGCGGCGGACAGTGCCCACCATGTCGTTTTTCTGCTCGAGCACGGCAAGGATCTCGCCCTCATCGCTGCCCTCCACCCGGGGGTGGGCAAACTTCTCTACCAGAACGGAATCGCCGGGCATGGCACCGCGGGTGAAGCGGCCCGGGATGAAGATATCGCCGGATTCATCCTCCAGCATCACAAAGGCAAAGTTCTTGCCCAGCTTGACCACCTTGCAGGGCAGGGCCTTTTCGGCACGGCCGGAGCGGGCAGTGAAGAACACGCCGGACTTCTGGCAGACCACAGCATCGTGCACCAGCTCGTCCAGAGCCTCCATCACCTTGCGGTCAGCGGCACGGTCGCCGCCGAACTTTGCCTTGAGGTCCTTGACCATGCAGGGCTGGTTCTGGATGGCATGTTCGATTTTATCGCGTAATGACATATTTTTCTCCTTAACACTTTTCCGGCATTCTCCAACGGAACCCGGACAACTTCTTTCCCACGAGAGGTTTAGACAGAAAAACAGCCCCGCCTTACACGGGGCTGTACACGGGTGCTCAGGCCAGACGGCTGGCGAACACACAGGCCAGGATAGCCACCACAAAGAACACGATGCCTGCAATGCGGGTCACCTTGGCCAGCATCTGATCCGCAGGGGTCAGGCGTGCATTGTTGGCACCGCCCACACCACCGTTGATGGCACCGGCCAGACCCTGACCGTGGGTGTGCTGCATCAGGGTGAGGAGGATGATGACGGCCGAGACGACCAGCAGGATGGCACCGCCGACGATTTCAATGACAGACATGGATGGAACGCTCCTTTTATCTTTAGTTTCATAGAGACTGCATACAAATACAAGTGTATGATAGCACAAAAGCCCGGGAAATGCAAGAAAAACCGTGGGCTACGGGGCCAGAATTTCCAGCCCTGCCGCCACCCGGGCAAAGATGGCCGCGCTGGAAAAGGCAGGCTCGGCCTGTGTGTCCTGCAGCACCACGATGGTATAGCGGGGCTGCTCTGCCGGGACAAAGCCCGCAAACCAGTAATTTTTCAGCTCTGTGCCGCCGGAAAACTGACCGGTCTGGGCCGTGCCGGTCTTGCCTGCCGCGGTCTGGCCAGGCAGGGCGGCCTCATGGCCGGTGCCCCCGGCCACTACACCCGCCAACAGGGCCTGCAGGGCGGCGGCGGTGCGCTTTGTAAGCACCCGCCTGCTCCGGACATGGGAAAGCGCCGTGAGGGGTTTGCCGGTGGTCTCGTCCAGAGTGGTCTCCAGCAGCAGCGGGGTGCGGCAGATCCCCCCGCAGGCAATGGTGTTCATCATGGCGGCGACCTGCAGGGGGGATGCCAGCAGCTCCCCCTGCCCAAAGCAGAAATTGGCGTAGGCCCCGCTGGACGCAAGAGCCTCCCGCTCCGGCAGGACCCCAGCCGCCGTGTGCAGGGCATCGGTGAGCGGGATCGCCTGCCCGAAGCCCAGCTGCTCTGCCATGGCGCGGACGGCATCGGCCCCCAGCGCCTGCCCCAGCCGGATGAAGTAGCCGTTGCAGCTCTTTTCCAGCGCGCCGGCCAGATCCACCTCACCATGGGGAATGCCGCCCGCACAGCGGAAGATCCGGCCATCCACCGCGCACCAGCCGGGGCAGGTGTAGACAAAGCCGCTCTCCCCTGCCTCCAGCGCCGCTGCCGCCACCACCGGCTTGAACACCGAGCCCACGGCATAGCACTGGAATGCCCGTTCCAGCAGGGGGCTGTCCGGGGCGTTCAGACTGGCCGAAATGTTTTCCGGGTCATAGCCGGGGCGGCTGACGCAGGCCCGCACCTTGGCGTTGGCGGTGTCCAGCACCAGGATGCAGCCGCTCTGCATCGTCTCGTTGGCCACGGCTTCGGCGGTCTGCTGGATCTCCCGGGAAAGGGTCAGCTGCACCCCCACGGCCCCGCTGTCGGCGGGGGTGAGAGTTGGCTCGGCCCGCAGCTTTCCCTGGGCGTTGACGGTGCAGAGCAGGGTATCCCCCGCCCCGCTGCCGGTGAGCAGATCATCAAAGGCGGCTTCCAGCCCGGCGGCACCATGGCCCTCGCCATCGAGATACCCCAGCAGCTGCACTGCCAGCGGGGCGGCAGAGCTTCGCCGTGCCGCTGGCCAGCAGGAAACGCCCAGCGCGGAAACATCCCGGTCCACTTCCAACAGAAACGGGGACGCGGCGTTCCGCTTCTGGTAGAGCGTCGCCTGCCCGGCGGCATCGGTGTAGGCGAACAGGCGGGCATAGCTGCCCTCCCCAGGCACGCAGAGGGCCATCCAGCGGGTGGTCTGCCCCGTGAGGAGCTGGCCCCTGTAATCATAAAAATTGCCCCGCCGGGCGGGCAGGCGGAGGGTGACCACGCTCTGCGCCGCCGCCCGGGCCCCGTAGTCCGTATCGGAGCAGAGCCAGTACAGGCGGCAGACCACCGCCGCAAAGCAGAACAGCAAGGCCCCATACAGGGCCAGCACCCGTTTGCCGGACATGAAAACGCCCCCTCTCCCGCTTAGGATGGGCAGGAAAGGGGGCGTTGATGCGTTCAGGAGCAGATTTTTCGGACGAGCTCAGCGGCGCGGGCGGCATCCTCGGCCGTGGCGGTGCCGTTGTAGCGGGCTTTGAGGTAGATCTGGCGCAGCTCGGCCTCGGCGGCAAAGTCCATACCGAAAGCGCGGCCGGTCAGGTCAAGGCTGGTATCGCCCCGCAGGATGGTCACGCCGTGGCGCTGGCAGTGGTCCAGATAGATGGCATACTCCCGCCGCACCTTGTCCACCGGGCTGAGAAAAAGCCCGGGCCAGCGGCGGACACGCTTGTGGGTGCTACGCCGCACAGTGGTGTCCGTGCAGGCAGTGTCCGTGTGCCGGAACTTCTGGCGCAGGAAATGCCGCACCACCAGCACCGCACAGAGGACCGCCAGCAGGATACCGAGCACGGTCAGCATCGACATCCCGTCGATGAGCGGTTCTGCGTTCTCGGCGGCCTTTTGGGCGTTGGCGATGACCTCATCGGTAGATACGATCTCAGTGCGCTCCAACGGTTTGGGCGGAAAGAGGGTGAAGAGCCAGTGGATGAACTGCAGGATGCCGTGGAACAGCCAAGTCACACCCTGCACCACAATGTTGTTCAAAAACAGCTGCAGCACCGGCACGATCCCGCCAAAGTAAACGGCAGACGCAGCCGCCTTTGCACCGGCAACCACAACACTGCGGCTGAGCAGGAACGGCCCTGCACACACTGCCGCCAGCACGCCGCCGGAAAGCAGCAGATAGCCCGGCCGGGTGGAAATCTCCGGGTCATGGCGGGTGGTGCGGTTGAACCCCACCAGAAGCACCGCTGCCGCCGTCGCAAAGGGCAGGGCCGCCGAAAGCACCGCGTTGGCGTTCCACAGCAGCATTGCCACTGCAAAGAAGGGCCATACCCGGCAGAGCCAGCGCAGGCGCTCGGCCTGCCGCACCGGCGAAAGGGTAAAATCGCCGGTGTAGGCCAGCAGCACCGGATAGACTGCCGCCGGGAAATAGCAGAGCTTGTCCGCCCCTGTAGGCAGGAGGAGCAGCGCCGCCGCGCTCAGGGCCGCAAGAGTGGTGCGGAGGGGGCGGCTGCCCTCAAAGCAGGAGGCCAGACCAAAGCAGAGGGCAGGCCAGACCAGCACCAGCGGCATGGGTGTCCCGCCGAAGCTGGCGGCAAAAAAGCCCGCAAAGGCATAGTAAAAGCTCAGGTCACCTGCCAGGCGCAGGGTATGTAAGAACATCATGCGCCCGCCTCCCCTGTCTGGGCCGTCTCTGCGGCCATTTCCGGAGTGAGCACCAGCAGCGGAATGCCAGGCAGGGGCTGCACGGCTGCACGCACAGCTTCTTCCGGCTCCGTTGTCACCACGATGCAGCCGACCTGCTCCTGCGGGTGGTAGTATTCGGCGCAGAACCGCGCGCAGGAAAGGGCGGTCTGCCCGGTGGCGCGGCCCAAAATTTCCAACACCCTGCGGTAGTGTTCGGGGCCGTAGCCCTGCGGGGTTTCCAGCGGCTTTCTCCACTCCTCACCGGAGAGAGCCGCATTGAGCAGCAGGTCAAAGGCGGCGTTTGCCGCAAAGCGGTAGGACACCGCCTTTTCTTCCAGCCTCCGGCAGATTGTGCGGGCCATGGAGTAGCAGAGCTCCGCCGGTTCCGGGTGGTCGTAATCCTTGGTATCCGCATGGACTAGCACCACTGCCCGGGGCTCAGTGGTGTAATCCCACTTTTTGACCATAAGCCCCTGCCCCCGGACGCTCTGCTTCCAGGCGATGGAGCGCATGGGGTCACCACTGGTGTAGGGACGGTAACCCGCCGTGAGAATAGGATCCTCGTAGAGATAGCGATTCACCGAAAGCTCGCCCAGAAAACCGCCCAGCATCTCTTCCAGTTCCGGCAGAGCGCACTCCCTGGGTGGAACAATGAGCTCGTGGAAGCCCCGCTCGGTGCGGGACTGTTCCACAAGGCCCAGAAAATCACCGCCGATGACCTGCATCGGTTCCAGCACATATCGGCCCCGGCGTTCCAGCCTGAGGGCGGTGGAGAAATCCGCCTCCTGCCCCGGGCGCAGCCAGGTGGTGAACCGCACCGTGTGGCCCCAACCTGTCTGATCCTGCGCAATGTGGTGCTCCGCGCAGGGAAGAAACTCCTTGTTCAGGTGGAGCTTTGCCGCCAGGAACATCTTCCAACGGTGGCCGCTGTTCCGGACAACGAGGTGGATCACGGCGGGCTCCCCGGCTTCCACAAGATGATCCTCCACTTCCAGCCGCCCCTGCACATCGTCCAGGCTGTGGACTGTGCTGTAACGCTCCAGCCCAAGGGCTGTGGCCACCAATAGCAGCGCGAAGATGACGGCGCTCATTCCGCACTCTCCAGCGGCACAGTGATCTCGGCCAACAGCTTGCGCATCCGCAGAGCGGCGGCTTCGGCGTTCATGCTGCTGCCCAGAGAAATGCGGTGAGAAAGCACCGCCGGGGCCAGCCCTTTGATGTCCTCGGGGATGACGTATTCCCTGCCCTGCAAGGAGGCATACGCCTGCGCAGCCTGATAGAGCGCCAGCGCACCGCGGGTAGACACACCGCTGACAAAGCCGCTCTGTGTGCGGGTGGCTTCCACGATGTCCATAAGGTAGTGCTTGACCTCCTCGGAAACCTTGACCTCCCGGTAAGCCGTGCGGACGTATGCAGTCTCCTCGGGAGTGACGACGGCCTGCAGCTCGTTCAGCACGGTCTGGGCCGAGGGGCGGGAGAGCACCTCCAGCTCCTGCTCCCGGGTCATATAGCCCAGCGACAGCCGCATGAAAAAACGGTCCATCTGGGCATCTGGTAACGGGAAGGTGCCAAAGGATTCCAGCGGATTCTGGGTGGCCAGCACCATAAAGGGCTCAGCCAGGCGGCTGGTCACGCCGTCCACGGTAATCTGCCTTTCCTCCATGGCCTCCAGCAGGGCCGACTGGGTACGGGGCGTGGCGCGGTTGATCTCGTCCGCCAGCACAAAGTTGGTGAAGAGCGGGCCGGGCCGGAACTCGAACTCACCGGACTTCTGGTTGTAGAAATTGATGCCGGTCAGATCGGAGGGCAGCAGGTCGGGCGTGAACTGCACCCGTTTGAAGTTCCCGCCCACCGTGCGCGCAAATGCACGCAGGAGCATGGTTTTTCCGGTGCCGGGCTTATCTTCCAGCAATACATGGCCTCCGCAGAGGAAGCTGACCAGAATTTTCTCGGTAGCATCCTCCTTGCCCACAATGACGCGGGCACAGTTGGACACAACTTTTTCGCGGTAGGCGGTAAAAGCGGCAGTGTTCATTGGTGTTTCCTTTCCCAAAAACAATTTTTCTAAGTGTACTCTTGTTTGGAAAGGGTGTCAACAAAAAAGAAGGCAGAGCCTCCCGGGTGGGAAGTTCTGCCTTCTGCGGCGTATTGAATTGGTATGGGGAGCCGGTGCGGCTTAGTACATGCCGCCCATGCCGCCCATGTCACCACCGGCTGCGGGAGCAGCGGGGGGTTCGGGCAGGTCAGCGACCAGGCTCTCGGTGGTCAGCACCATCTCAGCGACGGATGCTGCGTTCTCCAGAGCGGAACGGGTGACCTTGGTGGGGTCAACGATGCCGGCGGCGATCATATCCTCAACAAAGACCTCGTTCTGAGCGTCGAAGCCGTAGTTGGGCTTGTTGGCAGAGACGATCTTGTCGATGATGACGCTGCCTTCCAGACCGGCGTTCTTGGCGATCTGGCGCAGAGGTGCCTCCAGAGCCTTCAGGACGATCTTGGCACCGGTGCGCTCGTCGCCTTCCAGCGTGTCGCACAGGGCGCGCACAGCGGGGATGGCGTTGATGGGAGCGGTGCCACCGCCAGCGACAACGCCTTCCTGAACAGCAGCCTTGGTTGCGTTCAGAGCGTCCTCGATGCGCAGCTTCTTATCCTTCATCTCGACCTCGGTAGCAGCACCGACCTTGATGACTGCAACGCCGCCGGCCAGCTTTGCCAGGCGCTCCTGCAGCTTCTCGCGGTCGAAATCGCTGGTGGAAGCCTCGATCTGGTTGCGGATCTGTGCAATGCGGGCTGCAATGGCATCCTTATCGCCTGCGCCGCCCACGATGGTGGTGTTCTCCTTGGTGACCTTGACCTGACGGGCATGGCCCAGCATCTGAACGGTAGCGTCCTTCAGTTCATAGCCCAGATCAGCGGACACAACGGTGCCGCCTGTCAGGGTTGCGATATCCTGCAGCATCTCCTTGCGGCGGTCGCCAAAGCCGGGAGCCTTGACAGCGCAGACGTTCAGGGTGCCGCGCAGGCGGTTGACGATCAGGGTGGACAGAGCCTCGCCCTCGATGTCCTCAGCCACGATCAGCAGCTTCATGCCGTTCTGCATGACCTGCTCCAGCAGGGGGACCAGATCCTGGATGACGCTGATCTTCTTATCGGTGATCAGGATGGCGGCGTTGTCCAGAACAGCCTCCATCTTGTCGGTATCGGTGACCATATAGGGGGTCAGGTAGCCGCGGTCAAACTGCATACCTTCCACGATCTCGTTGTAGGTCTCGGCGGTGGTCTTGTTCTCCTCGATGGTGATGACACCGTCGGAGGTAACCTTCTCCATAGCCTCGGCGATCAGGCGGCCGATCTCGGGATCACCGGCAGAAATGGTGCCGACGCGGGCGATATCGTTGCTGTCCTTGACCTTCTGGCTGTGGGCCTTGATGGTCTCAACGGCCTTGGCAACAGCCTTGCTCATACCGCGGCGGATATCCATGGGGTTGGCACCGGCAGTAACGTTCTTCATGCCCTCGGTGACCATGGCCTGTGCCAGAACGGTTGCGGTGGTGGTGCCGTCGCCTGCGGCATCGTTGGTCTTGGTTGCGACCTCACGCACCAGCTGTGCGCCCATGTTCTCAAACTCGTCCTTCAGCTCGATCTCCTTGGCAATGGTCACGCCGTCGTTGGTGATGACGGGTGCGCCGAACTTCTTGCCCAGCACCACATTGCGGCCCTTGGGGCCCAGGGTGATCTTCACGGTATTTGCCAGGGTATCAATACCGGCACACAGTGCCTTGCGGGCATCCTCGCCCTGCTTGATCTGTTTTGCCATAATCAAATCGCTCCTTCAAAGCTCAAATTTCAATTTCAGAGGGGAAACTTACTCCACGATGGCCAGGATATCGCCCTGACGCACGATGGTGCACTCCTCACCGTCCACCTTGACCTCAGTACCGGAGTACTTGCTGGTCAGGACCTTATCGCCAACCTTCACGGTCATCTTGACTTCGTTGCCGTCCACGATGCCGCCGGGGCCAACAGCCACGACCTCAGCCACCTGGGGCTTCTCCTTGGCGCTGCCGGTCAGGATGAGGCCGCCCTTGGTGGTCTCCTCGACTTCAACGGCCTTGATAACAACACGGTCTGCAAGAGGAATGATCTTCATAGTTCTTGCCCTCCTATAATAAAATATAATGAAAACTTTTTTGGCACCTTCGGCCCATTCCTGCTGGGTCTCTGGTTGTTTAGCACTCCTTTTCTCTGAGTGCTAAGTGTATTGTACTCATCTTGAACTGAAAAATCAAGACCTTTTTGATTTTTCTTTTTGAACAATTTGTGACCACCCGAAAAAGTATCCTTACATCGAAAAAAGAGCAGTTCTCTTTTCCGGAGAGACTGCTCTTTTTCATCCAAACATCTTCTTATTTTACATCCACGCTGCTTCTTTTCGCCACAAACCGCTCATACGCCGGGGCGGGCAGGAGGATGCGGCCGCTCAGGGGGCGCAGAACAGCCTCCACCGCATCACAGGGGGCGCACTCGCCGTCGGCGGTGGCAACGATAGGGCCGCGGCCATCGGCGGGGCGCAGCGCCACCCGCCGGGCACGGCGGTAGAGGAAGTAGGGCTTTGCCTCCTCGGTGAGCTGGCCGTTCACAAAGTGCCGACCGCTCTTGTACATCCCCAGCAGCTTGGCAATGGTCAGCCGCCCCACCCTGCGGACGATCATCACGTCCAGCCAGCCGTCGGCGGGGTCGGCCTCGGGGGCGGCAAGGAAGCCGCCGCCATAGGCCCGGCCATTGCAGATGGCGCACATCAGGCAGTCCACGGTCAGTTCCTCGTCATCGATGGTAAAGGTGACCCTGCGGCCGATGTGGCCGCAGAGCTGCTCCACAATGGAGAGCAGGTAGGACACCTCGCCGCCGCACAGGGGGATGCGCCGGAACTTGGGGATGCCGTAGGCCACCTGCGCGTCCAGACCCGCCGCGCAGATGGTGGCAGACAGGCCCAGATTGGTCTCCAGCAAGTCGATGGTCACTTCCCCGCCCGCCAGCTGGGCATCGAGGTCGGTGAACTCTGCCCGGGTGCCGTAGGTGCGCAGGAAGTCGTTGCCGCTGCCGTAGGGCAGGCAGCCCACAGCGGCGTTGGCAAAGCCCTGCACGCCGGTCATGGCTTCCATGAAGGTTCCGTCGCCGCCCGCTGTCCAGATGCGCAGGCTGTCCCCTGCCTGCGCTGCCTCCTGGGCTGCGGCACGGGCCAGCTCCCGGGCGTGGCCCGCATACTCAGTGGTGTGGATGGCATAATCCGCCGCGCTCCACCCGGCCCGGGCGGCAGCGGCTCTGATCTGCGGGATGAGCTGGACGGTGCAGTCCTGCTTGCCAGCAGCGGGATTCAGTAAAAACAAATAGCGCATGGTTTCCTCCTTGGGGCGTTTCGCTTTCTCTATGATAAACGAAAACGCCGGAGGATGCAAGGGGGAAGCGTGCTCACCCTCTCAGTCTCGCTTCGCTCGCCAGCTCTCCCAAAGGGAGAGCCAATGCATCTACGAGGGAAGAGACGGCTTGCGGCTAAACCTCTCAGCCGTCGCTGACGCTCGGCAGCTCCCCTAGTAGGGGAGCCCTTG
>OLRW01002023.1_pt1 | contig 11889 bp, 11 predicted proteins | sample 1672701 | NCBI WGS metagenome assembly OLRW01 (sample SAMEA3136715, study PRJEB25190) | human gut metagenome | biome: human gut; feature: human-associated habitat; material: faeces | place: Austria | collected 2013
GTGCTGCTGTTTATAACCGGAAGAACAGGAATGTCCATCCTTATTGGTTCGATGCTGCTTGGTGCAGCGGGCCTGGCCAATTATTTTGTCCTGATGTTCCGATCATCGCCGATTCTGCCATGGGATCTTTTCTCAGTGGGTGTGGCAGCGACAGTGGCTGATAACTTTGAATATAAATTATCCGTAAGAGCATGCAACGTGATCCTGTTGATCCTGCTGCTTTGGTCATTGTGTCTGAAAATGCGGCTGAAGTTTAAGATGTCGAAGTTCCGCGGTGCCGGTATTGCTGTCATGTGCGCAGCGTTCATGGGATTTTGCGGTTATGTTCAGACGGATGCGGCCATCAAAACATTTGATATGGATACAACCCTGTTTACGCCGACGGTTTATTATCGCAATAACGGATTGGCGCTGAGTTTTATCGTGAATCTCCGTTATCTGAAAATTGACAAGCCGGAGGGGTATTCACAGGAAGAACTGGCAAAAATCCAGGATGAGATATCCTCCGGGAACAGTGACAGCAATGTCAGTGCAGACAACATTGATCTGACGAAGAAGCCGAATATCATTGTTATTATGAATGAAGCATTTTCTGATCTGTCGGTGCTGGGGGATTATACAACGAATACAGAAGTGATGCCATTTATCAGTTCTCTTTCGGAGAACACCCAGAAGGGATGGATGTATTCTTCTGTTAAGGGCGGCAACACAGCCAATACAGAGTTTGAGTTTCTGACCGGACTCAGTATGTATTTTCTGCCCACAGGCAGTATCCCTTATCAACAGTATATCAAGTCGGAAGTGCCGTCACTGGCCAGTCAGCTGTCCTCAGTCGGTTATACATCTGTGTCCATGCATCCTTATTATCCAAAGGGGTGGAACAGAGATACGGTGTATGATGACCTGGGATTTGAAGAGAAATATTTTAAAGATGATTTTTCAAACCCTGAGATATTACGAACCTATATCAGTGATTGGACCACGTATCAGAAGATTATCAGTCGTTATGAAGAGAAGTCTTCTGACGAGAGGCTATTTGTGTTTGATGTGACGATGCAGAATCATGGCAGCTATGTCAAACGCTACAGCAATTTTATCCCGGATGTCAGTGTTGTGGGAGGCAGCGGCACTTATCTGAAGGCTACAGAACAGTATCTGTCATTGATCAAGCGTTCCGATGAAGCTTTCAAACAGTTGGTGGAATACTTTGAAAAGCAGTCAGAACCGACGATCATTATGATGTTTGGCGATCATCAGCCGGCAGATTACATTACCAATGTGGTAGACACCGGCAAAAAAACGGGCAGCAATGATGCGTTTGTCACTTCCATTGGAACAGGCAGTGACCGAAAGGAAAGATATATAGTGCCGTTTGTCATGTGGGCCAATTATGACATCAATGAAAGTCAGGGGGAAGAGACAAGTGCCAACTATCTGGCTGTACGTCTTTTGAAGGCAGCAGGGCTGCCGTTGACGGATTTTCAGAGTTATCTGTCTGATCTGCAGCAGAATGTTCCGTTTATCTCTGCACATGCATTGAAGGAAAATACAGGAACAGACTGTGGTGAAGAAGAAGCGGAAGCTCTGCTGAAAAATTATAAGAAACTTTTATATAATGATCTGTTTGATACAAAACATCGGCTGCAGGCGTTTTATTCTTATGAATAATCGTCAAGTTGGCTATTGCCAAATAATCAAACTGGTGTTACAATGATTAAGATAGTATATTAACTTTAGCAAAGAGTGGGCGCAAGTCCACTCTTTGTACGTGTTAAGGAATCTTAATTCGGGAAGGAAGTGAGTTACATGGCAAAGAAAGATTATGAAAGCAGGACTGAGGCAATGCTCATGCCGATCGTCGAGGCGAAAGGATTTGAACTTGTCGATGTAGAATGGGTGAAAGAAGGTGCCAACTGGTATCTGCGTGCCTATATTGACAAGGAGAACGGGATTACAGTAGATGACTGCGAAGAAGTCAGCCGGGCGCTCAGTGATTTACTGGATGAAGAGGACTTTATTTCGGAAAACTATATTCTGGAAGTCAGTTCACCGGGTCTTGATCGTCCTCTGAAGAAAGAGAAGGATTTTGCGAGAAGCATCGGCAAGGATGTTGAAGTGAAATTGTTCAAAGCAATTAATAAAGAAAAGGAATTCGTCGGTATTTTGAAAGCATACGATGAAGATACGGTGACACTGGAAATGGAAGATGAAACCGAGATGCAGTTTAAACGTTCCGATATTGCGCGCATCCGGCTTGCATTCTTCTTCTGATAGAACAGACATAGAGGAGGAATTTAAAAAAATGAATGAAGGTAAAGAGTTAATCAAGGCATTGGACGATATAGAAAAAGAGAAAGGCATCAGCAAAGATATTCTGCTTGAAGCTATTGAGAATTCTCTTGTCGCTGCCTGCAAGAATGAGTACGGCAAAGCAGATAACATCCGTGTGACTATGAATCGTGAGACAGGTGAAGTCAAAGTTTTTGCAGATAAGACAGTTGTAGAAGAAGTGGAAGATCCTGAAATGGAGATCAGTGTTGCGGATGCAAGACTCAAGAACAAGTTCTATGATCCGGGCGATATTGTTCATGTGGAGATCGTACCGAAGAATTTCGGACGTATTGCAGCACAGAAGGCAAAACAGGTCGTTGTCCAGAAGATTCGTGAAGAAGAAAGAAAGTCTTTGTATAATGAATATTATGGTCGCGAGAAAGACATCGTAACAGGTGTTGTACAGAGATATAACGGCAAGAATATCAGTGTGAACCTGGGTAAGGTTGATGCGGTTCTGACAGAGAATGAACAGGTGAAGGGCGAAGTATTCAAGCCGACAGACCGTATCAAGCTCTATATTGTAGAAGTAAAGAATACAACAAAGGGACCGAAGGTCACTGTATCACGTACACATCCTGAATTGGTGAAGAGACTTTTTGAAGCAGAAGTAACAGAAGTCAGAGACGGTACAGTTGAGATCAAGAGCATTGCAAGAGAAGCAGGTTCCAGAACAAAGATCGCAGTCAGCTCCAACAATCCAAACGTTGATCCTGTCGGTGCATGTGTCGGTATGAATGGTGCCCGTGTCAATGCCATTGTTGATGAGCTTCGCGGTGAGAAGATCGATATCATCAACTGGAGCGAGGATCCTGCCGTTCTCATCGAGAATGCATTAAGCCCTGCAAAGGTTGTCTCTGTTGATGTGGATCCTGAAGAGAAGAGCGCAGCTGTTGTTGTTCCTGATTATCAGCTGTCACTGGCTATCGGCAAGGAAGGCCAGAATGCAAGACTGGCAGCTAAACTGACAGGCTACAAGATATCAAGAGTGAATCCCAGGCTTACGGTTACTAAAAGGTGACGGCCATGAAGAAGATTCCTATGAGACAGTGTATCGGCTGTCAGGAAATGAAGAGCAAGAAAGAAATGATCCGTGTCATTAAAACGCCGGAAGATGAGATATGTATTGATGCAACAGGGCGCAAAAACGGACGCGGTGCCTATATTTGTCCCAAAAGTGAATGTCTGCAGAAAGCCATTAAGAACAGAGGCCTGGAACGTTCACTGAAGATGCAGATACCGAAGGAAGTTTACGGACAGCTGGAAGAGGAGATGAAGAATATTGACAGATAAAGCTTTATCAATGATCGGACTGGCGACAAAGGCAGGCAAGATCGCCAGCGGTGAGTTTGCAGTAGAATCTGCAGTCAGAAAGGGCAAGGCCTGTCTTGTTATTATTGCATCGGATGCATCTGACAATACGAAGAAATCATTTAATGATATGGGTGCTTATTATCATGTGCCTGTATACATTTATGGAACAAAAGAAAGTCTCGGAACACATACGGGACGTGGATACAGGGCTTCACTGGCAGTACTTGATGCCGGTTTCGGAAAGTCCATCAGGAAACTTATTGATACAGGAATCAATCAGTGATTCCACCATTTTAACGGAGGTAGCCTATGTCAAAAATCAGAGTACATGAATTGGCAAAGGAATTAAATAAAAGCAGCAAAGATGTCATTTATGCATTAAAGGGACATGGTGTGGATGTAGAGAGCCATATGAGCACCATTTCATCAGAGAATGCAGATAAGATTAGAAAGTTCTTTACACAGTCGGCAGCAAAACCGGCTCAGAAGCAGGAAACAAAGCCGGCTCAGGACAATAGAAACGCAGCACCACGCCGCAATAACAATGTCCAGGGTGGTATGGACAGCCGCGGTAATTACAGCACACCATCAAGAGACAATGGCAGCCGCGACGGTCAGAACAGAGGTTATAACCGCGATGGTCAGAATAGAAACGGCGGTCGTGACGGTCAGAACAGAAGCTTTAACCGCGACGGCAACGGCCAGAACAGAAGCTTTAACCGCGACGGCAACGGCCAGAACAGAAGCTTCAATCGCGACGGCAATGGCCAGAACAGAAACGGCAGCCGTGACAACAGAGGTCAGGGTGGTAGAAACGGCGGCCGTGACGGCAAGTTCAATCTTGACAGTGCCATCAACAAAGAAGTTGTTATGACAAAGGATACAACAAGAGAAAACCGCAGAAACTATAAGGACAACAAAGATCGTGACAACCGCCGTGATGATAGAGATTTTGAAGGAAGAAATGCATCCAGAAACGGCAAGAACAATAATAAGAACAACAATAACAATAGCAATAGAAACACAATGCGTAAGAAACCTGTCAATGCACAGCCAAAGCCGGAACCGGTTGTAGAGAAGGTAACAAGCATTGAACTGCCTGAGACAGTAACAATCAAAGAACTGGCAGATAAGATGAAGATTCCGGAAGTTGAGATCATCAAGAAGCTTTTCCTTGAAGGTAAGATGCTTAATGTGAACTCAGACATCACATATGATGAGGCAGAAGAAATCGCACTTGAATATGATATTCTCTGTGAACATGAAGTTGTTGTGGATGTTATCGAAGAGATGCTGAAGGAAGAGGAAGAAAATGAAGAAGATCTTCAGCCAAGACCACCGGTTGTCTGCGTTATGGGTCACGTTGACCATGGTAAGACATCTATCCTTGATGCTATCCGTAAGACAAGTGTTACATCCGGAGAAGCCGGCGGTATTACACAGCACATTGGTGCCTATGTTGTTGAAGTCAGTGGTCAGAAGATCACATTCCTGGATACACCTGGACATGAAGCTTTCACAGCCATGCGTTTAAGAGGTGCACAGTCTACAGATATCGCAATCCTTGTTGTTGCAGCTGATGATGGTGTTATGCCTCAGACAATTGAAGCCATTAACCATGCCAAAGCAGCAGAAATCGATATTATTGTTGCAATCAACAAGATTGATAAGCCGAGTGCCAATATTGACCGTGTTAAACAGGAACTGACAGAATATGGTCTGATCGCAGAAGACTGGGGCGGTACAACCATTATGGTACCTGTTTCCGCACATACAGGTGAAGGTCTTCAGGATCTGCTGGATATGATCCTTCTGGATGCTGAAGTGAAAGAATTAAAGGCGAACCCTAATAGAAAGGGTCGTGGCCTGATTCTTGAAGCACAGCTGGATAAGGGCCGTGGTCCTGTGGCAACCGTGCTGGTTCAGAAAGGTACACTGAATGTTGGTGATAATGTAACTGTTGGTACTGCATTTGGTAAGATCAGAGCAATGATTGATGATAAGGGGCGCCGTGTAAAGAAAGCCGGTCCGTCTACACCTGTAGAGATTCTTGGTTTGAATGAAGTGCCTCAGGCTGGTGAAGTCTTCATTGCAACAGATACTGAAAAAGAAGCCCGTACAATGGCTGAGACATTTATCGCCACAAAACGTGAGAAGATGCTGGCTGATACAAAATCCAAATTATCTCTGGATGGTCTGTTTGATCAGATCCAGGCAGGTCAGATCAAAGATCTGAATATCATTGTCAAAGCCGATGTTCAGGGTTCTGTAGAAGCTGTGAAACAGAGTCTTGCAAAACTTTCCAATGATGAAGTGGCTGTCAAGGTTATTCACGGCGGTGTTGGTGCCATCAATGAATCTGATGTTACATTGGCTTCTGCATCCAATGCGATCATTATCGGTTTCAATGTTCGTCCGGACAATCAGGCGAAGATTATTGCAGAACAGGAAAAAGTCGATCTGCGTCTGTACAGAGTCATCTACAATGCCATTGAAGATATCGAAGCTGCTATGAAGGGTATGCTTGAACCGACATTCGAAGAGAAGATCATCGGCCATGCAGAAGTGCGTCAGACATATAAGGTATCCGGTGTCGGCACCATCATCGGCGGTTATGTTCAGGATGGTAAGATCGTTCGTAACTGCAAGGTACGTCTCTTAAGAGATAATGTTGTTATTCATGAAGGTGAGCTTGCATCTCTGAAGCGTTTCAAAGATGACGTGAAAGAAGTTAATTCCGGCTATGAATGCGGTATGTCCTTTGAGAAATATAACGATATTAAGGAAGGCGACCAGATTGAAGCTTTCGTTATGGAAGAAGTGCCGAGATAGGAGTATATAGATGAGAAAGAACAGTATAAAGAATACGCGTATCAATGGTGAGGTTCAGAAGGAACTGAGCCGTATTATCTCCCGTGAGATTAAAGATCCGCGCATCAGTCCGATGACCAGCGTTGTTGCTGTGGAAGTAGCACCGGATCTGAAACAGTGCAAAGCTTATATCAGCGTGCTGGGCGATAAAGATGCACAGGATGCAACACTGGCAGGACTTAAAAGTGCCATTGGTTTTATCCGCCGTGAGCTTGCACGGACTGTGAACTTAAGAAATACACCTGAAATTCATTTTGTTTTGGATCAGTCGATCGAATACGGCGTCAATATGTCAAAACTGATTGACGATGTTGTTCGTTCAGATGAAGGAAAAGAACATGAAGGAGAAGAGGACAATGAATAATATTCTGTCCTGCCTGGAAGGGGTCCGAACAGTCATTATTGCCGGTCATACAAGACCGGATGGTGACTGCGTCGGCGCCTGTATGGGCCTCTGGCATTATCTCAGGGATAATTATCCTGAGATTGAGGCAGATGTCAGACTGGAACCGGTTCCGGAAAGCTATAAAGTGATTGCCGGTGTTGAGCAGATTATTGGCAGCTATGAAGATGATAAGGTCTATGATTTATTTATTGCACTGGATGCCAGTGACAAAGGGCGTCTTGCCGGAGCGCAGAAATATTTTGATACGGCAAAACACAGGATCTGTATTGACCATCATATCAGCAATCCGGGCTATGCCGATGAGAATATGATCGTGTCGGATGCCAGTTCAACCTGCGAAGTACTGACAGGGCTGATGGCAATGGAGGCTATTTCTTATGATGCAGCAGTGGCATTGTATATTGGTATTATTTGTGACACCGGTGTGTTCAAATACAGCAATACAAGCCGGCATACAATGGATATGGCCGGCTGCCTGATGGAAAAAGGCATTCCGTATTCAGATCTCATTGATGATGTTTTTTACCGCAAAAGTTATAAGCAGAATAAGATTCTGGGCTATGCCCTGCAGAAATGCCGACCTGTTCTTGACAATCGAATGATCGTGTGTGTGCTTGAAAGATCGGAGCTGGACCGTTTTGGTGCAGGACATGGTGATCTGGAAGGTATTATCGATCAGCTGCGTCTGACAAGGGACATTGAGGTGGCATTGCTTGCATCTGCCTCCGACACAGAGGCAAACACTTATAAATTCAGTATGAGATCCAATCATTTCGTGGATGTTGCAGCGGTTGCAGGCAAATTTGGCGGCGGCGGCCATGTGCGCGCAGCGGGATTTTCAGCAGTGGGCGATATCAATGAAATTTATCATACAGCAGAAGCATTAATAAAGGAGCAGCTGGATACATGTACGATGGAATGATTAATGTCTGCAAGGAAAAAGGTTTTACATCCCATGATGTTGTAGCAAAACTCAGGGGAATCCTTCATCAGAAGAAAATCGGCCATACGGGTACGCTGGATCCGGATGCAACAGGGGTTCTGCCGGTCTGTCTCGGCAAAGGAACAAAGCTCTGTGATATGATCACAGACCGGGACAAGACTTATCGTGCGGTGATGATGCTTGGCAGAACTACCGATACACAGGATATTTCCGGACAGATTCTTACTGAAAAGGCTGTGAATGTCGATGAGCGTGAGGTCAGAGATGCAGCGGTTTCTTTTGTTGGTGATTATATGCAGATACCGCCGATGTATTCTGCCATTAAGGTAGATGGCAAAAAGTTATATGAGCTGGCCAGGGCCGGTCAGGAAGTTGAACGAAAGGCCAGACATGTGGTGATTAATGCCCTGAATATCACAGAAATACAGCTGCCTTATGTCACAATGGAGGTCTCATGTTCCAAAGGCACGTATATTCGTACACTGTGTCAGGATATTGGCGAGAAACTGGGCTGTGGTGCCTGCATGACGGAACTTGTCCGTTTAAAAGTGGGGGCATTTGATATTGCACATGCATGGACACTTGCTCAGATTCAGGAAATGGCTGCCTGCGGTGAAGAAGAAGTGCGCAGACATATTGTGCCTGTCGAAGAAATGCTTTCGGATTATCCGGAATTCAAAACGACAGATGCATTTTCGGATAAAATGCTTGCCAACGGCAACTGGCTGCCAAGGGAACAGGTTGCAACCTCCGGCGGTGATGCGTCCGCTGTACTCAAAGACGGAATGCAGGTACGCATGTACAGCAGTACAGGTAATTTTACGGCGATTTATCAGTATGTGGCCGTCAAAAACAGCTTAAAAAATATAAAAATGTTTGTATAGAGGTAGCATTGGTCATGATTTATTTTAGAGGAACAAAGGATATCCATCTTGATCACACCGTGGTTGCCCTTGGAAAATTCGACGGACTGCATCGGGGACATCAGCTTTTGATCAACAAATTAAAAGAATATGGCAAAAAGGGTTTTCAGACCGTTGTCTTTACTTTTGACTTTCATCCGATGAGTCTGCTGACCGGAAAGAAACAGTCGCTGATTTATACAAAAGAAGAGCGGCTTCGCATTGTGGAAGAAATGGGGATCGATGTATTGATCGAGTATCCCTTTACCCAGGAGACAGCGCATATGATGCCTGAAGATTTTGTGCGGGATGTACTTGTGAGAGATATCGGTGCAAAGGTGATTGTCGTTGGAGATGATTTCCATTTTGGATACCAGAGAAGTGGTGATGTCTCGTTTTTGAAAAAGCATGCGGCAGCGTATGGTTATGTTGTTGATAACTGTGAAAAACTGTGTGTACACGGCGAAGAGATCAGCTCAACAATGATTAGAGGCTATATTGCAGAGGGCAGAATGGAGACGGTCACAGAACTTCTCGGACGTCCGTATGAGATTAATGGAAAAGTTATTCCGGGAAAAGCCAATGGAAGAAAAGTTGATATGCGGACAGCCAATCTGGCGCCAGATGACATTAAACTGCTGCCGCCGGAAGGTGTATATGCATCGGTTGTTCAGATTGAAGGTATGGAAGGAAAGTACTATGCGCTGACAAATATCGGTCGCAATCCGACAGTTGGAGATCATAATGAACTTCGCATAGAAACCCATGTTGTTGAGTTTTCAGGCGATTTATATGATCGGATGATTACTGTGCGCATTTATCAGAGACTGCGGGATGAACACAAATTTGCCAGTCTGGAAGAAGTGAAGGCACAGGTCATGAAGGATCAGGAAAAGGCCATGGCCTATTTTAAAGAACATCATATCTGATGAAGGTGTATAAAGGACGCTCAGGGGAGGCTTCAAAAAAAGAACTGAAACAGAATTCTGCGTTAAGGACAGAAGTGTTTCGGTTCTTTTTTATTTTGTAACTGTTCAAAGACAAACAAAATTTCAAAAAACAGGTATAAAATGCGTAGCATTTTGGAGGTTGCCTCTGAACAGTTACTTTATTTTTATATAGCATATAAAGACATGCCATACATTCGGAGTCAGGCGATTGAAGTAAAAAAAGCACTCAGGAAAACAAATCCAAACATATTTTCGAAAACATATGTTTACAAATACGAACGTATGTGCTAAAATGAATGGGAACATATGTTTTTTGAAAGGGCGGTAGGACATGGAGACGATATGGGACAGTCATCTGAATGAGAAACTGCGTATTTTGGCTGATGCAGCCAAGTACGATGCGGCCTGCACTTCTTCCGGCGTGGACAGGAAGAATGGCAGCATGGGAACAGGCAATGCAGTGGCCTGTGGTATCTGTCATAGTTTTTCTGCAGACGGAAGATGCATTTCTCTGCTGAAGATCCTGTTGACTAATGACTGCTGCTATGACTGTGTTTATTGTGTCAACAGGGTCGGTAATGATACAGAGCGGGCGACATTCAGCCCGGACGAGGTATGTACATTGACCATGGGTTTTTATCGTAGAAACTATATAGAAGGTCTGTTCCTCAGTTCGGCCGTTTACAAGAATCCGTCTTATACGATGGAGCTGATCTATGAGACAGTTCTGCGGCTGCGCACAGTGTATCATTTTCATGGCTATATCCATGTGAAAGCGATTCCGGGAGCTGATCCTCAACTCATCCAGCAGACCGGTTTTCTGGTGGACAGGATGAGTTGCAATCTGGAACTGCCGACAGCAGAGGGGCTGCGGAGCCTGGCTCCGAATAAGCCCCGCAGACAGCTTTTGAAGCCTATGCGGCAGATTCAACAGCAGATTACTGTTTCGAAGCACGAACTGGCGCTGTACCGGCATGCACAGCCCTTTGTGCCGGCAGGACAGAGTACCCAGATGATTATAGGAGCAACAGGGGAGTCGGATTATCAGATTATGAGTGTATCAGAGGCGCTTTATGGCAGATTTAAGATGAAACGGGTTTTCTATTCCGCGTATGTGGGTGTGAATGAGGATAGTCGATTACCGGCGGTGGGGACGCTGCCGCCGCTTTTGAGGGAACATCGTCTGTATCAGGCAGACTGGCTGATACGGTTTTATGGTTTTAAGGCAGCAGAACTTCTGAGTAAGAGACAGCCGAATTTCAATCTGCTGCTAGATCCAAAGTGTGATTGGGCGGTCAGACATTTGGAGGCTTTTCCTGTGGAGGTGATGACGGCGGATTATTATCAGCTGCTGAGAGTGCCGGGGCTTGGTGTGAACAGCGCCAGGAGGATCTGTCGTGCCAGGAGGTATGGCGGCCTGCGATTCGAGGATCTGAAGAAGATGGGGGTTGTACTGAAGCGGGCGATGTACTTTATTACTTGTCAGGGAAGAGTTTATATGCCTTTCAGAATGGATGAACGGTTCATTACAACGAATCTTCTTGGATTAAAGGAGCGTCTGCCGGAGAATGTTGTTCGCTCCGGGGATACATTCAGACAGTTGAACCTGTTTGATGATTTTCACTTGCAGATGCCGGTGGAGCAGGAGGATAAGCGACAGGTATTGACCGGACAGCTTTGATAGGGAGTGACTTGGAATGGAACAGAATAAGAGAATGCGTATTCTGATGTGTCAGAACAGTACAGAAGGTATTTTGTGCGGCGTGTATGAAGCTTTCACAAGCCGGTATGGCCATGCCTGGCAGAAGCTGGCGGTGGGCCCTTATGTGAACGGTGATCTGTTTTCGGATATTTATTCGGTAGAAGTGAATACAGAGAAGGCCGGGAAAGTTGTGAAGGCCATTATAAGCAAGATTTCGGAGGAGGCATGGTATCTGGTACACATGGCGTCGGAGGCGGACAGTCAGGAGAAGGGAGAGATTATCTACAGATTTCTTATTTTGGCCTTTGCCAATGGCAGGAAGGTTTTGAATGCGATGTCCATACCGGAAGTGATGGGACTGCATCAGCTGTCAAGAAGTGTCTCGAGGGAGACACAGCATTTATATGGTTTTCTGAGATTTCAGGAACTTCAGAACGACATTCTGTATGCCAGACTGGTTTCGAAGCATC
>OLRW01002031.1_pt1 | contig 11857 bp, 11 predicted proteins | sample 1672701 | NCBI WGS metagenome assembly OLRW01 (sample SAMEA3136715, study PRJEB25190) | human gut metagenome | biome: human gut; feature: human-associated habitat; material: faeces | place: Austria | collected 2013
TTCAGTTTCTTCTATCATCACATTTTGACGCAATGTTTTTTCCAAAAAATTCTTCATATAGTCACCATTTTTAAAAATGTAACTCTTTTTATGTTACATTTTTAAAAGACCAGTGCTTTTCCTTTTTGGGGCAAGTGAAGAAACATATGTATATGCTGACCAGTATCTTAAAATATATCTTCTTGGTACAATGTTTTCAGTACTATCAACGGGGCTTAACGGCTTTATTAATGCACAGGGGTATCCCCAAAAAGGAATGATGACTGTTATGCTCGGCGCAGTTATTAATCTTATTCTTGATCCAATATTCATATACGGATTACATATGGGAGTCTATGGTGCAGCGATAGCTACTGTTATAAGTCAGGGAGTTTCATTTGTATGGGTTGTAAGCTTTTTTATCGGGAAGAAGACGTTTTACCATATAAAAAAAGAAAATCTGATTCTGAAGGCTGGTATGGTTGGGAAGATAACATCTCTTGGTATATCGGGATTTGTTATGCAGGGAACTAACTGCCTTGTGCAGATTGTCTGCAATAAAATGCTGTTTATGTATGGTGGAGACATGTACGTTGGAATTATGACTGTAATTAACTCTGTCAGGGAGATTCTTTCTGTTCCAGGAAGTACGCTTGGAAGTGGTGCACAACCTGTTCTTGGGTACAATTATGGAGCAAAACAGTATGAGAGAGTCAGAAAAGCTATAAGATTCACGGCGGTAATAGGATTTTTATATATGCTTGTTGTGTGGCTGGCTGTAATTATATTCCCTAAAGAAATTCTGTCGGTATTCACAACTGATAAGACTATGATAAGTTTAGGAGAACATGCATTAAAACTGTATTTCTTTGGCTTTTTCTTTATGTCGTTCCAGTTCGTGGGACAATCAACATTTACAGCATTAGGATGTGCCAAGAGAGCAGTATTTTTTTCAATATTCAGAAAAGTAATTATTGTTGTACCACTTACAATTGTACTTCCTATGTTGGGGCTTGGCGTTGAAGGCGTGTTTATTGCTGAGCCAATTTCTAACGCAATAGGAGGTCTGGCAAGCTTCACAACTATGTATTTTACACTTTACAAAAAACTTCCAGAATAGTATTCTAAAGATGAAGATAGCAAAGATGCCATCGCTTCCATGCAGGGAGCGGTGGCTTTTTTAAAATATATTGAACATTTAGATGAACATCTGAAATAAAATGTTTTAAATTAAATGGAAAGAAGGATATTGTATGGATATATTTGACATAATAGGTCCTGTGATGGTTGGTCCGTCAAGTTCACATACTGCCGGAGCAGTACGAATCGGATATATAGCTGGCAAACTTATGGGAGAACCTATAGCAAAAGCTGAGATACTTTTATACGGGTCGTTTCTGGCAACTGGAAAGGGGCATGGAACAAGAAAGGCACTTGTGGCAGGATTGCTTGGAATGAAGCCTGATGACATGAGAATTCCAAATAGTTTTGAGATTGCTAAGGAGCATGGCATAGAAGTTGTTTTTGGGGAATCAACATTAAGAGAGGCACATCCGAATACAGCACAGATTCTGCTTACATCAGTAACTGGAAAAAAACTTGAAATTGTAGGGGAGTCGCTTGGTGGTTCGAGAATTAATATTGCACAGATTGACGGAATTACTACGAATTTCTCAGGAGATTACCCGACTCTGGTTGTTCATAATATGGATCAGCCAGGGCATGTTGCGGAAGTTACTTCAATGCTTGCACATAAATCTGTCAATATTGCCACAATGCAGTTATACAGGGCCAACAGGGGCGGTAATTCTGTTATGGTGCTTGAATGTGACCAGGAAGTACCAGATGACGGAATTAACTGGTTAAGGCATGCGGAAGGGGTTGTTAAAGTGACTTATCTTGGTATGATGTGAATGCATGATATGACAATGTGATATAACATTTTAATCAAAGATAAATGTTGTAATTAAATATAGATATTGAATATAGTAATAGGAGTTATCAAAAGCAGGAGGTTTTATGGCAGAATATCATTCAATAAGTGACCTTGTAAAATTAAGCATAGATAATAATCAGGAAATCTGGCAGGTTGTTCTTACGGGACAGGCACAGGACAAAATGATGTCAGAACGTGATGTATTTGCACAGATGAAGCAGATGTACCGGGCAATGAAAAGTGCAGATGAATTATACGACTGGCAGTTAAAATCGCCAAGTGGAATGGCAGGCGGCGACGGATACAGAATGCGTCAGTATAATGAGTCGGGCAATAATATCTGTGGAGATTTCATAGGCATGGTTATGGAGAAGGCGCTTAAGATGGGCGAATCCAATGCATGCATGAAAAGAATTGTTGCTGCGCCTACCGCGGGGTCGTGTGGTGTTATACCAGCCGTGTTGTTGTCTTATGAAAAATGTTTTAATGTTACGGAAGAGGAATGTGTTAAAGCACTTTTAATTGCTGCAGGAATTGGAGCAGTGATTGCTGAAAATGCATCTATTGCAGGAGCGGCAGGAGGCTGTCAGGCAGAGATTGGTTCAGCAAGTGCAATGGCAGCTGCTGGACTTGCATATATGCAGGGAGCAGATAGCAAAGGCTGTGCCAATGCACTTGCACTTGCGTTAAAGAGCATGCTCGGACTTACATGTGATCCAGTGTGTGGTCTGGTTGAAGTTCCATGTATTAAGAGAAATGTTTCTGGGGCTGTCAATGCGATTACAGCAGCACAGATGACAATGGCAGGTATTAAAAGCGTAATTCCTGCTGATGAGGTCATAGATTCCATGAGAAGAATAGGAGATGACATGCCAGCATGTCTTAAAGAAACCGGAGAAGGAGGACTGGCAATAACACCCACTGCAAGGGGGTATAAAGAGAAAATAAATAATATTGACAACCAGTGTCATAAAAATTGACAAAAATTCGACAAAAAATACTGCTTTTTTTCGAAATTTAGCAAAAAATCTGTTGATTGACATAAATAATATGCTATAATATAGATGAAAGCGAGAAAAATTGAATTTGTTTGAATGGGTTTGATTGATTTTGCTGATAACATTACACAAAGATATAAGGATAACTCCATAATTCCTTATATTTGACTATATTTCTATCCCCTCTACTCATCCCCGGTTCCCCCAGAACCGGGGAAGTTTTTTATATGCTGGAATACTGCAGCAGTAAGTTATGAGAATGTACATGGAAAGTACACTGCGGAGAAATAAAATGTGTTATAATATCCCAACGTTATTATATTTAAAGATATACACAGAATTTCTAAGATGGAGTTAATCATGACAAGAAAAGAACTTAGTGAAATTAAATCACAATATACATTAGAGAATTGTGGAATATTAAGATTATGCGGCTGCTATGTTGATGGAGAGCGAAATAAAATAACACAGTTTAATGAGAATTTTCTTAATCTTCCAGAAGAAGAGAAGCACAAATATTTTGATATATTTAAGAAGACGCTTTCAGGTACACCGGGAAAGAATCTTATTGATATGAAGTTTAATGTTGATGCATATGCTGATGAGGGTGCAAGAACATTTTTAATGAACTTAAGAGACAGCGGTCTTAAAGATGACCGACTTCTTGATGAATTCTATGACAGAATTATTAATAATTACAGTTATGTTGGCAATTATCTGATTCTTCTTATTAATCAGGTGTATGACATTCCAACGGTTACGACTGATAATATTGAGATGGAAGATGCGTCTGATGAGGTTTACAGCTACATTTTATGCAGTATATGTCATGTTAATCTTTCTAAGCCGGGGCTTGGCTATGATGAGGAGGATAATAATTTCCATGATAAGAAGCAGAATCATATGGTTGATGTGCCTGATGTAGGATTTCTGTTTCCTGCATTTAATAAGAGAAGTGCAGATGAGGATATGACGGTGTTTTATACTAAAGATGTAAGCGAGTTTGAGGACGGACTTATTGATTGTCTGCTTGATTGTGTTGCTCCGCTTCCTGCTAAGCAGCAGAAGGATACATCGCTTGTAAGTGAGGCAGTTGGAGAAGAAGCCGACCTTCAGGTTGTGAAGAATATTCACGCGAATCTTGAGCAGATTATAGAAGAGAAGAAGCAGGAGAGTCCGGCACCGGTTATGCTTGATAAAAATGAGATGAAGAATTTGCTTGAGAAAAGTGGCGTTAAGGAAGAAAAACTTGAGAATTTCGAGGAACATTTTGAGATGGCTGCTGGAGAACATGGAAAGCTTGTTGCATCAAATGTTTCATCTGGAAAGAAATTTGAAGTAAAGACGCCAGATGTTGTAATTAAGATTAATTCAGATAAAACTGACATTGTAAGTACTCAGGTTATTGATGGAAGACAGTGTCTTGTAATCCAGATTGATGAAAGACTTGTGGTTAATGGCATTTCAGTTAATCCGGATACAGGTGAGGTTATAGACAGAAATGTGGAAGAGTATATAGAATAATGAAGATGGAAAGGATGAGGCTGTATGACATTGAAGAAGTTGCTGCATAATTTCAATGGACATCTTCACACAGTTAATGCGCACAGAAGACTGGTAAGAAAATACTGCTTTAAACTTGGAATTTACAGGCAGGGGCTGATGCATGATCTGTCAAAGTATTCGCCATCTGAATTTATACCGGGAGTGAAGTATTATCAGGATGGACACAGAAGTCCCAATAATGCACAGCGTGAAGATGAGGGAGTTTCTAAGGCATGGCTGCATCATAAAGGCAGAAATAAGCATCATTTTGAATACTGGATAGATTATGATGTTGACGGCAGCAGAACAGTACTTGCCGGTATGAAGATGCCGGTCAAATATGTTGTTGAGATGTTCTGCGACAGGATTGCTGCCAGCAGGATATATAACAAAGAAAAATATAAGGATTCAGACCCTTTGGATTATTATATTAAAGGACTTGGACATTATATTATGCATCCGGAAACAGATGCGCTTCTTCATAAGCTCTTACAGATGCTTGCAGACAAAGGTGAAGAGTATACATTTGAATATATAAAGAAAAATGTGCTTAAGAAGTAGTGTAAGAAATAAAATGATATGAGAAGATACAAGTTCCCCGGAGTGTTGTTATAGATACAATACTCCGGTTTTTTTCTAGATTTTTTCAAGTGCTGATACAAGGTCTTTTAATTGTGAATGTATTTTCTTACGATTGATATCAGAATATCCAACTTCATTGGCAATTCTGTAAAGGTATTCCTGAAAGTTCTGCACAAGCTGTGGATGATTAAAATCAAAAACCATGCTTGGGAAAGCAGTTCTTATTAAAAGTGCCTCAGAACTTTCGTTGACGATTATGCATACATTGTCGTCAGGTTTGTATTCAATCGGAACGAAATAATAATCAGGATGAGTGTCCATTATGTTGATTATATTCCTAAGATGCATGGCATATGTTTTAGGAGTGTAATATACAGGAACATTCTGTTTCATAACAGGAAAAATTACAGGAACACGACCTGTCATAATCTGTCTGACGGTTGCCAGGGGACAGATATCAATATTCCGTGTGACATCAGACAATATTTCACGCTGGTAAGCAGCTTTCATACTAACGCCGAGGCTGTCAGGATTGTCAGATAGGAATTGTGCTATAAGTTCTGAAGGCATTGCAGCAGGAGGAAGGCTGAGACCTTTCTGTATATGTGATGCATGGGTGTTTAAGAATTTCTGGAAACACGTTGAGACATCTTCAGCGGATTCGTATATATTCATTGTTGGACGACAGTATGATAAAAATGTCTTGAATTCAACTTCTTTGGTTGAGACAATTGCTGACTCTGCAGTAAGTACAGTAAATGTCTTGTCAGGAATCGAAGAAAGACAGTCTGAATATACGGCTGCATACCCTGGATATATTATGCTTATCTTAGAAAAAAGATTATCTCTCATTCTTGGATAATAATATGATTTTACACGACCTGTAAGAAACGCAGGAATCCAATAGAAGAATTCTTCAAAAAATTGTGTTGTGTTAACAGGTGATGGTGAGATAAGACATATTTCATACCCATAATCTAACAGCTTCATAATAAGTTCCTGCAGGAAATCTATAATTTCTTTGTTGTCAAATATACTGTACACATCATCATCTACCCATACATATATTGTTGCTGGGTCTTCAAGCGTCAGAAGGTAGTTAATGAAACTGAGAATCGCCTGGCGTTTACCGGTACAGCTGTATAATACACTTGTTGCATTAGGTACAACATCAATTGTTCTTATGCCTTGTGCTGTGTTAGTTGATGATGATGAAACATTCTCATTGAGAATGCTGTCAACGAGATTACTTGGAACAGGAAGCTCATCAGCAAGCCATTGATAAAGCATTTCTGAATATTCTGATACAGGTCTTGAATGGTTAAAGCGGGAGTAATCTGCTGCAAGAGCAAGTGCCTTACGCTGGTAGTTAAGTTTTATTGATTCGGCAAAATAGTCTGCCATACGTCTTATGACGTCTTTATTGCGGGGACATTTTCTTTTGCCATTGCGGTACAGACTGACTGCGGAATTATCAATGTTGATTGCCGTAGCAAGCGTAGTGTTATTAGTGTTGGTTATGTCCATTAGGAATTTGAACTTGTCATTAAATGTCATGATATCTCCTTATGAAAATGCGTGAACGCCAGAAATAATAAGTGTTGTCAGTGTACGGGCCATCTCGTCAAGTGATGTTCCGTTAGGGTTAGTTATCCACTCGTAGTATACATAAATCATTCCACCAGCAACAAAGCTGGAAATCAATGGGTATTGTTCAGGTGGGATGTTCATTTTGATATCATTATCAATCAGTTCTTTGAGCAGGGTTTCCTGCAAAGCTTTCTGAAGCTTGTTAAACAGCATATTGCCATTGTCTGAAGTAAAAAGGGCTCTTACGATATCTACATCAGACATAATAGTATTAAGAAATGCGAATAATGTCTGTGGAGACAGCATGTTGTAATCCTCAGACATAGTATACATAAGGTCTTTAAGAGAAGATATAAGCTCATTAATGACTTCATCAAGAACATCATTAACTGTTGAATAATAAGTGTAGAATGTTTTTCTGTTGATATTGGCAGCCGCAGCAAGTTCAGTAACAGTAATTGAATTGAGTTTCTTCTTCTGCATAAGTTCAACTAAAGCTTCATATATTGCTCTCTTAGTCTTTAAAATTCTGCGGTCAGGTTTAGCTTCTGTAATAGGATTAGTATCTGATAATTTCTCCATACAAACCTCCAGTCAGTTAATTATTAACTCCATATGAAATACCTATAAAAATTCGATAAAATGGGCATTTGTCAGCCAAATGTATTGTACATCAAATAATAAAAATAGTAAACAAAATGCGACAAAATGTTACATAAGTATCAAAAAAGAAATAATTGACCTTTGATAATATTTGTTAAAAAACATACAATGTTGATTGGAAATATATTGTGTGTTATTGGAACATGTGTGTATTAATTGTTAAGCTAGTAGAGATGCACAATAAATGTTAATCACAACAAGAGGTTAATCTTATGAAAAAGAAAAATACATTTATTAATGTAACAGCCAGTATGGGAAGAGGTCTTTTATATGCTTACCTGTATATTATGTTCAGACCGAAGATATGTTATCAGAGCAGAAAGGCGAAAGAGGAGATTGAAAAGGGCGGAGTCATATTCATTGGAAACCATGTGGGACACAATGATGGCCAGATGTTTTATATGCTTTTTAGAAACAGTGTCCTCATAATAGCCAAAGATTGGGCTGACAAAAAGATTCTGAAATGGCTTACAAGTGGTGGGAAGTTCATATCGGTTGACCGTTTTGGAACAGATATCACATGGATAAGAGGGGCTTCAGAACATCTTCGTGCAGGTGATAATATGATTATATTTCCAGAAGGACATACTTCCAAGACAGGGGTTATGGACGAATTCAAGCCGGGCTTTGCGATGCTGGCAGTAATGTCAGGGGCGAAGATTGTTCCGGTATATAATAACGGGGAATATCATAAGCTGTTTGGGAAGAGACTTAAGCTGTACGTTGGCGAGCCAATGGAACTTACTAAAGAAGGTAAGGGACTTAATGCTGAGTATCTTGCAGGGGAATGCAAGAGATTCCGGGAGGTTGTGAAGCAGCTCGGAAAGTAGTGGCAGGACGGACGGGGCTGCGGCTGCCACCGGATTTCAATAAAGTAAAAAAGGAGCAAATCATGAATAATTATTTTTATAACATGGTAGATACTGATGAAATGGCTACTTTGGAATATATTCCAACTATTCCAAAGTTTCTTGAATTTATTAAGAAGCAATATTCTGATTATCCAGCCATAAGTGACAAGGTTACTACATATACATATGAGGAGCTTGTTTCAAGAGTTGCTAAGAGAGTTACATTTATTAATTCATTAGGACTTGAGAAGGGTTCTAACATAGCAGTACTTGCAAAAAACGATCTTGATGCAATGGAGCTTTTCCTTGCAATTCCGGCGGCAGGACATGTACTTATTATGCTTCCTAATGCACTTAACGATAAGGCACTTGCGGGAATCAGCATGAAGTTTGACCTTGCCGGTATGTTCGTTGGTAAGGAATTTACAGAGGTTACAGCTAATCTTCCTTGCAAGACATGGTCAAGCAATTCTATTGGTGAGAAAGAAAGTGCATTTGCAGATGTTGAAAAGGATACTACAGCAGCCATATTCTTTACAGGTGGAACTACAGGAGCACCTAAGGGTGCAGTTCATAGCCACGGCTCTATTATGAGAGGTTCATTTAACGGTGTATTCGGACCGGGTAACATTCTTCATAAGAGATATATAGCTATGCTTCCTCTTTCACACATATTTGGTGCGATTATGGGTTATATGGCTAAGCTCTACACTGGCTCACTTACATACACATGTACTGATATGAGAGCCGGTATCGGTGATATTCCTGTTGTAAGACCTACAACACTTGTACTTGTTCCTGGTCTTGTTGAGATTATCCTTAACATTGCCAAGCTTAAGGGAAGAGCATTCTTAGGAGATCTTGAGCTTATTATGTGTGGAGCTGCACCTGTTCCTCCAAGACAGATGGCAGAGTGCCGTGAATTAGGAATTACATTATGCGCGGGTTATGGACTTACAGAGTGTGCCAACCTGACATCAGGCAATTGCGATACAGATAAGAAGCCTGAATCTATGGGACACATTTATCCGGAACAGCAGGTTAAGGTTGTTGACGGAGAACTCTGGATTAAGGGTGACAATGTAATGAAGGAATATTACAAGGATCCTGAGCATACAGCAGAAGTATTAGAAGATGGATGGTTTAAGACAGGTGACCTTGTGGAGTTTGATGATAATGACTGGATATACATCACAGGACGTATCAAGAATCTTATCATTCTTCCCAATGGTGAGAATGTATCGCCAGAAGAGATAGAGGAATTGTTCTACAAGCAGCCGCTTGTAAAGGATTGTCTTGTACAGGAGATGGAAATGAATGGAAACACGGTTATCGGTGTTGAGATTATTCCATATATGCCTGAATTAGAGGGTGCAACTGAGGAAGAAATCCAGAACAGATTGCAGGAAACTGTTAATGAAGTCAATAAGGAACTCCCTCCATTCAAGAGAGTGCTTAAGCTTAAGCTACGTACAGAAGATTTCAAGAGAAATGGTGCAATGAAGATATTAAGAAACCAGGCATAGAAATAGAATAATATTAAGAAAAAGGAGATTTAATCATGGTATTTGAGAAGTTAAAGGAAATTTTTGGAAGGGTTATGCCACAGTGTGATCCATCAACTATTACAATGGACAGTGTTCTTACAACAGATTTAGGAGTTGATTCTCTTAATATGATGTTGCTTGCAATAACTGTTGAGGATGAGTTTAAGATTAGATTCAGTTCTGATGCCAAGCTTGAAACTGTTAAAGATATTGTCGATTATGTAGAAGCTAACGCTAAATAGAGGTCACTTATGAGTGAAGTAAAGACAGGGCTTGTACTGGAAGGCGGGGCTATGAGAGGTATTTTCTCAGCCGGAGTTCTTGATTATATGCTTAAGAAAGACATTTATTATGATTACGTTATCGGAGTGTCTGCTGGAGCAGGTAATGCTGTGAATTATGTTTCCAGACAGGAAGGAAGAACTAAAAAGATAATTACCCATGAGAATGCAGAAACCTATTATGGAGTCGGACAGCTTTTTGAGAATAAGAAGATACTTAATCTTGAAATGCTGGTAGCCGAATATGCACTTAAAGACATTCCTTATGATTTTGACACATTTTTCGCTTCTAAAACAGAGTGCGAGAGCGTTATTGTAAATTGTGAGACTGGAAAGGCTGAGTATAAGGGTAATTTTAAGACTAAAGATGAATTCTTGAAGTGTCAGATGGCAAGCTGCTCTGTGCCATTTATATGCGAACCTGTTGAAATTGACGGCTATCATTATCTTGATGGAAGCATCATTGATTCGATACCGGTTGAGAGAGCAGTTAAGAAGGGGTGCGACAAGATTGTTGTTGTACTTACCAAACCAGAAGGTTCAAAGCCTACAGATTATTCTAAGGTAAAGAAGCTGATTGAGTGGAGTTACAAAAAATATCCGGAGCTTTGTGAGGTTATGGCTCACAGACGACAGGCTTATGACAGACAGGATAAATTCATGAAAAAGCTTGTTGAAGAGGGCAGGGCCTTTGTTATCCGCCCAGAGGAACAGATGATAAGACATTTTGAGAGTAATAACGAGAAACTTCTTCAGTGTTATCAGTACGGATATGACACGATGAGAAAACAGTTTAAAGCATTTGAGAAGTTTATGGAGGACTAATAATGAAGGTTTTAGTAGTAAACGGAAGCCCTAAGGGACCTAAGAGTAATACTATGCAGATGACAAATGCGGTTCTTAAGGGGCTTAAGGAGACTAATCCAGAAGCAGAGATTGAGCTTCTTACAGTTAAAGATATGGATATTAAGCCATGTATGGGATGCATGAGCTGTTGGGGAAAGACAGCAGGACAGTGCGTTATCAATGATGTTATGCAGGATGTTCATGTTAAATTCATGAACGCAGATGTGATAATATACAGTTTTCCTCTGTATTTCTTTGGCATGCCAGGTCCAATGAAAACATTTGTTGACAGAATAATGCCACTTATGGAGACTTACAAGGGTAAGGTAAGAGATATCGGAGATAATGCGTTTCACGAATTCCGTTATGATGTAAGCGGTAAGAAGTTCTATGTTATATCATCATGCGGATACGGAAGGACTCAGGAGATATATGACGCACTTATCAAGGAATTTAACTTTATCTATGGCAAGGGCAGATATCAGGCTCTCCTATGTCCACAGAGTGAAATGTTTGCAATTCCACCAATGGTAAATCAGATTAATGAATATCTTAAGAGATATACTGAGATTGGTAAGGTTATGGGAAAAGGTGAGGATATCCCTCAGGATATGATTGATTATGCTTCACAGCCAATGATCCCACAGAGAGCATTAGAGAAGCTTATGAACAATTACTGGGATGCAGTTACACCAGAGAATCCTCTTCCGGCTCCTAATTTAAGATAAGAGGCGGCTTATGAAAACATATTATATGTTTGGCGACTCGCTTATGCGCGGGGTTATGCCGGATGAAGCATGGAATTATCACAGTTCAGATGCAATCGGTTTTGAGAAAATGCAGGCACAATATAATATGAAGTTTTTAAATTTTGCAATGCCGACATTTACATCAGAGAGAGTAAAAATGTGGCTTACACAGATAATGTCAAGTCATCCGGTACCTGATGCTGCATTTCTTGAATGCGGTGGTAACGATTGCGACTATGACTGGAAGTCGATATGTGAGGGTAGATGTGACTATGAACACAGGCACAGAG
>OLRW01002032.1_pt1 | contig 11851 bp, 9 predicted proteins | sample 1672701 | NCBI WGS metagenome assembly OLRW01 (sample SAMEA3136715, study PRJEB25190) | human gut metagenome | biome: human gut; feature: human-associated habitat; material: faeces | place: Austria | collected 2013
ACTTCGCCGCAGGCGGGAAGCCCCTCGGTGATCTGATTGTAGATGTGGTGCGGCACACCGCAGAAAAAGCCGCTTCAACCTGATAGGTTAGTGTATAATTATCATTGGCAAATATAGGAACTATTCCTAAGACAAAAAAGGGAAACAGAGAAAATCCCTGCTTCCCAATCACACAGTTTTTCTTTATGATGTTAACTGCTAAGAAAAACATGTAAAGGAAACTGTATGATGAAAACTATTGTAGAGGAAAAACCGATATCTTTCAAGGAGTTGGAGCAAAAAATATTTTCTTATGTATGTGAGCTGGGCAGAGAGATCACAACTGCCATGCTGGAGGCTTATGATAAGGAACTGGCAGAGGGAAGGGATAAAAAGAATTACCGGGATAAAGGGATCCGCACCACCACGATAAAAACAGTCTACGGTGAAGTCAGCTATGGCAGGCACGTCTATCAGACAAAACTTGAGGATGGAAAGAAAGCCTGTGTGTATCTGCTGGATGAAGCCATGCAGATGGAAAAGATAGGCCTGATCTCCACAAACCTGGCAGAGAAGCTGGCCATGACGGTAACAGAAGCGCCGTACCGCGTTACGGCAGAGACAATAAGCAGCACCTGCGGCCAGAGCATCAGTGCCGGCGGTGTGTGGAACGTGATACAGCGGTTGGGTGAAAGGATCAGCGAAGAGGAAGAACATGCTGTAAAACAGATGCATGCGGACCAGTCAGAGGGAAAAAAGGAGATTCCGGTACTGTTTGAAGAAATGGATGGCGTATGGCTGTCCATGCAGGATGAACAGCATAAAAAGATGAAAAAACAGGAAATGAAGGTCTTTACCATGTATGAAGGCTGGGATGCGGAGAAAGAAAAGCAGGGCCGCAGTAGCCTGGTGGGAAAAACCATGCTTGCGGGGATGGAGAAAAGTAAGAAATTCCATGAAAAGCGGGAGGCCTGTATTTGCAAGAAATATGATGCGGATGAGATCGGCCAGCGCATCTTAAACGGAGATGGAGGCAGTTGGATCTACGAGCCATATGACCCGGAAGCAATCTTCCAGTTAGACAGATATCATGTATATCAGGAGATCACAGGGAAGATCCGTGATAAGAAAGCGCAGAGAGAAATCCGGGAACTGTTTGATACAGGCAAGCCGGAGGAAATGTTGGAATATATACAGATATATGCGACCAGCGTAGAAAGCCCGGATGAAAAGGATAAAAGCAGCCAAAAGGCCTGGGAATTATATCAATATCTGGAACATAACAGGGAAGGTCTGCTGCCCTACGATAAAAGGGGGATAAAGATAGCAGCCCCGCCGGAAGGGATTCTTTATAAAAGGATGGGTGTGCAGGAAAATCAGAATTGTACGGTGATCACGCTGAGGATGAAGAACCGAAGGATGCGCTGGTCGGTAAACGGAGCCAATAACCTTGCCAAGATCCTTTACCAAAAAGAAAACAAGGAATTGATTGAGACGATAGAGCGATATACGGATGGCTTAGTGTTCACAATGCAGATGCAGGAGATCGTGGAAACATTAAGTGCCGCAAAAGCTCCAAAGAAGGACGGGAAAGGAAATCCGTATGTGGATGTGGTAAATGTGCATATGCCGCTGCTTGAAGCGATACAGACAGCATCCAGAAAGGCGTTTAAGAGAGCGTTCTGTTGTTAAACAAAGGAAAACCCATAGGGTCTATTTGGCATACCCAAAAACAGAAAAAATATCATAAGGAAAAAATGAAGTGGGTAAGTTGCCAACGATTACTTGACACAAACATGTTCCATAATTTCTTTGACATTTTCTTCTTCTGCTCCAATTACAATCCTGGAAGGATGAAGTGTATCCTGTACTGCAGTCCCCTGAGATAAAAACTCAGGGTTAGATGCTACATGAACCTCTGCTCCTTCAGCCATATGTTCTCTTATATATGCCTCAATTCGATCATTTGTACCAATTGGTACTGTAGATTTCAAAACCACAATACATTTTTCTGATACAGATTCTGCAATCTGTTCCGCAACTGCATAGACATATTTTAAATTTGCAGACCCGTCTTTCTTTTCAGGGGTTCCTACTCCAATAAAGATAACTTCTGCATCGCCATAAGCCATTTTATAATCCGTTGTATATGTAATATTGTTTCTATACTCATGCATGAGTTCTGGCAACCCCGGTTCATATATAGGCGATTCTCCCCTTTGCATTTTAGCTATTTTCTTATCGTCCACATCAACACACACAACTGTATGTCCTTTACTTGCAAGGCATACTCCCGTAACTAACCCTACATATCCTGTTCCAGCTACCGCTATTTTCATATCACTCAATCCCTCTCTATATACTTTTGCAATTTCATAATAATTTCATTGTCACGATTTTCATCAAATTTTCTTGCAAACATATGTGGTGCCTGAATCAATTCTTCAAAGTCATCCATCTGAAACACATATGGTGTTCCTCTCTTCCAATCAATTTTTCTCAAACATGCATAATGATTATTATCATAATTCTGATCAAAAAGTTTTTCCTTATAAGGTGAATTTACACATATAGTCTGTAAAAACATTTCTTCCCCTGATCTCGAAAAACTAAAATATTTTTTTATGAACTCCTTTTGTTCACATACATACTGTGCAAAATCGCTTGTAATACTAAACCAGTTTGTTCCTTTTTGGACTTCAAAATCTGTTTTTTTCAATCTGTCGATTTTTAATAATTTTTGCAGCTTTATACTTACTTTATCTAAATAAAACCAAATATTCTGATTTCTTCCACACTTTTCCTGAAAGAAATAATAATATCTTATTCTGTTTTTATATTCTTCCGATACTTTTTCTGAATTGAATTGAATAAATTCTTTTCCCGCATTCTTTTCGAAAAAATCATGTATCTGTTTCTGCGATTTAACCGGTAAGTCAGCACCCGAAAGTAAATGCAGATAACTATATTCTTTTTTCAGCGCATTCTCCATTAAACTTAATTCACACTCAATCATACTATAACCAGCCCACTGGACATCCATTGAATTCACAAAATAAATATTTGATTTATTTATGCATTTTCTCAACTGGTCTTCTGTAATATCCTTTGATTTTTTATCTATGTGAACATATATATCATTATTTCTGTTATCGAGCAAAGATAATAATACTTCTACTTGTTTTTCATGGTTATGTACCATTAACAAATATGCATGTTTTTTCATTTTTCTGCGCGTAACTCCTTTTCATATACATAGGTTACTATTCCTGCAAAAACCCAAAAAATAATATTTAAATAAGATGTATTATATAACCATCTTGCTTCCAGCAATTCATTCGCCATAAGCGTAAATAATAAAATTATAAGTATCGAATATTTATTTTTCTCCTTCGTAAATAGATATCTGAATCCATCAATAATTATCATTAATAAAAATATCAAAAATACTCCTACTCCAATAATTCCGGAGGATACAAGAATAGTTATATAGGAATTATGAAATCCTCCTTTTTTGACATTTGCGTATCTCTCTTTACTTAAATATGCTTTGGCCTGTGTGATTACATTTTCGCTTCCGATGCCAAACAGCAAATTATCTTTCACTATTTGCAAACCTGCTTTCCAAATTTCAACACGCCCATTCGACACATCCTGTTCTTCCAGAAATTCTTCGTCAATCCTATCTAAAGATACTTCTTTATCTATCCCTATCTTTTCGGAAAGCTGTGGAAAAGCCGTTTCCATAACCATCGTAACCGTCTGTGGGACTTTTATCAACACTTTTTTCGCTACCATTGGCGTACACACAAGGCAGATTAAAATCCCTATCGAAATAACTATACTTTGCCCTTTTTTCTTTTTTCCCTTTTCATTTTTCGATATTGGGAGAATATACAAAAATACAAGAGACATTGCCGAAAAACATATAAACAGCAACCAGCCGCCTCTTCCCTGCGTTAAAATAATATAAATAATTTGAATAACAATATTTGAAATCAATGTTTTTTTATATTTGTTCTGTTCCAACAACGCAAGCGAACATGCAATTGAAATCAAACTTACCGTTGCTGCTGTATTTGCATTATACATTCCCCACAGTCTATTATCACTAATACCATAGTAAATCACTTCTCCGCCAGATTTGTATGCTCCTTTAACGTTAAAGCAATACATAACCAATGCGATAATTCCAAAAATCATCGGCAATATAACATTCAGATAAAGTATCTTCTGCGTAAGTTTTTGTGTTTGTTCCTCATTTAAATCATTCCATCTTAATGTATTAAAAAAAACTAATGTAAAAATACAAACATACGCTAACGTAACAATTCCATACATAAACCTTTCTTTATCGCTGATCAGTACCGTAATTCCGTTAGACACACAAAAAGCAAATAATAAAATAGAATATTTATTTTTTAAAACATATCGTTTCTTAACACTTCCATAGCATAACAGAAAAATTCCCCAAATCAATATTACTTTTCTAAAAGGACTTAACCCATTATAAAAAAAACGGCACAATGAAAAATACGAAATAATCAGCATGAAAAACATCGCATACCACGGATTAATAACTATGTTTTTTACCTTTTCATATACTTGCCTCATGATAGTATTCTCCTTACTTTATCAAACGGTATTATTTCAATAAGACTGATATATAATTTCTTATTCTTTCTTTTTAAGTAAAACATAGCCACTACTATATAAACACATGCTCCACTTAGTATTTCTAAACACATTTTCAGAAAAATCTGTGATATTTCCAAACAATTTATCACTTTTACCACAAGGAACATGATAGCTCCAATGAGCAAAAACGGACTTCCTTCTCTAAAATATTGCTTTAATGGTAATTCCTTACGTACTGCCAACATCTGATATATCATTACGACAAACTCAGCGCATACTGTACCTATTACTGCTCCATTTGCCTGATATTTCGGAATAAAAATACCATTCATTACCAGATTTATGACTGCACCCATAATAACAGATATTATATATATTTTATCTTTTCCTGTTGGTATTAAATACTGAGTCCGAACAACATTGGCCAACGATATAAATATCGTTGTAACAGCCAGTCCTTTCATGACACTTCCACTAGCCGCAAAATCCGCTCCATAAAACCATACCGCAAAATCATCTGCTATGGCTGCTATTCCAAATGTCATTGCACATGATGCCATAAACGATATAGCCATAGATTTTTGAATATATTCAAAACTTTTTTCTTTTTTCCCATTTGCAATAAGAAATGATATTTGCGGTAACATAACCGTTCCTAACGCCGTTATCACACTGACTGATATAGTGATAATTTTTTCTCCATATTCATAATATGCTACCTGCGACATTGTGGATAAGTTACCCAACATAATTTTGTCCATCACCTTGTAGATACTCACTGCTATTACAGGAATAAACAATACAAGGTTTGGCTTTATATGTTTTATAATTCCTTTAAAATGCGGTTTTACCCAATCAACTTCTTTTTTAACAAACGGCCATAAAACAACGGCCTGTGATAGCACGCTTGCTCCCATCATGATTACCGTATATAAGTATATATCCTGCGGGCTTTTCACGAATAAAAAAATGGCCAATACAGAGCAGATCTTTATGATTATATTACGGGTTACTGTAAGTTTAAACTTTTCCAACCCAAAAAACAGCCAGTTAATATTAAATGCATCTGCAATTACGTAACCTAACTGCAAAAAAGCAATGGCTTTATTTTCTTGGCACAGAAAAACAACATATAATATATATACAATGCATACAACGATTCCTAATGATGCCTGCATGCTAAATATTTCCCAAAACGTTGTACTTAATTGTTTCCTATTTGCTCTTATTTTAGCAACTGTTCGGTTTCCATAATTATTCAGTCCCAAAATTGCAAACAACGCAAAATATGCGGCTACTGAATACGTATATGAAAAAATTCCCAGTTTTTCATCTCCTAATGTTCTCGCAATATAAGGAGCCGTTATTAACGGCAAAATCATAATCAGGATCTGATATACTATATTATATATAAAATTTTTTTTCACACTCATTTGTTTATCACCATTATTTTAACTTGAAGCTCTCTATACACTGTCCCAATTTATTTCCATTACATTTTAATGCATATAAAAAGTATCGTTTCCGTAAATATTTTTTTAATTCCGGGTATGAAAATATCTCACTACTCTTCGAATTTTCCAATAGCCCTTCATAGAATTCTTTTAAAATGTGCATATAATTATCATTTATACATTCCGATGTTTCTTCATACTCTTTTCCATAAATTTTCAAATATTCAGAAATATCATTTTCCCCATTAAGCCCTAATTGTTCCAAGTACTTTTTTTGGATATAAAACTGTATATTTCTTCTCTGTGCCGCCTTATCTTTTCTTGATCGGTTACTAATATTATCCTGATGAGATCTATACTGAACTAACGCTTTTCGTATAATTTGAAACTGACCCTGCTTTGCACTTATTTGTGTCCATATTTCATAGTCTTGCATAACAAAGCACTTTTCATTATACGATATCTTATTATCTTTCAAAAAATCCATCCTGATCATAGAACATGAATTTACAAGCACATTATGAAAAATCAAATCCATCTGAATCTGACTGGATTTTCTGTAAAAAATCCAGGAATATAATTTTTCTTTCCATCCATACGTACTTTTCCCGTCATTGGATAACAATTCTTTACCACTTGATATAACTGCAAGATTACTTCTCTTTTCCATTATGTTATATTGAATTTCCAGACGATTCTTTACCGAAACATCATCTGCATCCATAATAGCCAGATACTTCCCTCTTGCCAGGTTCAAGCCCCTATTTCTCGTATATGGTAATCCTTTATTTCCATCATTATGAATTAAACGAATTCTCCAATCTGTATACCCTTCTATGATTTTAACACTTTCATCTGTTGATCCATCATCAATGATCAACAATTCAAAATTTTGAAATGTTTGATTTAATATACTGTCAATTGCTTCTTTCAAATATTTTTCCGCATTATACACCGGCATAAAAACCGTAATTGCAGGTTGTTTATTCATTCATGCTCCCTTCATTTATTCAGTCAATAACTGAAAGTTTTCTTCTTACGCTTTCTCTGTAAGCAGCTGTCGATACTCGAAGCACACATAGAGCTATTTTTCTCGTCATTCTGAAATATGGATTTTTCAGGATATCAACAAAATTATTTTTTAATATTTTACGTAATTCCTGTTCCTGATCGCATCTGTTCTCATTTAACATACATTTGTCATATAAGTAACAGCACACCCAAAGATAGCGAAATTCCACTTCCTTATTCAGTTCTGGAAAATATTCTATAATTTGATTTTTGTTTTTCTCCCAGGCTTCCAGCAAATCCATGTTCTTTTCTGTAAATTTTGTTTCTACAATACTATCTTTTCGATGACAATAACGATATATCCCATGAGCGTCACTTACTACTGTTTTGGCCTTTAATAAAAGATCAATAATTACGAAAGAATCTTCATATACTTTTCCAACTGGGAACTCCAACGAATCAAAAAGTTCTTTTTTAAACAGTTTATTACAAGCATGTGACGTTACCCAGCCATTATCTATGAGCAACGATTCAATAGCATCTTTACATGCTAAAACTTTAATTTCTTCTTTACATTTTTCCGAATTTGCATTTGCTTTTCCATTCTCATCGCAATCAATAAATCTTCCAATAGAAATTTCTGCATTTGTTTTTTTTATATTTTCATACAATCTTTCATACATATCCGGTTCTATTATATCATCGCTGTCCACAAATCCAAAGAAATCACCCTTTGCAACTTTCATTCCATTGTTGCGTGCTGCACTTATGCCCTGATTTTTTTGATGTATCACACTCACATTTGAGTTTTCATTTGCATAGTTATCGCATATCGTTCCGCAATTATCCGGAGATCCATCATCTACTAAAATAATTTCCAAATTAGGATATGTTTGTTTCAATACAGATTGCACACAGCGTTCCAAATAATTTTCAACTTTGTAAACTGGTATTATAATTGAAATTTTTGGTATCCGTCCACACATCTCAATTCACTCCTAATATTTTTTCTAATTTTTCTGCTTCTAGGGTAATATCATACCCCGCTTTTTGCAACATTCCTTTTGTATTCATACGCGACCAGCCTCTTGTTCTTAATATGTTATCAGCCCATTCCTCTGCCGTTTTATGTAAAGACAAAAATTGTACGTTTCCAGTCACATCTGTCTTTTCTGTAATCTGTTTGGAAAGAAAGCAAGGTAACCCCGCCGCCTGCGCTTCAATAGCAACAACAGGTAACCCTTCAAATCTGGATGGTAAGACAAAAACATCCACGGCTTGCATAAAATCGCTCACATCATCGCGCATTCCCAACAATTTTATATTACTTTCCATTCCTTTTGTCTTAATATACTTTTCAACTTCCTGACGATCCTCGCCATCTCCTATGATAACCAAGGCTGTATCTTTACATTTCTTATATATCTCGCTAAAAATATCAATCAAAAAGAACGTATTTTTTTGATAGCACAGTCTTCCTACATGACCTACTACAAATTTATCCTCTAACTTATTCTTTTTTCTTACCACATCTCGAATGTCTTTCGCATATGCATATTTATTTAAATCAATTGCATTATTTAAAATAGTCACTTGATTCTTTTTTATATACTTTTCTCCAAACATAAACTCACCTGCTGATTCTGAACATGCCAGTCTTTGACTACTAACCATGTTCAGAAACGGACGCAATATGCGATGCTTTCGAATAGCTTTTACACTGTTATTATGGCTATGTACAATTCTTTTCTTCCCCGGTATTCCGCAGGCGCTTAAAACCGTGAAAAACTCGGCTGCAGACAAAATATTAAAATATATTTTTTCATACTCTTTATGCTCTTTTACAATCTTATGCAGTTTTTTCATATGTACAAAAAGGTTTTCTCTTCTGGATGGAATATAGTAAATCTTACATCCAAGTCTTTTCAGCTCATCCTGATATGCAATCGTACTATAATCTGTTACAAAATCAAAAATCATATTCCCCTTTGGGGCTATTTGCGTCAGATAATTATATAAATATGCCTCTATTCCACCTCTATTATCTGTCATCCCATATACAAGAATTCTCTCCATACTTATCTCCTATTTTAGCTTTTCAAACAAGACCACCAAATCATTTTGCAAAATATACAACGCTCTGGCAAATACAAGATTCAGCAGGACATTATGGCTTTTACATACTCCGTTACAAACTTTTTCTTGTTTTGATGTAGCAACCGCATATTTGCAGGCTTCTTTTGTATATGGATCATTCAGAATTGCTTTTGCCTGCTTATATCTATCTCTAAAGTTAAGGTTCCCTTTCGGAGAACATTTTCTTACCATTGATGCGATAACATGTTTTATATGAACATTTGCTGCTATTGCTCTTGTCTCTTGTTCAAAACATTGTTTTTTTATCAACAGCATTCTCATATCCATATATCTTTCCCGAATATTTTCAAAAAAATCCGGAATATATCTTTCTGACAGAGAATCCCTGTTCCACTTTTGGTAATGATAACAACTTTTTTCTATACAGCTAAACGTTGTTACATATTCAAAATATTTCAAATTAAACTCAAAATCTTCTCCGAATTTTTTATCACTAAATCGCACTCCATGCGTATTCACAATGTCTTTCTTATAAATTTTATTACAGGCAAATGAAAATACCTTTTGTTCATCCAGATAAGGAATTAAACTTGCTGCTTTGTTTTCTTCCTTTACGTACATCTCTTTTATTTTCACAACTTTGCACGATTTAATTGTATTATCCTGCACTATCACGTCTTGTGTGTATCCGCATATTACGACATCTGTTTCATGTTTGTTCAAATCCTCACATAAATCATAGTACATATCAGCTTCAACCCAATCATCCGAATCACAGAAGGCTATATATGTTCCCCTTGCCATTCCTATCCCACGATTTTTTGCTGCACCAGGTCCTCCGTTTTTTCCCTGTTTCACTAAAATAATTCTTTCATCTATTGCTGCAATTTTTCTTATTATTTCTACCGTATGATCCGTACTACAATCGTCTATCACAATCAGTTCATAATTTGTATACGTCTGCTGCAATATGCTTTCTATCGCCTTCTCTATTGTATTCTCTGCATTGTACGCCGGCATTATTATGCTCAAGCATGGTTCACTCATATGTTTATCTTCCCACTTTCAACTTCGTAAACAATTTTGTATTCTTCGTCTTCACAAACGTAATAACCTTAGCCTCCCAATAAGTCAGCAGCGTGCTATTCCACTTCAGTGGCAGCACCATGATTTTCATATAACTTGATCGTGGGTTGGCTAGTTTCAGCATTTTTTTCAATCGAGGATTTTTCAGCATACGCTTGATTTCCTGGCGTTTCTCTTGGGATGACAGTTCACATTTCGGATTGGTTATATTTTCTACACATCCTATAAATCGCTCTACGTAACGTCTGGCTATCATTTCCATGCTGTTATGATCCATGACCTTCCATTCTTTATAAAGGTCTACCATCCAACCATGTTCTTCTTCTCTTTTTTCGTACATTCCCGGACGATAAGCTGTGGTCTCAGATTCTGCACGGGCGCGCAGAAAATGGTAGTATTGTTTTGATGTAACAGTTACACGTTCTACATTTCTTACAATACTGATGTTAAATGGAAAATCATCCCATAACGTTGTTGGAAACCGCAGATTATTCTCCAGAATATATTTTGACTCATACAATTTATTCCACGGTGTGTAGAGCAGGTTTTTATCAAATAATTTGTACGCGTTCTTTCTGAAGGACTTTTTATCCGGATAGACTGCATCTTCTACCACGTAATTATCTGTAAGATATTTATCTTTTTCATAGTAGGTATCAATATAAAAGCCGGCAACTACCAACTGCGCCTGATCTCTTTTTGCCAGATTATACATATCTTCCAACATCGTCGGTTCTGCCCAGTCATCAGAATCCAGGAAATACATATATTCTCCTTTGGCAATATCAAGTCGAAATTTTTGTTGATTTTGTGAAAACTCTTGAACTATCATTATTAAAAATGCCAAATCAAAACTTTCACTCACCAGCAACTGGTGTAATAGTAACACGAAGGAAATGGTGATCATTTTCTGTACAAAATACGATTGATTTATTTCACTTGACATAGATTAGTAGGCGTGCTATACTTCCTAACAAGAAACGAACAAATGTTCTAATTTACAGGCGCGTTGGAATAGAAAGGGGCGCAGGTAGATGCTCTGGCTTTCACGGAAAGACATCGAACACATTTCCCGCAGATTGCTTCGTGATTACCTGAAAAAAGTCCCTCAAAAGGTCGATCATATTGATCCGGCAGATTTTGCGGAGAAAATGTGTGGCCTGCAATTTACCTTTGCAGATATCAGTGAAGCACATGACGCCATCGGCCTTACGGCAACACCGGGAGTGATCATAACGATTCCACAAAGGGATGGCACAAGGCTCGACTATGAATTAGACGGAAAAACGGCCTTCATTGATCAGAGCCTTGTGGCAGAAAATCAGATCGGCCGTTTGAACTTTACTATGATGCACGAAGCAGCGCATCAAGTATTTTGGATGCTGTATCCGGAAGAATATGAGGCGCAAACTCCTCGCTGCGTATTTCGCATGGCAGATGAACATACTCAGTACCCTGTTCTTGATTGGGAGGAGTGGCAGACCAATGTGCTGACTTCATTTCTCCTTTTGCCAAAGGAACTGGTGTATCGCCATATGGCAGATGTTGGCCTGAAAGATGGTATCAGCGTGCTGAATCGCATATAC
>OLRW01002034.1_pt1 | contig 11845 bp, 9 predicted proteins | sample 1672701 | NCBI WGS metagenome assembly OLRW01 (sample SAMEA3136715, study PRJEB25190) | human gut metagenome | biome: human gut; feature: human-associated habitat; material: faeces | place: Austria | collected 2013
TGTCCATTGGTACATCCAGCTGTGGAATGCTTTCAGGCACGAACAGTCCGCCGTCCTCAGAAAGGCCCTTAAGTATGGCCATAGACGCTGTAACTGCCTGCTCTTTTCCTCTGGTGCTCTTGTACAATACCTGCATTGGTGTTCCGCCTTTCTATTGTAAGATATTCGTTTTCTTTTCAACGTTATCACATTATAGCATGGAATTATGGAAAATGCCACCACTTTTAAAAAAGAATCTGTCTTGCCCAATCCCACCCTGTGATCAGACAGATATTCACAGCTTTCGGATAAAAAGAAACCGCCGGCCTGTTTCTGCCGGCGGTTGGTTCCTTCTGTACTGCATCAGTTCTTCCTATTTATATGTATAAAATTCATGGACCCCGTATTTAAAGAGCCTCTTCAGGTCCTTTTCAAACCATTTCACATTATGTTCCTCTGCTGCAGATTTCTGGATAAAGAACAGTGCACCTTCAGAATAATCAGTACCCTTCAGCGCCTGCTTGACCGCTTCCCTTGTTTCATCGGAAACTGCAACTTCATTGATCCTGCCATCATAGGTCGGTGAAAACTGTGGAACGCCGTCACTGTTATCCCAGACAACCTCTGTCACCGTATTCGGAAAATCTTCGCTTTTTACACGGTTCATGATGACGTTGGCCACCAGAACACGGCCCTTGATATCTTCACTTCCTGCTTCTGCCTCCACGATCCTCAGAAGTGTATCATAGTCTTCATCTGACATCAGTGTGGGATTTTCTGCCAGTGTGATCGACCTTGCATCAAGTTCATTTACTTTGTTTTCCATAGAGGAGCTTACATTAAGATCTGCAGCAGTATTGGTTACTTTCTGTACTCTCTGGCCTACGATCACCTGCTCACAGGAACTTCCGATCCTTGTAACCGTGCTTCCGGATAATGGTGTATCCGTAACTCCTGAAACCACACCTGCGATCCCGGTAGGAACAGCAACCTCTTCATAGGGAGAGCCCTCTCCTCCATCCGAAGCTGCATAAACCTTGCCACCCTCACTTTCTGCAAATGTCCTTGTCCCCAGAGAAATAACCATCGCCAAAACTGCACATAATGTCAGCACTGCAAAACTGCGCGCGGAATTTCCTCCGGTTTTTCCATTTCTACGTTCATCCTGCACTCCGTCAGCCTCGCGTAAATCTTTCTCAACTTTCATAATCTCATTCCTTGCGTTTCATTTTCTGTAACAGCCCATAATCCTCCGATGCGACATCACAGCCCCCATTATCATCGCTTCCCGGATAAATACGGATCATTACGATTTCCTTTACATGTTTGTAACATTTTTGTAATGTATGGGAAAATTATATTTAATAATATTGAATATGTCAAGCTTTTTCCCGTATTTAACGCTTCAACGGCGGTATTTGTGTTTTATCCACACCTTATCCACATGTATTCCACATAAAATCCACATAAAACCGCAGAGTTATCCACACTCATGCCGTATTTCATTTCAGAAAAAAAAGGCAGATAGCGTCTCTATCTCCGTCCAATGTTGTACACCCACTTTCCGGAAATCGTACTTCTATCTGCCTGTTTATCCTTTTTCAGAACAGTTTTTTCCTCTGTTATTTACAGATTTGATTATAATATTTTGTTTTCAGTCAGTCAAGGATTTTTGCTCGACCAGATCCGACGCCTTATGCAAAACGGCACAGGGCCTGCACGAAAAGTGTCGCATAAACGCACAGATCGATACTCCAAGCTCCCAGAAACAGTCCCCATGGTGTTTCCCCGGCTCCTTCGGCAAACCGTTTGGGCTTCAGCGCAAGGATCAGCGGAAAAAGAAGCGGCAGAAAATACCGTCCCTGCACACCCAGGATCTTATCGTAGCCATAGGCTGTCCACTGTCCGTATAACGTTACAAAGATCAGCGCAAATACCAGGAGACTGACTCCTCCCAGAATGCTCTTTACCGGAAGATCCAGACGGATTCCCGATATATCATCATTCCCGGAAACCTGAAGGACCAGGATCAAAAGATATCCCATTGCCAGCAGGGCACAGACAGGAATGTTCAGCCATCCAAGATTACTTCCTATCATTTCTGTAAGATAGGTCACACCAAAATTATCCAGGCTCCGCACAAAAGTCAGGACAAAGGCAGCCGGATCCTTCAGGATCCCCACAAGCTGTGCAGCTGTATCCACACCTGGCTGTGACTCACAGAGATATCGGGACGCAATGACCAGCCAGCCGAAACTTAAGATCAGGATCACAGCTCCTGCACAGACCACATGAAACCAGTAATTTTTTCTGCTTTTAAACCGTTCTTTCGGGATCAGGAACAGGAGCAGGCAAAACGGCATGTAAACCACTTTGCAAAGACACAGGAATCCGGTCAGCACGTACATCCATATCAGCTGTCTTCTACTCATCACTTCTTTTTGTTTATATCGCATAGCCAGTACAAAGGCAGCCAGAGCAACCGTCAGAGCCAGGGCCAGGGCATCTGCTGACATGGAATTTGCTGACTGGATATTCACAGGTACCAGCCCCAGAAGTACGAGGAAATTTTTCCCAACAGGCGTCAGACGAATGGCAAAGAAAAAGAACAGTCCAAACATAAGCATATTGGCGATCCTTCCCGCATAGGCAAGAACCATCGGCCGGTCCGTAAACAGATCTGCAATGCGGATCCCTACTGCCTGGGGAAGATACGAAGTAGGTGCATACAAGGCTGTATTTCCAAATCCGTAAAACTGTGTTTTTTCCCGGTCGATACGCTGATCTGCATTCTCTCCGATATCCCATAATGATACATGATCCTTGGCGGAAAATTCCGGAACCAGACCACTGTTAAACGTCCTTCCATATGAGAATAAGTCGTTTCCTCCGTTGCCTTCCGACGTCAGATATCCTCTGGAAACCTCATAGCTTCTCAAATAATGGCTGTACTCATCCGGCGAATTAAAGGCCGGAACCGCCGCCAGCGTACAGATACTCATAAAAATATAAACAACGGCAAACACCACTTCTGCCCGGAGCTGTCTGCGTTTCAGAAATGCAAAGATCACCAGCATCACAGCTGCCGCCGCTCCAATCACCAGAAACACCAGTGATTTTGGAAATGGCCTGGAAATGATCCGATAGGCAAGTGTCTGTGTATCATCCTTCTGGCTCACCAACCCTGCAGCCACTCCGGTATCCCCTTTTGCACCATCTAAAACGATCCGGAATTTCTGCCCCTTACATTCCGTAAGCTTCTGGTCAAGCCGGAAATACGTGGTATCCCCCGACGATATGGTCAGTCTGCTGGCCTGCCAGCTCTGGATCTCCCTTTCATTCTGATACAGCGTTATCTGAAACGTTCCAGCAACCGATGCACTCTCTGTAGAAAGAAAAAGCTCCACACCGGACAGACGGTTCGTTTTGCAGGTAAACTCCTCTTCAAAGCTTCCTCCCGCACCGATCATAGACCAGGTATCCGGTCTTGCCTGCTGCTTTACATTTCCGAGGATCTCCGAATCACTAAGCAGATATGCGGAAAAGATCAGGATCATTCCCCATATCAGCAGATATTTCAGAGCGTTTTTCAGCTCTGCAGACAGGCTGTATGAGCTCCTGTTTTTTTTCTTATTTTTCATAATATCCCTCTTACTCACTGTTATTTTCACATTCCGCACTATTATAGCATCTGCACGGCAAAAAAGAAGCTGCGTTTTATGGCAGCTTCTCATTTTTTTGTAAACCTATCCGGAACCGGATGCTTATCGATTGTTGATCGCAGTTACCAGTGCATCAATAGAGGCACGGATGATATCCTGATCAACACCCGCTCCCCAGGCAAGCGTTCCATCCGGTTTACGGATTCCCACATAAGCGATAGCCTTGGAGGAAGAACTCTGCTCCAGAGCATGCTCCTGATAAGTCTCCAGTGTGTATTTCAGTTCGTAAGCTTTCTTCAGTGCATTGCTTACCGCATCCAGACGACCATTTCCGGAAGCCTCTGTAACGATGGTTTTTCCACGGAATGTAGAAGTAACCCGTGTTACGATGCCGTCTTCCTTCTGCTGGAAATGAACCTCACTGATGCTGTATGGTTCAACCACATTTTCGAAGGTAGATTTGAACAGACTGAAGATCTCGTCCGGATGAAGCTCTTTGTGCTTGTGATCGGACACTGCTTTGGCTGCATAGCCCATAGCCTCGCGCATTTTCGGAGGAAGGTTCAGGCCAAACTTTGTCTCCAGTATATAGCCTACACCGCCCTTTCCGGACTGGCTGTTGATACGGATAACATCTGCGTCGTAGTTTCTTCCCACATCTGTCGGATCGATCGGCAGATACGGAACAGTCCAGTGCTCCAGATCTCCGTTCTCTCTCCAGTGCATACCCTTTGCGATGGCATCCTGATGCGATCCGGAAAATGCAGCAAATACAAGAGCTCCACTGTACGGACTTCTTTCATAGATCTGCATTCCGGTACATTTCTCATAAACCTCACAAATATGCGGCATATCAGAAAAATCAATCTTCGGGTCCACACCCTGGGAATACATATTCATACCAAGCGTTACAATATCCACATTACCGGTACGCTCACCATTTCCGAACAAAGTTCCCTCAATTCGGTCAGCGCCTGCAAGAAGACCCATCTCGGAGTCTGCAACGCCACATCCACGATCATTGTGCGGATGAAGAGAAACGATCACGTTTTCACGGTATTTCAGATTATCACACATGTATTCCACCTGACTTGCATACACATGCGGCATAGAATGCTCAACCGTAACAGGCAGGTTGATGATCGCTTTGTTATCTGCAGTGGGCTGCCATACATCCAGAACCGCATTGCACACCTCCAGTGCATACTCCGGCTCTGTTCCCGTAAAGCTCTCCGGGCTGTACTCAAACTGAAAATTGCCTTCTGTCTCATCAGCCAGCTTTTTCAGAAGTGCAGCGCCATCTACTGCGATCTTCAGGATCTCCTCTTTTGATTTTTTGAATACCTGCTCTCTCTGAGATACGGATGTGGAATTGTATACATGAACGATCGCTTTTGGGGCGCCTTTAACAGCTTCAAAAGTCTTACGGATGATATGCTCTCTTGCCTGAGTCAGCACCTGGATCGTTACATCCTTCGGGATCAGATCCTGCTCGATCAGCGTACGGAGAAACTCATACTCTGTCTCAGAAGCAGCCGGAAATCCAACCTCGATCTCTTTAAAACCAATCTTTACAAGAAGCTTGAAAAATTCCACTTTCTGCTCCAGGCTCATCGGGATCACAAGTGCCTGATTTCCGTCACGAAGGTCTACAGAGCACCAGATCGGGGCCTTATCCACATATTCTTTCTCCGCCCATTTCATACATTTCACCGGCGGCATGTAATACTGACGTTTGTACTTGGATGGTGTCATCATTTTGTTTTCCTCCACTTTCTGTTTCCATTAAAATTTCTCTTTGGTTTCTGTTTTTGATATAAAGACATAAAAAAAATCTTCCGACTCTGCAGATTCTGCAAGAGACGAAAGACAACTGCTGTCCTACGCGGTACCACTCTTATTTCATGAATAAAAATTCACACACTTGACAGATACGGAATGTATATACATCCTTATATCCTCTCCGGATAACGGCGGACACCGTCTGCGTCTACTTTCTTATATAATATATAAAGATTTCAGGCAGATGCTCCGAGGCGAGTTCCACAAATCCCTTCCGCTGCTTCTCACCGGACAGCAGCTCTCTGTGCTCCGTTCTCTTGTGTACTATTCCTCATCTACGCATTTTCTTTTTGAAACTGGTATTAGGTTAACACGTTATGGAAGATTTGTCAACGAAATTTTAGCGATGCACCGCGCAAAAAGTTACTGTTCACTCCGTTCTCAGCAACACGCTTCGCGATGCACAGAATTTATGCTAATCGCATAAATTCGCGCAGTATGTCTCGGGTTTTCTGTGACCTTCGCTCACAAAAAACACCTCGCGGGATATTACCAGTGAACAGTAACCCGCCGGATAACAGCGTATAAAAAGTAAATTACCCAAAATATTCATTAAGCTGTGCAATAAATTCCTCCGGCACTTTCCGTTCAAACGGAAAGCTTTCAATATTTCCCAGTCTGTCTGCAATATAGCCGAGCAGAACTGCACTTCTCTCCAGTGACCAGTCTGACAGCAGTGCAATGGTGTCGTGACGGGTATGCATGCCAAACCCATCCCTGTTCAGAGTCATGGCAGGAATGCCTTTCCATGCAAAAGTATTAGAATCACTTCCCCATATCTGGTTCTTCGTTGACATTCCGATACCGATTTCATGAGCCATATATGTGAGTATACTGCAGACAGACGCATCACCGGTGACCCCTGCTACAGTTCCGCCTACAAGCTGTCCGGCAAGATCTACATTCATGTTAAAACGATGTGCCAAAAGTTCATTTTCATGAATTTTGATATAATTCTGACTTCCCAGAAGACCTTTCTCTTCTGCGCCAAACCATATGAATTCCATTGTTCTGCGTGGTCTGTGTGCATGGAAATATCTGCACAGTTCCATAATGATCGCTGCTCCGGACATATTATCATACGCCCCCGGTCCCTCCGGAACAGAATCATAATGTGCAGTCAGAGTCAGGATTTCCTCTGCCTTATCTGTCCCCTCGATACGTGCCACTATATTACGGGATGTACGTGTTACTATCTCCTGCTCTACAGATAAACATACCTGAGATGCACCTTTCGTCACCAGTTCGATGGCATCTTTGTAATGAATGCTTACACCAGGAATTCTGTTATCATAATTCTGAGCCTCTTTTCCTGTCGCCTTTTTCTCTTCTCCCGGCAGATTCTTTGGCAGAGCGTATGCACGTGGAACCAGATCCACGCCTTCATCTAACGGAGAACCTGCAATACTGATGAATCCCACAGCACCGGCTTTCACCAGCTTCCGGTACATATCTTTTCTCACTGGATCATTTACCATAACAATCTTTCCGCTGACATGTGCAAGGCTGATATCATCACCGTTCTCTGCATACGCAAATGGTGCTTCCAGCCCGTCCTCTGCTGTGTTTCCGCATCTTCCATATCCGGTTACTGTGTATTCTTTTGTGTATGGCTCTGTTACTTTCAGCTTTGCTTTTTTTATCTGAAAGGTATCAAAAGAAAATTCTTCCAGATGACTCTCCACGCCAAAACTGTCCAGAGTTTTCTGAATCCTTTCTGCTGCTTTTTCTTCTCCTGCAGTTCCTGCCTCTCTGATATAATCAAAATCTGCCAAAAATTCCAATTGACGCTTTCCACTAATCTCATTTGTATTCATAATCGTAAAAACCCTTTCCCTTTTCTTGAATTGCTATAGAAAAGACCTTTTTCTTCTGATAACGTATATCATAACAAAAAGGTCTTCAATTTAATAAACTCTATTTTTATTTCAGACTGTCAAAGTATTCATCCCATGGTTTCGGTTCGTTGTCTTCTTCCTCTTCTTTTGGTGCTGAATCATTCTGCTCTTTTTTATCATCCATATCTGCCTGAACATTCTGCATTTCCGTGTTGTCTGTAATGTTCTGTTCATCTTCGTTTTCATAAGAAACCGGTTCTTCCGGCATACGCCAGAACTGCTGCGGATGCGTCTGTTCTTCCTGTGACTGTTCACTCTGTGAATGGCTGTCAAACATGGGATTCACATAGTCTCGTGCTGCACGTTCTTCTTCCTCTTTCTGCACTTTAAGCTCCCCTGTCAGATCACGATAGAACATTACTTCTGTCATGGCCATATATGGAAATATCCACAAAAGTGCAATATAGAATGTAAAAACAGAAAGAAACATCAATGGGATAAAGCTTATCTTCAGCATCAGATATCTTCCGAAGTTTCCATGCATCATCTCCAGACTCTCTTTCATAGCCTCTGTACTTTTCAATTCCGGCTTATCTGCCAGAATATAATAAGTCATCTCCAGAGGAATAACCAGAATCTGATAAACAATCATTCCAACGATCATCAGAACAACACCTGTATACAGCCAGGTGATCAGCACCTCCACAGAAGCATCTTCACCCGGAAGATTCGCATTACTGTAAATCGTATAGGGCAGCATGGTAAGCAGATTCAGTACTGCCATAAAAAATCCGGCAACGATCACTCTGTCCGGGTGATGTCTGTAAAAATAAAACAGCTCATTCAATGAATATGCTTTCCCTCTGGCAATATTCAGATACATATAATTCATACCTGCCGCTACCACATTGATCAGCAGAGTCAGAATAAATGTAAATGCATACGACAACACAATATCAATTGTTTCCTCTCCCGGAAATAAAGCCGAGGATATCATGCTGCTGATCAGAGCCAGTGCCTGAACTGCAACAAATGCCAGAATCAGTATCCCATATTTTCCTGACATGGCCTGCTTCGCATAGTTTTTTAATTCACGTCTCGATGTCATGTAATTCTCCTAAATCAGTCTGCCAGACCAAAGGCATCATGTACTGCATTCATTGCGCGCACGCCGTCCTTTTCATTGATCAGAACTGTCACACGAATCTCGGATGTAGAGATCATGTTGATGTTTACGCCCTCATTATAGAGGCTCTCAAACATCTTTGCAGCTACTCCGGGATTACTCATCATTCCTGCACCTACGATGGAAAGCTTCGCAATATTTCTCTCAGAATGAAGCTCTGCAAATCCAAGTCTTGCCTGATTTGCATCCAGAACTGCAACTGCATCATCCAGATCATTTCCATCGACTGTGAAAGAAATATCCTTTCTGCCCGCACGTCCGATAGACTGCAGGATCACATCTACATTAATATTCTTCTTCGCAAGGGTATCAAATAATTTAAAAGCTACACCCGGCTCATCCTTTAATCCGATTACCGCAATTCTCACTGCATCTGTATCCAGCGCAACACCGCTGATCAACATTCTCTCCACTGTAACTTCCTCCTTTACCACAGTTCCTTCACTGTTGTTTAAACTTGAACGTACCACAAGCGGCACGCCATATTTCTTCGCCATCTCCACAGAACGGTTGTGAAGCACACCTGCCCCGAGAGTCGCAAGGTCAAGCATTTCATCGTAAGTGATCTCTTTGAGCTTTCTTGCTTTCGGAACCTTACGCGGATCTGCTGTGTAAACACCATCTACATCTGTATAGATTTCACAGGCATCTGCATGAAGAGCAGCCGCAAGAGCAACCGCTGTTGTGTCAGAACCGCCTCTTCCAAGAGTCGTATAATCATCATACTTGTCAACTCCCTGGAAGCCGGTAACTATTACAATCTTTTTGCTGTCCAGCTCTCTTCTGATACGCTCTGTATCAATTCTTTTTAAACGTGCATTTCCATGACTGCTTGTCGTATGCATGGAAACCTGAAAAGCATTCAGGGAAACCGCAGGAACTCCCAGTTTATCCATCGCCATTGCCATCAGTGCAACAGACATCTGTTCTCCGATGGTAAAGAGCATATCCATCTCTCTTTTCGGCGGTTTCTCATTGACATCCCTTGCCATAGTGATCAGTTCATCCGTATATTTCCCCATTGCGGACAGAACGACAACCACGTCATTTCCTTTTCTGTACTCTTCTATACAGCGGTTGGCAACATTAAAGATACGTTCTTTATTTGCAACCGATGTACCGCCAAATTTCTTGACAATCAACATTGTTTTACTTCCTCCATAATAAGTTTACAGGAAAGAGAAGATTCTCATATCTTCCCTTTCCTGTTCTGTTTACAGTAATCACTGTACAAATATTTATCTGAAGTATTGTATCAGTGTCCACCTTATCAGGCACACTATATGATACACGAAATCTGTCAGTTTATCAATCTTTAACTCGAATCTTTGCAAGTACCTGATCTCCGATCTGAGCCAGTTTCTCTTCAAATGCTCCCTGTGTCATTTCATCAGTGATAAATGCACATTCCTGTGGAAGCTGTCCCAGGCTGATGATCTCAACATCACCAAATACCTTCTTCGCTTCTTCTGCTGCTTCTTTTTTGATTCTCACAAAAAATCTTCCTGTCACTTCATCCAGTGGTTTCAGTACTGCCGGAGTGCTGTTCCAGTTTGTCACAATGTTAACATGGAGATGTTTTGCGGCATCCACAATATCACCAACTACAGCACTTGCTGTAGGCAGTTTACCTGCACCGCTTCCATAGAACATGGCATCTCCAAGCATATTTCCATGTACAAATACTGCATTAAACACATCATTTACACTGTAAAGAGGGCTGTTCTGGCCGAGCATAAACGGTGCTACCATTGCATAACAGGTTCCGTCTGCCAGTCTGCGGCTGGTTCCAAGAAGTTTGATGGTTCTGCCAAGCTTCGCAGCATACTCCATATCTTCAGGTGTGATCTTTGTAATTCCCTCTGTATAAATATCTTCAAAATCAAAATATCTCTCATAAGCAAGAGAGGAAAGAATTGCGATCTTACGGCATGCATCGTATCCTTCCACGTCGGCGGTAGGATCTGCCTCTGCATAACCCTTCTGCTGTGCTTCCTTTAATACAGTGTCAAATTCACAGCCTTCTGTGCTCATCTTATAAAGCATGTAGTTGGTAGTTCCGTTCAGGATACCTGTTACTTCGTCAATCTCATCTCCTGTAAGGGAAGAATTGATGACACGAATGATCGGGATTCCGCCGCCACAGCTTGCTTCAAATAAGAAGTTAATGCTCTTTTCCTTTGCAATATCCATCAGCTCGCGGCCATGCTTTGCAACCAGAGCCTTATTGGAAGTGCAGACATTTTTTCCTGCCAGAAGTGCCTTCTTTACAAAAGTATAAGCAGGCTCCACACCGCCCATAACCTCTACTACAATATCTACTTCCGGATCACTGACGATCTGTTCATAATCATGGACCAGAACCTTCTCTACCGACTGTCCCGGAAAATCACGAAGATCCAGAACATATTTTACATGAAGTTCCTGTCCGGCACGTCTGGAAATGCTCTCTTTATTTTCATTTAATACTTCAAATACACCGCTTCCAACTGTGCCATATCCTAAAATTGCTACATTGATCATTTTCTTTTACTCCCTGCCTAATATTTTCAGATAATGAATTCCTTCATTCTGTTCAATCGTCTCTACCATTGCTTCTGCATCCCCCTCGCCCGGAAGAATGTCCACACTCAGAGTAAGTGTGGCAATCCCATTGATAGGAATACTCTGATGAATGGTGAGAATGTTTCCATGAAACCGTGCAATCGTCTGCAGGACAACCGACAAAAGCCCCGGTTCATCGTCCATCTGGATAATAAAGGTGATCGTCTTTCCCCTTGTCTCTTCATGAAATGGAAAAATATCATCTTTGTATTTGTAGAAAGAGCTTCTGCTGATTCCTGTGCGCTCTGCTGCATCCTGTACAGTATCCACTTTGCCGGAGTCCAGAAGCTTCTTTGCCTCCACAACCTTCAGCAGGACTTCCGGAACTGCTCGTTCCCTCACTACAAAATATTTCTTTTTCTCTGTTACTGGTTTCTGCATATCAATTTACCTGTCCGTTCTTTAAAGACATTTGTTTTTACACACTGGATATATTATCACACCACACAAAAATACGCAAGAAATATATTCTGCAGAATCATTATGGCGCACACACGAAAAAGGCTGTCCTGATTTCAGACAGCCTTTTTTATTCTTTTATTTCTTCAGTGCGATCCATTTCAGATATGCATTGATGAAAATATCAATTCCTCCGTCAAGCACTGCATCCACATTTCCGGTCTCCTCGTTTGTACGATGATCCTTTACCATGGTATATGGCTGCATAACATAAGAACGAATCTGATTTCCCCATCCGATATCTGTCACCTCACCGCGGATACCGGAGAGTTTTT
>OLRW01002035.1_pt1 | contig 11842 bp, 10 predicted proteins | sample 1672701 | NCBI WGS metagenome assembly OLRW01 (sample SAMEA3136715, study PRJEB25190) | human gut metagenome | biome: human gut; feature: human-associated habitat; material: faeces | place: Austria | collected 2013
GTGCTGCCGCATTCCATTCTATCTCTGCTTCCTTTGGTGATACATTAAGGAATGCTGGACGAACTACAACATCATAATTACTATTTGATGCATTATCTTTCAGAATAACATATTTTCCTGCATTTCCATAAGCACCAAGAATGTCATCTCCATCTTCATCTGTTGTACTTCCTGACAAAATATCTTCCTGTACGATTGTTGTTGCTTTCAGTGTCAGTCCAAGACTATCAACTGTATCTCCCGGAAGAAGTTTCTCCTTTTCTGAATCACTGATCGTAAATGTAAGATCTTCACTCGTCAATATCTCTCCGTATGTCTTTGCTTTCTCTTCTGCATTGACAACAATTTTCTGTGCACTGCTGCTTTCATCAATCGCTTCACTTTGCAACTGTTCTATCTCCTGGATTTCCATTTCATCGGTTGCATTTGCTGAAAAGACTTCTGACTTGTTCACTGTTTTTACCGGAACCCACATAGTAACACTTTTGTATTTTTTATTATCTGCCGGCTGAAAGATCAGTTCAAATTTTGTCTGATCTGTCACTTCCTGATCTGTCACAACATGATCTGCATCTTTGAATACCCATGCCCCTGCCGGTGCATTTTCAATCCCTTTCAATGTAGCTTCTGCCAGTGTCTGACCATATTCAACTTCTACTTCCGGTGTCGGAAGCTTTGGTTCAAATATCATGTTGCTGTTTGTCTCATAGATCAACCGTGCCATTGGATCATCAATAAAGTTAAGCATTACTGTTCCAAGAAATCTATTATCAATACAGTTCTCTTTATCTGTATATAGATCCGGATTGATATGTCTTGTCATATTCAGTGGAACTCCGTTTGCACAAGAAGTATAATTAAATACCCACGAATTATACTCAATCGGGTGGCTCTTATCCTTTCCTGTTGTCTGTTTCATTGCTCCTGCTATATATTCCCACTTCTTTGAATAAATGTCACAGTCATAGGTATTATATGCATCTTGGATATATACTCGATTTTTCCCGTCATCATAAGTTTTATATGCATACTTATAATCTCTATAATTTACATCATCCCAGTTTGCAAGATTAAGTCCCATTGCCTGTGTCTGCCAGTCTTCGTAATTCTGAGTTAATTCGAATCTTCGGATAAGTACAATTTTTCCACGAGCTTCCTTCATTGATGGAATATCTCCGTCACTGTAGACTTTTTCCTTATTTTTTTCCACAAATTCTGCGACTGCATGCTCTAGTCCTACAACAGAACCAGCATCTGGTTTTATTGTAAGAATGATTGTTTCTGAAGGATGCTTTTCCAGGAAATCAAGCGATGTATTAAAAATTGACTGTAATCTAAGATGGCTACCATCTTTTTCTTCGCATTGCCACATTTCCTTTCCATGTACGATCAACACGTCTGTCGGAGATGCATTATCTTTTGTTGCATTTCCGCGTATATCAAAACTACGTGCACCCACATTCAACTGCTCATCATAATAAAGATTCTGACAAGATGTGAATGATACCTGTGGTATAGCATCCTCTACAACTCCTGCTGTTCCTGTATCATGTGTTGCCGGAATATTTACAGATGATAAAAGTGCATCATCCGGAATATTTGCCATCCAGTTTTCTGCATAATAGTACTTCGTCTTCTCTGTGTTTCCTGCCAAAATAGACAGATCTATTTTCGTTCCTTGTTCTCCAAGCTTTAATCCATTAACAGTCTCCTGAATGTACAAACCACTTCTTGCATTCTGAATCAGGTATCTTCCATCCGATTGTTTGAAAAAACGCCAAAGCTGGCTTGTATTTTGATTATGATCAAATTTTTCTTCTAGCCACAAATTAATAGTAGCATTTATTCTTCCCGATTCTGATTGCACATCAAGAGCAAGTCCTGTATCTTTTTCTCCTTCTGAAATGCTTTCGATTTGATAAGCATTATAATCCTCAACCCAGGTCAGCTTCCATTTACTTGTTGTTCCCATTGTATAAAAATGAGGAAGTGCACCAGGAACCAGACTATCCGCCATTCTGTTTAAAGCTGCCAGTTCTCCGGCTTTGCGAATCTCACAGACGGCTGTTTTATCATCTTCGTGCAGTACCTGACTTTCCTTTCCCGTAAACGGAACCACGGATTTTGTAATCAACCAGACTTTTCTATTTTTCTCATCTGTCTGAATGATCTTTGGATTGTTATTATTCAGTTTTCCTTCATATCCGATCCATTTTCCACTGTTTCTATTTTTAATATAGTACCTTGCATTTCCATTTGCATCATTACCAATATAGTAAAATGCAAACTGACGGTGATTGTTTCCCTTTACTTTACTGTCTGAAGACTCCCATAAATGAAGCGCTGCACCGTTATTTTTACTTTTACCATCTACATCTGCAAAACGGTCCGTTCCATCAACTTTAATATGTTTAATTCCATACCATTCATTTTCTATATGATCTAACCGAAAACGACAATTATCTCCTCCTGAAGTATCCAAATGAACTACACTTTTTTTTTCTGCACTATCGTTTACATTCCAGCGATATCTCGTATTTTCCTCAAGTGTAATAAATAATTCATTTCCTGTCTCCATCGTCTGTACACTTTTTCCACCGGAATTCTCTGCACTTACACTGACTGGTATTCCTGTAAGTGTAAGTGTTATTGTCATACATATGAGCACTGCCATTATTCTTTTGATTTTTTTCATGTATTTCTCTCCTCCTCATTGTATTTAGGCAACTACCTTTCTTTTTATTATATTTTTGATATCTTTTTTTACAATATTTCTGACACGAATTGCCCGAAAATGGCACGAATTGTCATTCTGTGGTATACTAGTTTTAGATTTTAACTTAACTATCTGCTTGTTATCGGTCATGTGTAGTGTGTAAAGTAATATTTGCTTCAAGCAGATACAACTCTGGGAGGATTTTCATATGACAATCGCTATTGTTGATGATATTAAGGAAGAACGTGTTCTGCTGCGAACACGGTTAGAAAAGATTTTTCATCAGAAAGATATGGGATTTCATTGCTGTGAGTATGAGAATGGGGAGGCATTTCTTGAAGCTTCGAAGAATCAGGACATCACAGTTTTATTTCTGGACATTTATATGGATGGTGCAAATGGGATTGAAATTGCAAAGGAATTCAGGAAATCGAATAAAGACTGTCTGCTGATTTTTACAACAACATCCTCGGATCATGCGTTGGAAGGTTTTCAGGTTCGTGCCATGCACTATCTTGTAAAGCCATATACCGAGGATGAACTTTCTTCTTTAACTGATGAGATTTTGTCCAGAATCCCAACTCCCGAGAAAACACTTCCATTGAAAGTAAATGGGAGTGAATTTCAAGTACCGTTTAAAACGATTATCCATGCAGATCATTTTTCTCATATGATCCACATTCATACAACTGCAAAAAAAGAACTTGTCATCCGACAATCCTTCAGTTCTTTTACTGCTCCATTAAAAGAAGATTCCCGCTTTTTTGTCTGCAACAGGGGAACGATCATTAATATGGAACATGCAGTTGATTTTGATGGAACGATGTTTCTATTGGATGACGGAAGCAAGATTGTTGTCAGTCGTGAACTAAGCAAACTGGCACGACAACACTTTATGGATTATTTATTTCAAAGGGGGGATTTCTAATGCGTACAATAATTTTTCAGGCTTTGGAATTTACAGTTCTGATTCCGGGCATGTTGCTTGCATATCTCCCTGTGAACTCATCTTTAAAGCAAAAACCTAAAAAAATGATTGCCTGGATGCTTCCTCTTCTTGTCATAATTTCTTTTTTGAGTGGATTTGTATGCAACAGATTTCATTTATCAACAAGAATGATTCTTCTGCCGCTTCTGTTTCTTACGCTTATCCTGTATCAGGCAACACTGCGAATCTCACTATGGAAATCCGTCAGCATCTATCTTGCTGTCTGTGCAGTTTTTTCTTGCTTTAACAGTCTCGCAAGAGCAACGTCTGCTATGCTTAGCTTTAATTCTGAAGAACAGGCTTTTTCTGGATTCTCCGTATTTGCTGTCCTATATAACATTTTCTGTATCCTTTTTGTTATATTGATCTGGCATCCGGCTTCTCACGTTGTCAAGGACATGGTCGAGGATGAAAATCTCGCCCAGACATGGTATGTATTCTGGGTACTTCCGGTTCTTGTCATCGGATTGAACCTTGTTCTCATTCCAAAATATAATACGATTCTGCACACACAGCGTTTCTTGCGCGGATACATTGTGATTGTTTACGCCCTTCTTCTTATTCTCGCACTGTTTTACACAATGTTTCTGATGATGGCTAACATTTTGAATAAAAACCAAAAACTGCAGCAGGAAAATCTGTTTCTTTCTGTACAGCAGGAACGATATGAGAATTTAAGATCTGCAATCGAAGAAGCAAGACAGGCACGACATGATATTCGTCATCATTTCGTTCAATTATCTGTCATGGCCGAAGATGGCAATCTCGAGAAGATAAAGGACTATCTGCAGAACGCAATAGATAAAATTCCTAGCTTTGATTTTCATTTCTGTGAAAATCAGTCTGTTGATAATGTGATCGGATATTATTATGCGTTGGCTCAGAAAGAAGAGATTCCGTTTGATGCACGTGTCGATCTGCCTCAGGAGCTTTCTGTAGATGAAATGGATTTGTGTCTTATCCTTTCAAACCTTCTTGAAAATGCATTGGAAGCCAGCCGCAAGACTACAATGTCACGGCAGCAGATTTTGCTTGAGATCCGCCAGCATTCAGCTTCTCTTCTTTTAATTCGGGTTGAGAATAATTTTGATGGAATCATCAAAGAAAAGAACCATCTGCTCCATTCTACCAAACGGAAAGGTCTGGGGATTGGTACCCAGTCTGTCCGCAGAATGACAGAAAAGAACGATGGTTCTTGTAATTTCACTTATGAAAATGGAGTCTTCACTGCAAAGATCATGCTTCGTGCTACTCTTTAGGTTGCTCCTCTTTAATATGTAAAGCGAAGGGCTTTTGATCAGTCTTTCGCTTCTTTTGTATATTCGTTTTTAATTGCAAATCCGTGATCCATCGGACCGCTTCCCTTCCCGAGACCAAGCATCGCTGCCAAAGCTCCGGAAATATAATCTTTCGCACGTTCTACGGATTCTACCAATAAATAAACTAAAAGAAGCAGAAAGCGACTGGACCTAAAATTATCAGTTGGGAGCAGTTGATCAGGAGGAGTTTGCACTTCTCCTGATCAAAGCCATCCAGATTTTTTTCTTTCACTCTAATCTCTATCTGGCATATCAACTGCACTTACACTGACAAACTGAACACTTTTTAGTATCTCGGTGTCAGTCCTACATACATATCTTTATACTGTTTTGCACTCTGTTCCCAGGAAACATCTTTCTCCATATCACGAATTACCGTATCATCCCAGCATTTCCGATTCTCGAAATAAAGAGTTTTTGCTCTGTTAACTGCATCGTAAAGCAGTCCGCTTTCATATCGGTCAAATGTGAAGCCGTTACCTGTATTCTCAAATACATTATAAGGCTGAACCGTATCTTTCAGTCCTCCTGTTTCTCTGACAATCGGAACCGCACCATATCTCATCGCAATGAGCTGTGTAAGTCCACATGGTTCAAATCTTGATGGAACCAAAAGTGCATCACAGCCTGCATAGATATTGTGAGCCACATTTTCATTATACGCAATATATGCGCAGAAACTGCCTTTATACTTGTTCTCATAATAACGGAATGTGTTTTCATACTCAGCATCTCCAGTACCAAGAACAACCACCTGTGTATATTCATCCATGATACCTGGAATAATGGCATTTACAAGGTCCAGCCCTTTTTGGTTTGTAAGACGTGAAATCAGTCCAATCACCATCTTATTTTCATCTACATCCAGACCTAAAGATTCCTGAAGTGCTTTCTTATTTGTTACTTTATTTTTTATTGCTGACTTTGTATCATAATTAGCTTTTAACAACTTATCTGTTGCCGGATTCCAGATATCTGTATCAATACCATTTACAATTCCTAAAATTTTATCTTTGTGATATCTTAAATGCTCGGCAAGCCCCTCTCCATACTCATCTGTCTGAATTTCCCAGGCATAAGTATTACTTACGGTTGTTACTTTATTGCAATAAGTGATACCACCCTTTAACATATTTGCATCCAGCCAGTTCTGAACCATACAGTCTTTATTAAACACATAATCCGGAAGTCCTGACCAGTATTGTATTGTTTTTCTGTCATAGACACCCTGGAATCTCAGATTATGTATGGTAAGGATTGCACTTGCATGTCCTACATTCGTATTTTCAAAACAAGTTCTCAAATAAAGCGGTACCAATGCAGCCTGCCAGTCGTGGCAGTGTACCACATCCGGAGTCCAATCCAGATAATTGAGTGCTGCAAGAGCAGCTTTTGCAAAATAACAGAATTTTGGAATATCATCTACGAGATTTGTATATGGATTACCCCAGGAGAAGAACTCATCATTGTCTATAAAATCATAGACAACACCATCTTCCTGATATTCCATAATTCCCACATAGTACTGTTTTCCATCTGAACAGAGATCCATATAGAAGGAACCTTTATATTCCATCTTTTCCTGAAATCTCTGAGGGATACATTTATATCTTGGAATGATGACTTTCACATCCATATTTAATTTTGCCAGAGCCTTTGGAAGCGCTGACATTACATCGCCCAATCCACCAGTTTTAACAAATGGATAACATTCCGAGCCTATAAAAGCTACGCTTCTTCTTGGACCCAGATCTGGCATTTCAACCACATTATTTGTTTCAACAGGTTTGGTCTGTTCAGCAAGATTGTTTGATTCAACAGGTTCTGTTTTTTCAACTGTTGTCTGCTTAACAGGTTCTGTTGTCTCAACTGTTGTCTGCTTAACAGCAGTTGTCTTCACTGTTGAAGCAGTTGTTTTTTTTGTGCTTTTTCTGGTACTCTTTTTAGCAGTACTTTTTGGTAATGTTTTTTTCCTCATACTTATCTCCAATCTTTTAAATAATATAATACGTTCTAATACTATTTTGCATACTGTTATGTATACTGTTATAGGTTTAAAATAATTATAGCATAGCATACTTCATATTACAATTTCACAATCACTTCCTTATCTTATCAAATTGCATTACTGGAATCTTCTAAGAAAAGATCGATTCAAAAGCTGGAATGGTTAAAAAAGTTTCCGCCGAAGCGAATTGTGTTTGGTGGAAAGAAACAATATCAAAAGAAAGACAATCCGGAAGTGAATCGTGAACAATGGAAACAGGAATTCTTTGAATCCCGCCATGCTTCGATGAGCCTTCCAGGACGCCATACTTCAAAAAACTGTAATTTTCTGGTTAGAAAAGAAGAAAGCAATTTGATTGTAAAATGTATGGACGGAAAAGAAACGGTATTTAAAAAGTTCCATCTTGCAAGGCAACAGGAACTTTGGAAAGAAATGCTTCAGGCAAAAAAACAGGAGAGAAAAGCGATTTGTTATAATTTTCAGTTGAAACGAGAGAAAACTGGTCGAAGATATCTGATTGTATCGGTGACGCTTTTACTGGAAAATAAATATTGTAATAAATCAATCGAAAAAGGGTGTGTCTCAATTGATTTGAATTATGACCACGTAGCAGTTTCGGAACTGGATGAAAAAGGAAACCGTCTAGGTGGAACAGTGCTTCGATTTTCTCCAGAATTTAAAACAAAGGGACAGATTTCTGAAGAAATTGGAAGAGTGATGGCAAAAGTAGGACGCTACTGTGCTGAACGAAAGAAACCTTTAATTATGGAAGATTTGGATACAACTCTTGCGAAACATGGGATACGCTATGGATGCAGAAAACAAAATCGACATGCTTCCTTGTTTGCATACCGAAAAATGACGACTTGTCTGGAAAATCAATCTTATAAACAAAGTTTTGGAATCTATAAGATTAACCCGGCTTATACAAGTCAGATGGGAAAATTTCTGTATTTAAGACCATTGGGACTTTCGATTCATGAGGCAGCATCTTATACGATTGGATTAAAAGGAATGGGAATTCGAGAAAAACTGTTACCAGATGAACGATTAACTGTATTATTACCAGAAAAGGCAAAAGAAAAGCTAAAGAATGGAACAGACATTGTGAGTATTATTCCAGCATGGAAACATTTAACGGAAGCATTTCGGGGAGTTTCGACACATAGTTTTTACCGAAAACTACCTTATGAAGTATTAGAAGAAAGAAAAAAAGGAACATTAAAAAGTATTGCATCGGAAATGAAAAAATGGATGCAAAACAATCGATATGAGTATGCATAAAAGAAGATAGAAAAAAGAAAAAGAGAAATACAAAAATATAGAATATAGAAATAGAAGAAATACTCGGATATTCTTACCAGTCACTTTGTGCCAGTCAGTTGAATGAGTGGACAGGGAGCTGGATGGACGGGAATATCCGACTCACGCCAACATACAAAAACATTCCTAAAAAAGGGTTTGTTCTCTGTTGGAATACCCATGCGCTGAACGAGTGGGTATCGGGCGAAAGCCCGTAGGAATCCCCATCCGACGTGGAGTCGGTTGGGGTAGTTCAAAATATTATCTCTGGAGACCTTGATATTCTTCATGTATCTGTAAATCAGGGATTTCCGGCATTTTGGACATATACACCGGTTAGAGAATATCGCTGGATTACAGGTATTATAGGCTCGGATGACATAGAAACTGGACTTCCTGCAATGATAGGATTTATAATCGTGATTATAATTGCATTGAAATCAATGGAAAAGAAAAAAAGCTAACTGAATAAATTGATTGTGAGGTTTCTATGAATATTCAAAATATTTTAGTGATAGAAGATGACCCTGATATTCGAGAAGGAGTTCGTATTTTAATGGAAGGAGAAAACTTTCATGTTGAGGAAGCAGTAGATGGATTTGAAGGTTTAAGAAAATTAAGTGCAGATACTCATCTGGGAATCCTTGATGTAATGATGCCGGGAATTTCTGGGTATAAAACTTGTGAGGAAATTCGAAAGAAAAGTAATATTCCGGTTTTGTTTTTGACTGCAAAAGATAAGGAATCTGATAAGCTTCTAGGATTGATGTCTGGAGGAGATGATTATCTTGTGAAACCTTTTTCTTATGCAGAATTGCTTGCAAGAGTAAAAGCACTTTTGCGCAGACATCTGATATATGATAAAGCCGGAGTAGAAAAGCAGGAACAAAAAGAAACAGAAGAATGGATTGAATGGAAAAATATTCGTATTAATATGCGGACCAATATTGTGTATTTAAACGGAAGTGAAATCAGTCTGACGGAAATAGAATATAAAATTTTACTACTTCTGATGAAAAATTCTGGAAAGATATTTTCTGTTCAGAATCTGTATAATAGACGTTGAAGATGTTTACTGGCATCCAGTTAAAGTTCGGATTAATACAAATTATTTTGGTAGAATTATGAATAACTTAATATCAAATGTAGAAAAATATGCGATGAGGGATAAGCCGGTTTACTTGAAAATAATTTACACTCCTGCACATATAGGGCTTGAATTCCAGAATGAGATTGTTAAACCGAATCCTTATGTAAAAGGAACAGGCATTGGTCTAAAGAATATTGATCTTATGATGAAACAAATGAATGGATATGCAGAAGCAAGAATTTCAGAAAATACATATCGGATGAGATTATGTTTTCCGGTAGTTAAAAAATAGTGGTTGACTTTTTATCTGAATTGTGATACGAATAACCTCAGTCATAGTGTGTTACTGAGTAAGCAGGCATTAACTGTGCATAAATATTTTTTTGAGATATTTGTGTAGGGTTAGTGCCTTTTTTTATTCTTAAAGCAAAAAAGGATGTAAGCTGTCCATAACTCACATCCTCTCTTCATATCCCATTTTTTCTTCTTACTGTTTTTTGCGGTTTGCCCGTTCCAGATAAAGAAAGAATCCAATGTTTAAAATAATTCCCACAATTGTCGATACCGGGGCTGCCAGACCAATCTTTGTCAGGCTTGCATTTGGCTGAATACTCATAAAATAAGCCAGTGGCAGACGTACCAAAAGTGTCTGAATCAGGCCCTGTGCCATAACCCAAAGAGTCTTATTATTTCCGTTAAAATATCCGACCATACTAAACAACACAGCAGTTACAATTGTCTCAAGCGCAAAACCTTTTAAGTAATCATACCCTTTCTGGACAACGCCTGCATCTGTTGAGAAAAATCCAGCCAGTACATCCCCTTTAAACAGGACAAGTAAAAAGACAAAGAATCCAACTGCAAGTCCAACTCCAATTCCCGTAAACATGGATTTCTTTGCTCTTTTTGTTTTTCCTGCTCCCACATTCTGAGAGACAAAAGAAGCCATCGACTGCATCAGGGCACTTGGTACAAGCATTGCAAAATTTACGATTTTACAGGCAACGCCATAACCGGAAGAGGCTTCCAAACCAAGCCTGTTGACAAAGGCACAAAGTGCCAAGAAAGAAAGCTGGGTCAGACATTCCTGAAGTGCCAGTGGAAGTCCGATTTTAAGGAATTTCTTACACTGCGGGTTAAATCGGAAATCACTTTTCTTAATCGCAAATGGAAGTTCTTTCTTTAATAAAAGAATCACTGCAAACACGACGCTGAGTGCCTGTGCCATAACGGTCGCAAGGGCTGCGCCTGCTGCATCTTTATGTAATCCCGCAACTAAAACCAAATCCCCGATTATGTTTACAATACACGCAACCAGAACAAACAAAAGTGGAGATTTACTGTCTCCAAGTCCTCTGAAAATCGCAGCCATTAAATTATAAGCTACAATGAAAAAGATACCACTTCCGCAAATCCGTACATACTGAGAAGTCAAATCGACTGCTTCTGCCGGTGCCTGCATCAAAACAGAAATCGGACGTGCAAAACATACCATGATAATAAATAATCCAATTGAAATCAATGCAAATACAACGACTGCACCGCCAATAACAGCCCCAATCTGCTGTGGTTTTTTCTCACCAAGATACCGTGCAATCAAAACCGTGATACCCATCGCAAACTGAATCACAACAAATGTGACCAGATTCAAAACCTGACTTCCCGTAGAAACAGCAGAAAGTCCTGAAGTCGAACCAAATCTTCCAACAACTAATAAGTCAACCGCTCCATAAGCTGCCTGCAAAATTAAAGCACCAAGAACCGGCATCATAAAAAATACTAATTTCTTTAAAATACTTCCCTGCGTGAAATCTGCTTTATCATTCATTTCTGTCTCTCCTCTCACACATCACCTGATAAAATTTCTCAATTGTTGCTATCATGCAATCTGCCTCTTCTTCCGAAATATCTGCTAAATCAATCGCCAAATTGCTAAAATACTGAGCATCATATTTCTTTGAAAGCTCCCTGCCAGCCTCTGTAACAGAGATATACGTAATCCGTCCATCATCCGGCGAAGATGTTTTCTTAAGATAGCCTTTTTTCTCCATTTCCTTTACTGTTCTTGTCACTCCAGGTCTTGGAAGATTCAAGGCATCACTGATGTCTGACACTTTTACGTGAATTTCCTGACACTCTAATGTCTGAATTGTATCCAGATAATGAATATAGGATGGTGCAACACCCGATGGAAGTGGCGGAAGCAGTTCTCGTATCCGCTTTGCCTGATAACAGGCATCAAGCATCCTCTTGATTTTTTCTGTTGTCATATCTGCTTTCCGTTACTGAAAACTTATAAAAAGTTATAAACTTCTATGTTCCATTCCTACTTCAACGAGTATGCTTTTGATGATATAAATATCAATCTACTCACAAGTTCTTGTACTCTCCATAGGCGTAAATTCCGGACTAACGTATC
>OLRW01002036.1_pt1 | contig 11842 bp, 10 predicted proteins | sample 1672701 | NCBI WGS metagenome assembly OLRW01 (sample SAMEA3136715, study PRJEB25190) | human gut metagenome | biome: human gut; feature: human-associated habitat; material: faeces | place: Austria | collected 2013
ATATCATTTGTGGTTGGTTTATTTCTGGGAGTTCTGATTACGGTAACGAAGCCGGGAAATATTCTGGAACATCCGCTGTTTTATCAGATTATCGATAAGGTGGTCAACCTTTTCAGATCTGTACCCTTTATTATCCTGCTGGCTTGCCTGGTACCCATTAGCCGTCTGATCATGGGAACGGCCATCGGTGTCAAAGGTGCCATTGTGCCTCTGGTATTTGGATGTGCACCGTTTTTTACAAGACAGATTGAATCAGCGTTGGCGGATGTGGATCCGGGTTTGATTGAAGCCGCCCAGTCCATGGGACTGGACAATAAAGATATTATTTTCAGAGTGTATCTGAAAGAGAGTATTGCAGGCATTGCCCGCGGTACAACGATTACGATCATCAGTCTGATCGGTCTGACAGCCATGGCCGGAGCCATCGGCGCAGGCGGTCTGGGCAACTTTGCCATTATGTATGGTCATCAGAGAAACATGCCGGATATCACTTATACAACAGTGGTTGTGCTGGTTATCATTGTTACGGTGGTACAGCTCATCGGCAATTATATAGCGAAAAAAAATACACATTAAATTTTTACAACAATGCATTAGGAGGAAAATGACATGAAAAAGAAAGGTATTATTGCACTTGCATTAACAGCCGCACTGGCACTTGGCGCATTAACAGGCTGCGGAAACACCACAGCAAAGGAAACAACAGGCAGCACAGATGCGGCTGCGGAGACAACAAAAGCATCCGAAACAGCAGGTTCAGAGGCAGCAGGAAGCGAAACAGCAGTTTCAGGTGAGACACGAGTGGTTAAACTGGGATTAACTGGCGTTATCTATGAAGATATCTGGAATCCAATCAAAGAAGAACTGGCAAAAGAGGGCATTGATTTGGAATATGTTCAGTTTTCTGATTATTCCCTGCCAAACGAAGCTTTAAATGCCGGTGAAATCGACATCAATGCTTTCCAGCATCACGCATATTTCAACAATGATGTGGAAAAGAACGGTTATGATATTACACCAATTGCAGATACATTTATCATTGCCATGAATCTTTATTCTGATAAGGTAAAATCTGTAGATGAAATCAAAGATGGTGACGTTATTGCTATTCCGGATGATGCCTCCAACGGCGGCCGTGCACTGAAAGTACTGGCATCCGCAGGGCTGATCACACTGAAAGCAGAAGCAGGCGCTAATCCGACGGTTGCGGATATCGATACATATAATGTAAAAATTGAAATCAAGGAAATGGGCGCAGCAGATATCCCATCTGTGTTGCCGGATGTGACAGCAGCCGTTGTCAATGGTAACTATGCATTGGATTATGGTATTGATCCGAGCACAGCTATTTTTGAAGAAAAAGATTACGATGACGACAGCTATTTCTGCCTGATGGCTGTTCGCAGCAGTGACGCAGACGATGCCGTTTACAAGAGAATTGTAGAATTATTCCAGTCAGAAACAACAAAGCAGATATTCCGGGATGAATTCAACGGCTACTTTGTTCCTGCATGGGAAGTACAGAAATAATCGATATACAAAAATAAATATAACGATTCAGTTTGGCTTTAGACCCTTGTGGCTGAAGGAATGAGAAAATGATTTAGAGATGCAAAATCCCATCAGCAAAGTCGATTGTTGATGGATTTTGCATTATAATCACCTTGAACATAATGATAATGAGTAAAAACTTCAAAGTGTGTTTTATCGTGTTGTGAGAAAACTGAATCGCTGCGACAGAGAATAGGAGAGTAAAAGAAGCCATGAAGGAAGCACTTTTATCAATTATAAAAGATGAAAACAGAATCATTACAGGCCAGATTGATCCGCAGTATCTTTCTGACAATCTGGGACGTAAAAAAGGAACAGCCGAAGCGGTTGTTTTTCCGGTATCCACAGAGGAAATCAGCGGGGTTATGCGTTATGCCTGGAAAAATAACCTGCCGGTGACACCGAGAGGTGCAGGTACGAATCTTGTTGGCTCTACTGTACCGTCAGGTCACGGGATTGTGCTGGATGTGTCTTTGATGAATCATATCCTTGAGCTGGATGAGGAAACCTTCACGGCCACTGTTGAGCCGGGGGTTGTACTGGAAGATTTTCAGGCCTATGTTGAAAGCAAAGGTTTATTCTATCCACCGGATCCGGGCGAAAAGAAAGCCACCATCGGCGGAAATATCAGCACCAATGCAGGCGGTATGCGTGCTGTGAAATACGGTGTAACGCGAGATTATGTCATGGGGGTGGAACTGGTTCTGGCAGATGGCACCGTTGTCATGGCGGGCAGCAAGAATAGAAAAGATACATCCGGCCTTGATCTGAAAGAGATTGTTATTGGTTCCGAAGGAACACTGGCGGTGATCACCAAATGTATACTGAAGCTGATTCCGAAGCCGGAAGACAGTCTCAGTGTCCTTCTCAGCTTCGACAGTCTGAAAGCAGGTATTGAGAGTGTCAGACAAATTATTCAGGCTAATTTGAATCCGACAGCCATGGAATTTATTGAGCGTAAAGTGATTCAGCTGGGGGAAGATTATCTGAAAATGTCATTCCCTGAACCGGAGGCCAGCGCCTATGTGCTGACAACCCTTGACGGCAGCAGAAATGAAATCAATGACCACCTCGAAGGACTTCGCAAAGTGGCAAAAGAAAGCGGTGCCCTTTCCGTTCTTCCGCTGGAGGATAAAGAGGAGGCAGCCAGAGTATGGAAGATTCGCGGTATGTTGGTGAAAGGTGTGGAGGCTGTTTCAGAGCAGGAGCCGCTGGATATCGTTGTGCCGATTAACCAGATTGATGCCTTTGTCAATTTTGTCAACGCCTTTGAAAAAGAATGTGGTATGCGCATGATCAGTTTCGGACACGCCGGAGACGGCAATGTGCATTTGTGTGTTATCAGAGGTGATAGAGACGATAAAACCTGGGAAAAAGAGCTTGACGCTAATCTGACTGTTCTTTATGATAAAGCTTATGCACTGGGCGGTCTGGCCAGCGGCGAGCACGGCATCGGACTGAGCAAGCAGAAATATCTGCTGAAAGCATCAAAGCCGGAAAACATTGCATTGATGAAGCGTGTGAAAGCAGCTTTTGATGAGAAAAATATTTTAAATGCAGGCATTTCCTACAATGTCTAAAGGAGTACAGATATATGAAACCGTTAAGTGATAAAACTGCCGGATTTACAGATTCGGTGATCAGAAGAATGACAAGAGTCTCAAATCAATATGGTGCTGTGAATTTATCTCAGGGATTTCCGGATTTTGACCCGCCGAAGCAGCTGCTGAACGAGGCCATCCGTCGGCTGGAAAAATTGTCCGCTCTGCTTGCCTGAGCACTGTAACAGAAAAGCCCTGTGGCTTCTCAAAACGGGAAGCCACAGGGCTTTTTGTGTCATTCAGCGTCCAACAGCGGCAGGCAGAGGGTAAAACAGCTGCCCCTGCCCGGTTCACTCTGCAGCAGGATCTCGCCCCGGTGCAGGTGCGCCAGCTCCTGCGCAATGGTCAGACCGAGGCCGGTGGAATCGTGCTTGGTGTCGGCGGTGGTGTGGAAGTAGCGGTCAAACACGGCGGGCTGATCCTCCGGCGCGATGCCGCAGCCGGTGTCCGTGACCTTTACGCAGGCCCGCCCGTTCTCGGCAGCACACACCACGGTGACCCGTCCGCCGGAGGGGGTGTAGTGGATGGCGTTGGTTACAAGGTTCTGCAGGATCTGCTCCAGCCGCACAGCGTCGCCCCACACGGGCAGGGGAGTGCCGGTATCGGTCCGCAGCTCCACTCCTTTGTGGGCGGCTTCGGCCTGACAGGCGCTGCACACCGCTGCAGTCAGGGCTTCCAGCCGGGCGCGGTCCTCATTGAGCAGGACCTGCTTCTGCTCCAGCTTAGCCGCCAGAAACAGGTCCTCGGTCAGCCTGCGCACAAAGCCCACCCGCTCCTGCAGCACCGGCAGCAGCGTGGGCAGGGCGTCCGGCGCGGCGGCCAGCGTGTCCAACCCGCTGCCGATGACGAACAGCGGGCTGCGCAGGTCGTGGAAGATGTTCAGCATCATGCTCTTGCGGGCGTCCGTCTCGTTCTGCAGGGCCTGGGTGCGCTGTGTCACCCGGGCTTCCAGCTCCTGCGCCAGCTGCTCGGTGCGGTCAAATTGCAGTGCGTAGCGGCGGCTGACAAACACCAGACACCCCAGCGTAAAGGGAATGTCGTACAGCCGGGCACAGCGCACCATGTAGAAGGGGAAACTTTCCCGGTAAAACCAGAACCGGAAGGATGGCAGTACGACCGTCAGACGCAGGCCAAAGGTCAGGATGTAGCCTGCCAGCAGATACCAGGCCGGGCGCTCTTTTTTCGCCAGTGCCCGGGCCAGCACCACCAGTACCGCCGCCATGCCGGCCAGCAGAGTGACGCTGCGCAGTACCGCCTGGGTGGATGTACCCAGCACCAGAAACAGCAGGACGCCCAGGACCGAGAGCGCAAAGCGTCGGCTGCCGCGCCGGGGAAGGGCCACATGGAGCAGGGAACAGCACAGCCAGAGGGGCGTGAGCACCGCAAAGGGAAAGTACAGCCCCATCAGGAACCCGAGCAGTGCGCCGGTCTGCCCGGCCGGGAGCAGCACAGCCAACCCCCAACCGAACATGACGCCCAGATACAGCAGGAAAACTCCCAGTTCATGCTGGGGCTTGAAGCAGAACAGCGCCAGAATGCCCGCACCCATGCTGGCAAAAGCCACAAGCGCCATCAGCTGCAGGCTGCTGCGCAGTTCGCGCCAGTGCCACAGAGTGTCGGGCAGCATCAACCACATCTGTGGGACCGTGGCGCTGGTCACAGTGATCTCGGACGTCCGGCCGGGCACCGGCCGCACCCAGAAGGCCTCACCACGCTGGTCGGTGGGCTCCAGCCCTTCCGGTACGGCGTCCAGCGACCGGGTGGAAAGGCAGAGCACCAGTTCCGGGACGTCGGCAGGCGCTTCAAAGGCAAAACGCCAGTGCCCGGGGCCGGTCTGCTGCCAGCCGGTCAGGGTGACGCCCCGGGTCAGCTGCTCCTGGGTCAGAGCATCGTCGCTGACCGCCTGCGGACAGCGCAGGTTGAGCAGGATGCACAGCCCCAGGATCAGGCTCACCAGCAGGGCCGAGAGCAGAAAATAGCTGGATGTTTTGTGCCGCATAAACACACCTTCCTCAGAAATACAAGCATGAATCTCGCTAAAAGCGGTTGTCAGGGTATCGTAAATAAGGTATACTGAACTGTAAGGTAGTTTCAGTATACCAGAATTTTGGCAAAAAAGGGAGAGCGGCGGCATGATTCGTGTCCTGTTGGTGGAGGATGATGCAATGATCCGGGAAATGACCCGGATCTTTCTGGAAAGTCAGAAGCGGTTTGAGGTGGTGTGTGCAGCCTCCGGCGAGGAAGCACTGGCCCACGCAAAAGACCCCTTTGACGTGATCCTGCTGGACATCCTGCTGCCGGACACCAACGGCATGCAGCTGTGTCAGACCCTGCGCAGCGGGCATCACTGCCCCATCATCTTTACCTCCTGCCTGGACGATGTGGACACCATCGTGCATGCGCTGGAATTGGGCGGTGACGATTTCCTTACCAAGCCCTACGACAACAAGGTGCTGGTGGCCCGCATTCTGGCCAACGTGCGCCGGGTGCAGATGGATGCCGCCGAGCCCAGTCTCCGGGGCTACACCTGCCCGGCTTTCCGGCTGGATGCCGACAACCGCAGTGTGCACTGCCGGGGCGAGGACATCCATCTGGCCGATATGGAATACCGCATCCTCAGCCTGTTCGTGCGCAACCCCAACACCTTTTTTACGGCCAATGAGCTCTACCAGAAGATCTGGGGCAAGGACAGCCTTGGCGATGTGCGCACCGTGCAGGTGCACATCCACAACCTGCGCAGCAAGATCGAGCCGGACCCCGCAAAGCCGGTGTACCTGTGCAATGTGTGGGGCAAGGGCTATGTGTTCCGCCCGGAAGGCAAACAGGAGTAAACAAAACAACAGCGCCGCAGAACATTTCTGCGGCGCTGTTTCCCTCTATACACAAAGTCTGTCTCAGCACACGGCACGGTGCTCCAGCACGGGCACGGGCTCCACAACCGGCGGGTGCATGCCCTCGCGGTAGTCCAGATCGCCTTGATCCAGACCGCGCAGCAGCACCTCGGCGGTGGCAATGTTGGTGGCAATGGGCACGCCGTGCATATCGCACAGGTGCAGCAGGTTCTGCTCGTTCAGGCTGGAAGCATCCACCTTGAGCGGGTCGCGGAAGAACAGCACCAGATCCACTTCGTCGCAGGCAACGCGGGAAGTGATCTGCTGTACGCCGCCCAGCTTGCCGGAGAGGTAACAATGCACAGGCAGACCGGTGGTCTGCGCCAGCATCCGTCCGGTAGTACCGGTGGCAATGACTACATTTTTGGAAAGGATCGCGCTGTAGGCAGTGCAGAACTGAAGCGCGAGTTCCTTGCGGGAATCGTGTGCAAGAATGGCAATCGTCATAGTGTTCTCTCCTTTGTTCTCAGTATAGTGTTGTGGGTGGCGGACAGTTTTGAGACGGAATGATGAAATGCACTGAAATCGTTATCAAAGTTTCCAATATAGTTTTACCGCGCGAAAACAGGGGTGTCAAGAGCTTTTTTGAAGATTTTGCAAGAAAAAACAGAGAAAGTAACACTTTTTATTTGTGAGAAACAGAAAAAATTTGGATACAATAGTCTGCCCCAAAACACGGAAAAACCATCAAAAGTGAAAACAATCTCCAAAAATTGTTGCTGAAGAAAAAACACTCCATGCCGATAAAACAAAAATGCAGGCCGGGACGTCGGACGTCGGCCTGCACGAGAAAATTATTTTCACACTGGGGAGGTGGGGAACTCAGCGGATCTGCCCATCTCCGTGGATGATGTACTTGTAGCTGCAAAGCTCTTCCAGCCCCATCGGGCCGCGGGCGTGCAGCTTCTGGGTGGAGATGCCCATCTCGCAGCCCAGCCCGAACTCTCCGCCATCGGTGAAGCGAGTGGAACAGTTCACATACACGGCGGCACTGTCCACAGCTGCCGTGAACCGGTCGGCGTGGGCCTGTGTCCGGGTCAGGATGGCTTCGCTGTGGCCGGTGGAGTGAGCAGCGATGTGGGCAATGGCCTCGTCCACGCTGTCCACGACCTTGACGGCCAGAATGTAATCCAGAAACTCGGTGTCAAAGTCCTGCGGGCCTGCCGGGGTGCCGGGGATGATGGCCGCGGCGCGCTCGTCCAGCCGCAGTTCCACCGGATGCAGGCCCTTTGCCGTGCGGTCCGGGCCGAGGCGCTGAGCCAGCTTGGGCAGAAACTCTGCCGCAATGGCAGAGTGCACCAAGCACACTTCTTCAGCGTTGCACACGCTGGGGCGGCTGGCCTTGGCGTTCTCAATGATGTCCAGTGCCTTATCCTGGTCGGCAGTGTCATCCACAAAAATGTGGCAGATGCCGGTGCCGGTCTGGATGCAGGGGACCTTGGCGTTTTCCACGCAGGCGCGGATCAGCCCGGCCCCGCCACGGGGGATCAGCAGGTCCACATAGCCCACGGCGGTCATCAGGGCGTTGGCCGAGGCGTGGGAGGTGTCCTCGATCAGGCTGACAGCGGCTTCCGGCAGGCCGCTCTCCACAAGACCCTGCTGCAGCGCTTTCACGATGGCATTGGCGCTGCGCCAGGCCTCTTTGCCGCAGCGCAGGATGCAGGCATTGCCGCTCTTGATGGCAAGGGCGGCGGCGTCGCTGGTCACGTTGGGGCGGCTCTCGTAGATGATGGCGATCACGCCCATGGGCACGGCGGTCTTTTCGATCACCAGCCCGTTGGGGCGCTCCACCCGGTTCAGCACCCGGCCCACCGGGTCGGGCAGGGCGGCCACCTCCAGAATGCCCCGGGCCATGGCTCCGATGCGCTCCTCGGTCAGGGCCAGCCGGTCCAGCATCACGTCGCTGATGTGCCCCTTGGCGGCGGCCATATCCTCGGCGTTTGCGGCCAGGATGGCCTCCATGTTTTCCGGGTGGCACAGCCAGTCGGACATGGCCCACAGAGCGTGGGTGCGGGTCTCGCTGCTTGCCAGTGCAACAACTGTTTTTGCTGCGCGGGCGGCTTCCAGAATCTCCTGTGTCGTCATGCCGGATCCTCCTGTCTGCGTCCTTTGAAACGGGTCCCGGCGGGCTTGCCGTCGGCAATGTCGTACAGCACCTCCGGGTGTGCGCCGTTGGCAATGACCATATCGGCGCCGCTGCCGGTGACCATGCGGGCAGCCCGCAGCTTGGTGGCCATGCCGCCGGTGCCCAGTGCCGAACCGGCCCCATCGGCCAGTGCCATCACCTCGGGGGTGATCTCTTCCACCAGCGGGATGAGCGCAGCGTCCGGATGGGTGTGGGGGTTGGCCGTGTACAGGCCGTCGATGTCGCTCAGCAGCACCAGCAGGTCGGCTTTGCAGCAGCAGGCCACGATGGCGGCCAGGGTGTCGTTGTCGCCGATGGACGTGATCTCGTCGGTGGCCACAGTGTCGTTTTCGTTGATGATGGGCAGGGCCCCCAGCTCCAGCAGCCGGTTCAGCGTGGTCTGAAAGTTGACCCGCCGGTCAGTATGCTCCACGTCCACGCCGGTGAGCAGGATCTGCGCAACGGTGTGATTGTAGGCATTGAAGAGCCGGTCGTAGGTATACATCAGCTCACACTGACCCACTGCGGCACAGGCCTGCTTGCTGGCGGTGTCCTTTGGGCGCTGCGGCAGCGACAGCTTGCCCACGCCCATGCCAATGGCACCGGACGATACCAGAATGACCTCGTGGCCCTCATTTTTCAAATCGCTCAGCACCTTGACCAGCTGCTCCGTATGGCGGATGTTCAGCCGTCCGGTGCCGTATGCCAGAGTAGAGGTGCCTACCTTCACAACGATGCGCATAAGTCCATTAACCCTTTCCCATTTCCTTTGTCTTGTCGTAAGCGGCAAGCACGGCGTCCATCACCGCGCCCCGCAGGCCGTGCTCTTCCAGCACGCGCACGCCCTGAATGGTGCTGCCGCCGGGGCTGCACACGGCGTCCTTGAGGGCACCGGGATGCTGGCCGCTTTCCAGCACCAGCTTGGCGCTGCCCAGGACCATCTGAGCGGCATACTCCTGTGCCTTGGCACGGGGCAGGCCGCAGGCTACGCCGCCGTCTGCCAGTGCCTCAATGAACTGGTACACCCAGGCCGGGCCGCAGCCGGACACGCAGCTGGCTGCGTCGATCAGGTTTTCCGGCACGGCATCCAGCCGCCCGGCCGGGGCCATGATCTTCCGGAAAGCTTCTTCTTCCTCGGCAGTCACATTGCTGGAGCAGTACTGGATCATGCCTTCGCCCACGGAAGCCGGGGTGTTGGGCATGATGCGGATCACCGGGAAGTCCTCGCCCGCCATCTCCTGAATGCGGGCAATGGACAGTCCGGCGGCCATGCTGCACAGCACGAAACGGCCCGGGCGCTCGTCCAGCGAGAACTTCAGCGGTGCCAGCAGGGCCTCCATCATCTGGGGCTTCACCGCCAGAAAGATCAGGTCGCATTCCGCGGCCACCTCAGCGTTGGTCGCCACTTTGCAGCCCAGTTCCTTGGCCAGAGCCTGTGCCTTGGCCGTGGTGCGGTTTGCCAGATAGACCTTTTTAGGGTCTGCAGCCTTGCACACGGCCCGCGCAATTGCGCCGCCCATGTTGCCGCAGCCCAGAAAACCGATCGTTTCCATCATAATTCATACCCTCCCTTACGGCAGACGATTTCTGCATGTCTCCATTGTAAGCACGCGGGACGATAAAATCAAGAGGAACCGCCTCTTTTTTGCCGCGGCAAAGCCGGGCGGCCATGCCGGAAGGGTGGAGGGGGCATTCCGATTTGATATGGCCGGATGCCCAAAAATGTACGCGATGCAAAACACAAACTTGCGTGAATGCACAATAAATTCAAAAAGTGTACAAAAATTGTCCTTGCTTTTTGACAGGATTCTGCGGTAAAATAGGACATGGAAAATCTTCTCACGGATTTCGCCGCACAGGGCAGGAAAATTTCTGCCTGGAAAGGATGGTTTTTGTGTCACAGACGACCAAGCGGGCGCTGGAGGCATCGCTCAAAAAGCTGCTGCTCCAGAAGCCCCTCAACAAGATCACGATCAACGACATTACCGAGGACTGCGGTGTGAACCGTATGACCTTCTATTATCATTTCAAAGACATCTACGATCTGGTGGACTGGATCCTTGTGGAGGACGCCTCCAAGATCCTGGAGGGCCGACAGAGCTTTGAGACCTGGAACGAGGCATTTCTGGACATCCTGCATCAGCTGCAGGAGAACAAGACCCTGGTGCTGAATGTGTACCGTTCGGTAGGCCGCGAACAGGTGGAGCAGTACCTTTATAGATTGCTGGATCCTGTTCTGAAGGAATTCACCAACCGTGAATGCCAGGACATCACGGTCCAGGATGCCGACAAGCAGTTCGTGGTGGATTTTTACAAGTATGCACTGGTGGGCATGACGCTGGAGTGGACCCGGCGGGATATGAAGGCCGACCCGGCTGTGATGGTCGCACGACTGAGCACGATGATCCACGGTGACCTGCGGCGTGCCCTGTGCCGGCTGGCCAGCAACCGGGGCGGCACCGCACGGGACGAGGATTAAGCCCCGGAACCGGCCGAAAATGTACAAAATCTTATCAAACAGTGCACCGTGATGGGTTTTCCATCACGGCGTGTTTTCTGCTTATGGCCTGGGAAAGGGGGCTGTGATACCATAGCGTCGAGAGAAAAGGATGATCCAAAGAACCAGTTTGGAGGAAAAATTATGAATACTTCGTTTGCAAGTCTGACCCATAAAATGCAGCGTGCTGCCGTCAGTAAGATGGTGGACGTGCTGTTCTCTCACATGGAAAATGACCGGGAAAAGGCCATCGGCCAGGTAGTGGACCTGTCTAAGCAGTTCTACGGCGACTCCTTCAGCGAGGAAGCCTACCAGCAGGCCAAGAATATCCTGTCGGACCCCGACAGCAAGTGGTCCAAGCTCATCAACAGCGTGCTGGACCAGACCGACCCCCATGTGGCCCGTACTACTGCCCTGAACCTGGGCTACGAGGCCTTTTTCCGGGGCACCAAGACCATCCGGGAAAACCGTGTCAAATACCAGTGCAACATCCCTTGGCTGATCCTGTTTGACCCCACCTCTGCCTGCAACATGCACTGCGTGGGCTGCTGGGCCGGCGAGTACGGCAACAAGAACAACCTGAGCTTTGAGGACATGGACAAGATCGTCACCCAGGGCAAGGAGCTGGGCGTGTACCTGTATATGCTCACCGGCGGCGAGCCTCTGGTGCGGAAGAAGGACGTGCTGAAGCTGGCTGAAAAGCACAACGACGTGCAGTTTGCCATCTACACCAACTCCACCCTCATCGACGAGCCCTTCTGCCAGGAAGTGCAGCGTCTGGGCAACATCGCCTTTATGCTGTCCATCGAGGGCACCCCGGAGACCAACGATGCACGCCGGGGTGAGGGCCACTACGCCGCTGTGATGCATGCCATGGATCTGCTGAAGAAATACGGCATCCTCTTTGGCACCTCGATCTGCTACACCAGCCAGAACATTGAGGCTGTTACCAACGACCAGTTCATGCGGCTCCTGTGCGACAAGGGTGCCCACTTTGGCTTCTACTTCCACTATATGCCCGTGGGCAACGAAGCCGCCCCGGAGCTGATGCCCACCCCGGAACAGCGCAAGTACATGATCGACCGCATCCGCTATCTGCGCTCTTCCGAGTGCGATATCCCCTTCTACCCCATGGACTTCCAGAACGACGGCGAGTTTGTGGGCGGCTGCATTGCCG
>OLRW01002039.1_pt1 | contig 11833 bp, 10 predicted proteins | sample 1672701 | NCBI WGS metagenome assembly OLRW01 (sample SAMEA3136715, study PRJEB25190) | human gut metagenome | biome: human gut; feature: human-associated habitat; material: faeces | place: Austria | collected 2013
AGAGATCAGTAATCTTTGGAGTAAGGTGAAGATTGCGGCTAGTAATACGAATTAATAAAATGGGACGGGGATTTTTAAAAATCCCCGTCCCATTTTTAAAATAAATACGCTCGAATCACATCAAACGATGCCGGCCCAACATCCAGAACCGCCTTATGAAACTGCATCTGCGTAAAGTTATCTTCCCACTTATCCACAGCATCTTTCTTAAGTTCCAGAAATTCCAGATATCCAATATAGTATTTTAAGTAATTAGCCGGATCGGCAATGATCAGATCATAGATATCCTCAATGGTCGCATCATCCGTTATTCCATAAGTGTGGAAAAAAGCTGCCGCATCGGCAAGTTTCCAGCCGTCATAATGAATTCCCATATCGGCAAGTGCATATAGTCCCAGAATGACAGAAGAGTTGCGTTGAAATATTGTGGCCTGTTCTTTGGTCAGTGTGGAAAAGTAGTAACTCATCATCTCACTGTAAGTGGCCCATCCCTCTGTGTAGCCGCCGTAGTTCAGTACACAGCGGATTGGATTGGGATGAAGGCTTGCGTAATAGACATTCTGGTATAAATGTCCGGGGTAGCCTTCATGGGCGAAGGTGGTGAAGAGAGAAAGGTTGTCGGTGATGTGCCCCTTGTTAATGTAGATTACATTTTCGGAAGTATTGTCGATGGCCGGGATCATGTAGAAAGCCGGACTTAAGTATTCTTCCATGGATTTCTGGACGTATTTGATCTGTGTATGAATCTGTGGATATGGTGGAAAATCCTTTGTAATCTTGTTTGATAATGTGGATAAAATCTTTTCAGGATCAGATTCGGAGAGTAGAGTACCTTGTGAGCTGAAAATGTCGGAGGTTACAGAAGATGAGCCAGAGGAGGAGTCTTCTGTCAGCACTCGCTGCATAACTGTAAGATCCGAAAGAATCTGTGCATTCGTAAGGTTTTGCAGTTCTGCAATACTGCGTGAGGAACCAGTCTCACTTCTTACCAGATATTCGTAGTAAGTCCGGCCATTTGGAAGATAGCATAGTCCGTTATTATTCTTACCGGAATTGCGAAGCTCGGACAGGCCGGAGATAAGCTGTTCATAAGACGGGAAAATATATTTTTTTATGTAGGCGCTGTTCTGCCGGGTATAGGCTTTTCGTTGTTTTTCGGTGAGGCCGCTGTTTTTTGTGGAAGCAAGTTCATCCAGCCGTTCTACAAAAGAAGAATAGAGATAATTACTCTCTTTTAAATGAACGAAATCCCGGCATTCTTTGATGATGGAGTCGGCAGTATAGGATGCCATAAAAAGGCCGGATTCGGATTTTGTGTGTTCAAAATTCAGGATAGATCGGAAATATTCCGGTGTTTTAGTAAGAAGCTGCAGATAGTTTTCAATATCGGAGATCTCATAAAAACGGTATTCTGATAAGATGACCGGAAGCTGTGACTGAGTTCCTGTGAGAGGTGCAAGTGGTTCGTCGTAGAGTGTATAAGGGGACAGATCGTAGGCAGAATTCAGATAGTCATTCAGCACATCATAAGTAAGACGGTTGTCTTTGGAAAGAGATGTTCTGTTATAGGAGCGAAGTCTGGTCCGTTCCGCATCGACACTAGACCGGACCAGTTCGGGATCGGTGGTACATTGTCCATAAGAAATGGGCGCATTTTCTATGCCATATTTTTCGGGATTTTTTAAGGTGTAGTGGAGAGTAATTGTATTTCCACTGATTTCCTGTCGGAAAAGTTCAGAAGTATATTTCGAAAATGCCTGATCCGCATCCTGTTGAGAATGAAAGAACAGAAGAAAAAGGAGTAGAAGTACGGATGCAGACGGAAGCAAAAAGAGTAATGGCTTCTGTTTAAATTTTTCGAGAAATTTTTGCATAAAAATCCCCATATAAATCATTTGTATCATTTATATGGGGATTTCCCGCAAATATGTATTCATTGTTTATAACCGGAAGCTAATATCATAAACTTCCGGTAACTTATATGACTTATAATCCGGTAATCAGCTCAACAATAAAGACGCCGAGACATGCGAACAAGGATACCTTCAGCAGGCTCTTGCCACGGTAGGCCAGAAATACGGCGATGATAAATCCGGCAAGTGCAGACCAGATATTCGCAGTGGCACTGAGGATTGCCGGGAATGTCATAGCAGCAAGCGTCACATAAGGGACATAGTATAAAAATGATTTGATATACGTGCTTTTAATCTCTTTGCGGATCAGCGTCAGCGGAAGCATACGGATCAGGTAAGTAACTGCCGCCATCACAAATATGTAAATGTAAATATTATGATTCATGGTGTGCCTCCTTTGTACTGTCACTCAATTCGCCAGCTTCTTCCAGTTCATCATACTCGTCCTCTTTCACCGGGAAGAAATAAGCCGCAATTCCTGCAATGATCAGAGTAATGATGATAATACGGAATCCGGATGAAATATTCCTAAGCCCGGGTGTTTTGTCAAATAAAAAGCTGGCTGCCATGGAAATGACAACAACACCTGCGAGTACACGGTTGTTACGGGCCGGCGGAATGATGATCGCCAGAAACATACCATAAAGTGCGACACTTAATGCACTGACAACACGAGCCGGTAATATATTACCGGACAGGATGCCAAGAAATGTACCGAATACCCATCCGAATACAGAGATAAATATAACCCCGTAAGAATAAAACGGACTCAGTTTTCCACCCTTGCAAACTGTGACGCCGAAGATCTCATCGGTCACACCGTAAGCAATGAGAAAACGGTGGAACAGCGGCGCTTCCGGATCAATCTTCTGCGAAAGCGCACAGGACATCAGACAGTATCTTAAGTTGATAATAAGCTGTGTGATGGCCATCTCTATATAAGAAGCGGTCGATGCGATCAGTGACAGCCCTGCAAACTGCCCGGCGCTGGTCACATTGGTAAGAGAGATCAGAACCGCATCAAAGATCGAAATTCCGACTTTTTTTGCCATGATCCCAAATGTAAATGAAACCGCTATGTATCCAAGACAGATCGGTATTCCGTCCTTGAAACCGGCGGTGAAATATTGTCTTCTGGTCATAATAAATTCCCCAATCTTATGTGTAGTTTCTGTAAATAACGAGAATATTATAAGCGCTCTGATTGGTTGCGTCAATGATGTGAAAAGTGGAAGATGGGAGAGATTGAGAACAAAGATAACAGTATACTATGTAAACGAATAAAAAATGAATAGAAATAATTCAAAATAGCTGCCGAATTAGTGGAAAACATACAAAACATACAAAACCTATTGACAAGGTAGGGTAAAAGCTGTATCATACGCATATCGAATCTGAGATACGAAAAACACACATAGATGGAGTGATGAGTATGATAAAAGTAGAACACGCAAACAAAACCTTTTCCGGAAAATACGGTAAGGTACATGCCTTGCAGGATGTAAGCATCCATGTAGAAAAGGGAGACATTTACGGAATCATCGGATTCTCCGGAGCCGGTAAATCCACATTGATTCGTCTTGTAAATGGACTTGAAACACTGGATAGCGGAACTGTAACGGTTCATGGAGAAGAACTTGGAAGTCTGAAGAAACCGCAGCTTCGTAAATTAAGAAGAAAAATTGGAATGGTATTCCAGCAGTTCAACCTTCTGGAATCCAAAACAGTTTATCATAATATAGCATTGCCGCTGATTCTTGAGAAAGTACCGAAGGCTGAGATTGACAAGAAAGTCAAAGAAGTTCTTCGGTTTGTAGAACTGGAAGACAAGAAAGACGTGTATGTCAGCCAGCTTTCCGGTGGACAGAAACAGAGAGTCGGAATTGCAAGAGCATTGACAACAACACCGGATATCCTGCTTTGTGATGAGGCAACCAGTGCCTTGGATCCACAGACAACAGAGGCAATTCTGAAACTGCTTAAGAAGATTAATCGTGAGATGGGAGTTACAATCCTTCTGATCACACATCAGATGCAGGTGGTTCAGATGATCTGTAATAAAGTAGCAGTCATGGAGAAAGGTCAGGTAGTCGAGGCGGGAAGTGTACTGGATGTATTCGGAAAACCGCAGGCACCAGTTACAAAGAGATTTGTTCAGACTGTTGTGAATGATCAGATTCCTGAAAGCATCATAAGTCTTGTAAAAGAGCAGAAAGAACATTTCCGTGTAGAACGATTGAAATTTATCGGAAGCAGCGTAAAACGCCCGGTTATCTCAGATATTTGTCATGTAGAAGGAATTGTAGTAAATATCTTAGGAGCAACCGTTCAAGAGCTTCAGGACAACATAATGTGTGTGTTCATTTTACAGTTGCTAGGATCTGAAGAGAAGATTCTGAAAGCAGAGAAACAGATTGACGAAAACGGAGTAATCAGAGAAAGGGTAGAGGTGATTTAATGGATCAGCAGTATTTTGGAGTCTCACTGGAGAAATTACTGACCAGTGGAGGACAGACTTTATATATGGTGGCATGGTCATTGATCATCGGAACCATCATAGGAATCATTCTGGCATTGATCCTTGTGCTTTGTCGCAAGGGCGGACTTGCAGAGAATCGGATTCTCTACAATATCGTAAGTATCTACATTAACATTGTAAGAAGCATTCCATTTGTAATCCTTCTTGTAGCAATCATGCCACTGACAAGAACAATTGTTGGAACTACGATTGGAAGTACGGCATCGTTGGTACCACTTGTTATTTACATCAGTCCATATCTGGCACGATTGATGGAGAACAGTTTGTTGGAAATTAATCCGGGTATTCTGGAAGCAGCAGAAGCGATGGGAGCTACAACATGGCAGACTATTCGTTACTTCCTTCTTCCTGAGACACTGGGATCTATTGTTCTGGCACTGACAACTGGTACAATCGGACTTCTCGGAGCATCTGCGATGGCAGGATATGTAGGTGGAGGCGGTGTCGGAGATTTGGCACTGACTTATGGATACCAGAGAATGAACACACCACTGATGATTTTCACAGTTGTAGTACTGGTTATCTTTGTACAGATCCTTCAGTTTGCAGGAAATACAATTTCAAGAAAATTAAGACAGCATAAATAAATATCAGAGTTCTGTAAGAAACAAAAAAGACAGGACAACAAGCCTGGTAATAATAGTTGTGAGTGTTTACAGTCACTGTGTAACGACAGCCGGACATGAGATAGATAAAAAGAATAGGGAGATTTAGATTATGAAAATGAAAAAATTTATTGCAAGTGTATTAGTAGCGGCAACAGCATTTGGTCTTGTGGCATGCGGAAACTCAGGATCAGGCGATTCTGCAAAGAGTGATTCATCAGCAAAAAACACAGATAAGAAGGAAATCGTCTATGGAAAATCTCAGGGACCATATACAGAGCTTTTTGAAGATGCCATTGTTCCGATTCTTGAAAAAGAGGGATACACAGTAAAGGGCGTTGATCTTTCTGATCTTCAGACAGCAGACGTTGCATTAAATGACGGAGATGTTGATGTTAACGTTGAGCAGCATACAGCTTACATGGAAAATTTCAACAAGAGTTATAACGGAGATCTGGTAGCAATCAGCCCGATCCCGACAGTGCCGGCAGGTGTATATTCTGATAAATATGATTCGATCGACGATATTCCGAACGGTGCAAAAGTGGCAGTTCCAAACGATGCATCTAACACAGCACGGTGTTATCTGATGCTTCAGAAGATCGGCTGGATCAAACTGGATGAGAATGCAGATCCATCCGCAATAACACAGGATGATATCACTGAGAACCCACATAACATTAAGTTTACAGAGATGAACAGTATGACAATCCCGGCTACAATGGCTGATTTTGATTATGTAGCAATTACAGGAAGTGTTGTATACAATGCAGGAATCGATGCTTCTACAGCACTTGCGAACGAAGATATCCAAGATTACCTTGTACTTCAGGTTGTAGTAAAAAAAGAGAACAAAGATGCAGCATGGGCACAGGCAATCGTAGATGCATATCATTCTGATGAATTCAAAGAATATATGAAAAAAAATAATGATGGATTATGGTGGATCCCAGAAGAACTTCAGTAAGTGGTTCTGAGCGGAGTTAAAGAAAGCGAGGTAGAAGCCATGGATCAGACGGAAAAGTTAATTATAGATATAATTGATCAACATAGAGATGAAATTATTGAGTTTGCAAGAGATATTTATACACATGCGGAACTTGGATATAAAGAATTCCGTACCTCACAGAAATTTGTAAATAAGATGAAAGAACTGGGACTTCACACAGAAACAGGATTTGCCATCACAGGTGTAAAAGCATACCTGAATGAAGAGAAGAAGGAGAATGCAAGTCTTGCACTTTTAGGAGAGTTGGATGCTCTGAGAATCCCGGAACATGCCTATGTAAATCCTGAAACAGATGCAGCTCACTGCTGCGGACATCATGCACAGATGGCAGGCATATTTGGTGCGGCACTTGCACTTACAGTACCTGAGATTGCAGAAAAACTGGGTGGACAGGTAGTATTTTTTGCCACACCTGCAGAAGAGTATGGTGAGATTGAATTTAAGAATCAGCTGCGTGAGCAGGGCAAGATTCGCTATGGAGGTGGAAAATGCGAATTGATCCGTACAGGAGCGTTTGATGATATTGATCTCTGCCTGGCGCATCATATTCGGCCGGGAGATGAAATTCAAGTCGGAAGCGGAACAGGAAATGGATTTGTATCAAAAGTAATCCGCTATTTAGGAAAAGCAGCTCATGCAGCCGGAGCACCTGACAAGGGAGTGAATGCACTTTCCGCAGCTTCTCTTGGCCTTCAGGCATTAGGGCTCAACCGTGAGACTTTTCGTGACGAAGACTGCGTCCGTGTTCATCCGATCATTACGAAAGGTGGAAATCTGGTTAATGTTATTCCGGATGAAATTGTAATCGAGACACTGGTAAGAGCGAAAACAATTGAAGCATTTACGGATGCGGCAAAGAAAACAGATCGTTCTTTTCAGGCAGGTGCAGTGGCGATGGGAGCAAAAGTAGAGATTACTACACTGCCGGGATATCTTCCGACACTTGCAGAACAGGCTTTGCCGGAGTTGAAGAGAGCTGCAGAACTTGCAGCACCGGAAGTACCTGTAAGAGAGGCTGCGGGACATTCCGGCGGTTCTACAGATGTAGGTGATGTGCAGCATCTGATGCCTGTTTACACATTCAATACAGGCGGTGTAAAAGGCGGACTTCATCAGATTAACTTTGAAGTGACGAATGAAGAAGAGGCTTATATTGATACAGCGAAAATGTTTGCATTGGCAGCATATGGATTGCTGAAAGAGAAAGCTGCAAGAAGTAAAGAACTGGTTAAAAATTACAAACCGGTATTCAAAGATTCTGCAGAATATACAAAATTTATGGAGCAGTTTGATTCTAAGGAAGTACTTGATTGATAGTTAAGGAATTTAGTTGTGTAAGGAACAATGCGGGAGATTATGAAGAAAATTACAATTTCATAATCTCCTGCGTTTTGTATGTTTACAGTCCTCAGGTCAATCGGATAATCTCTCGTCATGGCACTTCAGATATGTAATTGTGGAGAGCACGAAATATAGATCATTAAAAATCGTTGCAAATCATTTGCAACGATTCTATTATATAAAATAAAGAAACTGCTTAAAGCTATGAAACATGAGGTATACGAAAGACAGGAGGAATGAATAATGTATACACCTGCAAAAGAACGATACAATATCATGGAATATAACCGCTGTGGAAGAAGCGGATTACTGCTTCCCAAGATTTCGCTTGGCTTATGGCATAATTTCGGAGATGCTTCCGATTATGAAAATATGAGACAGCTTTGCTTCACAGCATTTGATAATGGTATCACACAGTTTGATCTTGCCAATAATTACGGTCCGGCTTACGGAAGTGCGGAGAAAAATTTCGGCAGAATATTAAAAGAAGATCTGATGCCATATCGTGATGAACTGATCATTACGACAAAGGCCGGATTTGATATGTGGGAAGGCCCTTACGGCAACTGGGGCAGCCGCAAATATCTGCTGGCGAGCCTGGATCAGAGCCTGAAACGTATGGGACTGGATTATGTGGATATTTTCTATCACCACAGAATGGATCCGGAGACACCGCTTGAGGAGACAATGGGAGCTCTGGCAACAGCTGTTTGTCAGGGAAAGGCACTCTATGTAGGACTTTCAAATTATGATGGAGAGACTTTGGAACAGGCAGCAGCGATCCTGAAAGATCTGAAATGCCCGTTTGTGATCAATCAGAACTGTTATTCTATATTTGACAGAACAGTAGAAAAGAATGGATTAAAGGATATGACCGGCAATCTGAAAAAAGGACTCATTACATTCAGTCCTCTGGCACAGGGACAGTTGACGGACCGTTATCTCAATGGGATCCCGGAAGACAGCCGTATTCGAAAGGACGGAAGATTTTTGAAAGAAAGTATTCTTACCGCAGAGCGTATGGAACAGATTCGTAAGTTAAATGAACTGGCGGCTCAGCGTGGTGAGAAGCTTGCGGATATGGCACTTGCCTGGCTTCTTCAGAAAAAAGAAGTTACCAGTGTCCTGATCGGTGCATCAAAAACGCAGCAGATCCTGGATAATATAAAAGCAATACACAGTGCGCCATTTACAGAGGAAGAATTGCAGAAGATTGATGAGTACAGTCTGTAGTCCTTGACATCCCGCCCGCTTATATGCTACGATTTAAATTACGAGTGGATATATGACAAACGCAGTGATGAAGAGAGTATGTAACAGGAAATCTTACAGAGAATCCCGTGAACTGCCGGTGAGGATGCCGCAGTGTGCTGCTGAGAGGGATAGGTGGAACGTTACAGAAGATGGCTTACTGAGCGGTGTGGATGAGCATTGATAAAGATGTAAGTTCACGAAGGGCTCCGCCCTTTACAGCGGTGAGGTGGAGTGAACAGCTTCACCCGCAGAGACTATCAGTTGCGAGACTGGCAGTGAATGGAAGTGGTAACACGGATTTTCGTCTTCCCTGAGATTTATGAATTGTAACAGAAGTTATGAGGAGTGAATTCAGGGAAGATTTTTTGTTTATATAGAAAAGAAATCTGTTGGCAGCCAAAGCCTGCAGGCAGCAGGTTATGTAGATATTCAGATTCTGCGAAGGAAATATATCCGGTAAACATAAAAGGAGAGAAAAAGACATGTGTGAAAAATGTAATAAAGGAAAATATTATATTACAACAGCAATCGCTTATGCATCAGGCAAACCGCACATCGGTAACACGTATGAGATCGTGCTGGCAGATGCCATCGCAAGATATAAAAGAAGTCAGGGATACGATGTATTCTTCCAGACAGGAACAGACGAACATGGACAGAAGATTGAGCTGAAAGCAGACGAAGCAGGTGTTACACCAAAGGAATTCGTTGACAATGCATCATGCGAGATCAAGAAGATCTGGGATCTGATGAACACTTCTTATGACAAATTCATCCGTACAACAGACGAAGATCATGAAGCACAGGTTAAGAAGATTTTCAAAAAATTGTACGATCAGGGAGATATTTACAAAGGAGCTTACGAAGGAATGTACTGTACTCCGTGTGAGTCTTTCTGGACAGAGTCTCAGTTAGTAGACGGCAAATGCCCAGACTGCGGACGTGAGTGTAAGCCTGCAAAAGAAGAAGCATATTTCTTCAAGATGAGCAAATACGCAGACAGACTGATCAACTACATCAATGAGCATCCAGAGTTCATTCAGCCTGTATCCCGTAAAAATGAGATGATGAACAACTTCCTGCTTCCGGGACTTCAGGATCTGTGTGTATCCAGAACATCCTTCAAGTGGGGAATCCCGGTAGACTTCGATCCAAAACACATCGTATACGTATGGCTTGATGCGCTGACCAACTATATCACAGGAATCGGATATGACTGTGACGGCAACAGCACAGAGCTGTTCAACAAGAACTGGCCTGCAGACCTTCATCTGATCGGAAAAGATATCATCCGTTTCCACACGATTTACTGGCCAATCTTCCTGATGGCACTGGATCTTCCACTTCCAAAACAGGTATTCGGACATCCATGGCTTCTGCAGGGCGACGGTAAGATGAGTAAGTCCAAAGGAAATGTACTTTACGCAGATGAACTGGTAGATTTCTTTGGAGTAGATGCAGTACGTTACTTCGTACTTCACGAGATGCCATTTGAAAATGATGGTGTAATCTCATGGGAGCTGATGGTAGAGCGTATGAACTCTGACCTGGCAAATATCCTTGGAAACCTTGTAAACCGTACTATTTCCATGAGCAACAAGTACTTTGGCGGTGTTGTAGAGAACAAAGGCGCTGCAGAAGCTGTTGATGAAGATTTAAAGGCTGTTGTATTAGATGAAGTTAAGAAGGTTGACGCAAAAATGGCCCAGCTGCGTGTGGCAGATGCCATGACAGAGATCTTCGGCATTTTCAGAAGATGCAACAAGTACATTGACGAGACAACTCCATGGACTCTTGCAAAGGACGAGGCTAAGAAAGACCGCCTTGCAACGGTTCTTTACAACCTGACAGAGGCGATCACCATCGGCGCTTCCCTGTTAGAGTCATTTATGCCTGAGACTTCTGAAAAGATCTTAGCCCAGTTAAATACAAAGAAGAGAGAGCTGGATGAAATGGATACTTTTGGTCTGTATCCTTCAGGAAATAAGGTAACAGACAAGCCTGAGATCCTTTTTGCCCGTATGGACATCAAAGAAGTTATGGAAAAAGTAAACGAGCTTCATCCACCGAAAGAAGAGCCGAAGGAAGAAAAGCCAGAGGAGAAGGTTGTAGATATTGAGGCGAAGCCAGAGATCACATTTGATGATTTTGCAAAGCTTCAGTTCCAGGTTGGTGAGGTTATTGCCTGTGAGGCGGTGAAGAAATCCAAGAAGCTTCTTTGCTCCCAGGTTAAGATTGGAAGCCAGGTTCGCCAGATCGTATCAGGAATAAAGGCTTACTATACACCAGAGGAAATGGTTGGCAAAAAGGTTATGGTAGTAACCAACTTAAAGCCTGCTAAATTAGCCGGAGTCGTATCCGAAGGCATGATCCTGTGTGCAGAAGACGCAGAGGGAAATCTGTCCTTAATGGTACCGGAAAAGAAGATGCCAGCCGGAGCTGAGATCTGCTAATGATCAGTAAATAAATGTATTTCATGTTTGTAATAGTAGAAATTTGGGCGCATATATTTGAAATATAAAGAGATAAAGGGAGAGGGAAAATATTCCCTTCCCTTTTTCGCGCATATACTGGACATTTTAAGAGAAAACTGCTATTCTGAATATAAGCAGGATTTCAAATAAATTTCTAAAGATTCTAAAATTCTAAGCTGTATCAAACACAGCATCTTATCTGAACTCTTTGCTTAAATCACTGATTAATGGATCGGGCAGAGAGTACGGAGAAAAACTTTCTGCCGCACAACAGAAAGGACGATGCCTATGACACAAAATGTATGGGAACAGGAAGCAGTAAAAGATTTGATGCAATCAGAAGAATGGGAGGCTGTAAGGATGAGCATCTTGTCAATAGGATTGGAACGTGGAGAGAAGATTGGACTGGAAAAAGGAATGGCTAGAGGCTTAAGTTGTGGAAAAGTTCAGGGAAAAGCGCAAAGTATCCTGGAACTTCTGGAAGAAAATGGCCCAGTATCTGAGAAAACCCGTAACATGATCTTATCTGAAACAGATATGGAACGTTTGAGTGTATGGCTTAAGGCAGCTGCCAGATCAGGTTCAGAAGAGGATTTTTTGGATAGAATACAGTAAATGTGATATTCTATGTATTTTAGAATAATAAATAATAGTAGAAGTGGCCCATTTTCGGAAAATGGGTTGCTTTTATTTTGCGA
>OLRW01002051.1_pt1 | contig 11753 bp, 5 predicted proteins | sample 1672701 | NCBI WGS metagenome assembly OLRW01 (sample SAMEA3136715, study PRJEB25190) | human gut metagenome | biome: human gut; feature: human-associated habitat; material: faeces | place: Austria | collected 2013
CGGCGAAGGCCAACGCGGCCACCGCGGCCGAGCTCGTGAGGTGGCTTTGGGCCCTCGGCATGATGTGCCGGGAGGGCGCGGAATAGACATAGCCCCCGTCCCGGCGAGCCGGGCAGCCTTCGGGGACACCCCCGTTCTCGCTGTGCGCGCGGCGACCGCCGCATGCGCGAAGTCAGACTAGGGGAGCCCCGCCGAAGGAGAGGATTGCGGGCCGCCGGAGCGGTATCCGCGGATATGAGACTGAGCCGAAGGCGTCGACGACATGCCGGGGGCGGACCGGGACGGGTTCAACGGCAGGCCCCGCCGACCGATTGCAAGCGGTCGGCGGGGCCATTGTGGCTCTTGACAGCGGATTGGGTCATATGAGCGAACGGACACCAGGGCGAACAATTTGGCATGAAAAGAGGCCTGCATAGACCTTTTGGTCATGCCGGCCTCTTTGAATGACAAGTTGTCGCCCTGGTGCCCGTGCAGCGTCAACCGATCCGCCGTTCGTTAGAACGGCGGAACCCATAGGCGCAGCGTCGAGTGGTTCCGGCGTTTGGTAAAACGCCGGAACACAAGAGCGCCCCCTCCCGCGCACGGAACGGAAGGGGGCTAAAGGTAGGAGTCTACCGGTGGGTTTACCCCACCGGACAGACGATGACCAGGTGATCCTCTACAGGATCGTCAAGGTTTCCGTGGGGTACCCGTTGGGTACTTAGATCAACACGCAGGCGACGGTCAGGATGATGGCGCAGACGACAGAGAGCGCGACGATGAGCTTAAGGGCAAACTTGAGCCAGGTCGTCCACTCGATCTTGGCCAGGGCGAGACCGCCCATGATGGCGCCGGAGGTCGGGGTGAAAAGGTTCACGACACCGATGGCGGCGGAGAAGATCATGACCATGACCTCAGGCGAGAAGCCGAGCTTAACAGCCAACGGTCCCATGATGGGCATGGAGACGGTGGCCATACCGGAGGTCGAGGGGATCAGGAAGGACAGGCCGAAGTAGACCAGGAAGCTCATGGGAGCGAAGATCACGCCGGACAGGCCAGCCAGGGCATTGGCGGCAGCGTCGAGGACGAAGACGTCGAGGCCGGTGTTAGCCATGAGGACGGAGATGCCACGGGCGAGGGCGATGACGAGAACAACGGACATCATGTCGGCAGCGCCGGTGATGAAGGTGTTAACAATCTGCTTCTCGGACAGGCCACCGATGATACCGATCAGGACGGCCATGAGGAAGAACCAGGTGGAAGCCTCGTCGAAGTACCACTGGCCAATGGGCAGGCCGGTGATCAGGGCAGACCAGCCCTGGACGACGGCGTTACCGTCGGCGTCGTAGACAGCGCCAGCGTCGAAGAAGTTAGCGACGCCCTCGTTGAGGTCGGCCAGCGGAATGAAGCCGACGATCATGACGACGAAGGTGAAGGCGAAGGCAATCAGAACACCCTTCTGACGACCGGTGAGCTTGACCTCCTTGTGGACCTCGGAAGCAGCCTTGCCGTGAGCCTCTTCGGCGTCCTTGAGCTCCTGCATCGACAGGATGGTGGAACCCTTGTCAGCCTTGACCTTCTTGGCGTAGCTCATCACGAAGAAGATGGACATAGCGGTAGTGACAATCCACAGGACGGCACCGAGGCCGATGATGATGGACTGGTTGACCTCAATGCCAACGCCGGTCAGAGCGTCGACGGCAGCGCCGACGGCGAACGGGTTAACCGTGGAGCCCAGGCAGCCGCAGCCAGCGCCGAGCAGGACGGTAGCGGCACCGACCATGGGGTCGAAGCCAGCGGCCATCATGGTAGCGGCGAGCAGGGCGTAGAAGGGAACGGTCTCCTCGCACATACCATAGGTGGTACCACCGAGGGAGAAGATGAGCATCAGCACGGGAATGAGCATAATCTCGTTGCCCTTAAGCTTCTGCACCAGAACGGCGATGCCGTTGTCCAGGGCGCCGGTCTCGGTCATCATACCGAGGAAGCCGCCCAGGATCATAACGAAGAGGCAGACGGGCAGAGCGTCAGCGAAGCCCTTAATCGGGGCGGTGCAGAAATCGCTCAGACGGGCGGCAGTAACCGCGCCGCCGGACGTGCCGGAGACGATAACGGTAATCACTGCGACAATTGCCAGCAGAGCAAGAAGAATGGTGAACGATGAAGGCATACCGCGCTTTTTCTTAGCGGTCTCAGTCATAGTTCTCATCCCCCCTTCATAAATCATTTACTGATCTCGCCAGAAGCGGCTCTTCCGTGCCGTGCCTGCCGCTTGATGCGAGATTATTACCAGATAAAACCGCTCGGGGTGTGCAGCAATACACCCCGAGCGAGATGCTAGATGCTCTTACTTGAGCGTGGCGTACATGACAGCCTTGATGGTGTGCATGCGGTTCTCGGCCTCGTCGAAGACCTTGGAAGCGGGGCTCTCGAAGACCTCGTCGGTGACCTCCTGCTCGGTGATGCCGAACTGCTCGCACTTCTCGGCGCCAATGGTGGTGTTGGTGTCGTGGAAGCTGGGCAGGCAGTGCAGGAAGATGGCACCCGGGTTGGCCATAGCCATGACCTCGGAGGTGACACGATACGGGGTGAGCTGAGCGATGCGCTCGGCCCAGACCTCGTCGGGCTCGCCCATGGAGACCCACACGTCGGTGTAGATAACGTCGGCACCGGTGACGCCGTCCTTGACGTCGGTGGTCAGCTTGATGGTGCAACCGTTGGCCTCGGCGATGGGCTTGCAGGCCTCGATGACGTCGTCAGCGGGCATGCACTCCTCGGGACCGCAGGCCACGAAATTCACGCCGAGCTTGGAGCAGACAACCATGAGGGAGCGAGCAACGTTATTCTTGCAGTCGCCCATGAAGACGAGGGTCTTGCCCTTGATGTCGTAGTTGAAGTTCTCCTGGACGGTCAGGATATCGGCGAGCATCTGGGTGGGGTGCCACTCGGTGGTCAGGCCGTTCCAGACAGGCACGCCGGACTTAGCAGCGAGCTCCTCGACGTCGTCCTGGGCAAAGCCACGGAACTCGATGCCGTCATACATGCGGCCGAGAACGCGGGCGGTGTCCTCGATGGACTCCTTCTTGCCCATCTGCGACGAACCGGGATCGAGGTAGGTAACGCCCATGCCCAGGTCCATGCCGCCGACCTCGAAGGCGCAGCGGGTACGAGTGGAGGTCTTCTGGAAGAGCAGAACGATGTTCTTGCCCTCGAGATAGCGGTGCGGAACGCCAGCGCGCTTCATATCCTTGAAGTTCTTGGAGAGCTTGAGCAGGTACTCGATCTCCTCGGTGGTGAGGTCGAGAAGCTTGAGGAAGCTACGGCCGGAGAGGTTAACACCCATGGTTTGATTCCTTTCGAAGAAATGAATTACGTAAGTATTAGTGTTGCCCGTTTAACGGGCGAAGCCGGTGCGGTTGTAGGGGGACCGCACCGGAAACGGAAAGACTTAGAGGTCCTCGCGCCAGAAGGGCATGCTCATGCAGCGCGGGCCGCCGCGGCCGCGGGAGAGCTCGGCGGAGGGCACGACGAGAAGGTCCAGGCCCTCCTTGTACAGCACGTCGTTGGTGACGGTGTTGCGGGCGTAGACGCAGATCTTGCCGGGCTCGACGCACAGGGTGTTGGAGCCGTCGTTCCACTGCTCGCGGGAGGCCGCGATCGGGTCGCCGCCGCCGCAGGGGATCAGCTTGACCTGGTCGACGCCGGTGGCGTCCTCCAGGACGTGCTCGAGGGTGTCCTCGATCAGGCGGATGTTCACGTCGCCCGGGTTCTTGCCGGCGGTCAGCTCGTAGACGCGCAGGGTGCCCATGATGGCGGGGTGGATCGTGAACTTATCGACGTCGATCTGGGTGAAGACCGTGTCGAGGTGCATGAAGGCGCGCGAGACCGGGATGTCGAAGGCCAGGATGCGCTCGACCTTGGAGTCGGAGTTCCAGAAGATGTTCTGGGCCATGACGTCGATCGCGGCGGCCTGGGTGCGCTGGGAGATGCCGACGGCGAGGGTCTTCTCGTTGATGTTCAGCACGTCGCCGCCCTCGGTGTGGAACTGGCAGTCGCGGCGGAAGTACAGCGAGACGTCCTTGTAGTCGGGGTGGTACTTGAAGATGTACTTGCCGTACAGGGTCTCGCGGTTGCGGGTGACCGAGTACATGCGGTTGAGGTTGACGCCCTCGCCGATGACCGCGAACGGGTCGCGGGTGAAGTAGAGGTTGGGCATCGGGTCGATGATCAGGTCGGACTCGGACTCGGAGTTGACCAGGGAGTCGAGGGTCGTGGACGCCGTGAGGGGCATGTCGATCTCGGACTTGGTCATGCCGGCCATGGTCTTCTTGACGAACTCGAGGTTGTCCTCGATGGAGTCCAGCTTCTCGCGGACGATCTGCGGCATGTGCTGGCCGCGGATGCCGGCCTCGGCGATGTACTGGTCGGTGAACTCGGCGCGGGCGCCGGGGACCTGGTCGAACACCTCGGCGACGAGGTTCTCGAGATAGAGGACCTCCACGCCCTGGTCCCTCAGGATCTGGGCGAAGGTGTCGTGCTCCTGCTGCGCGACCTCCAGGAACGGGACGTCGTCGAACAGGAGTCGCTCGAGCTCGTCGGGCGGCAGGTTGAGGAGCTCGTCGCCGGGACGGTGCAGGCAGACCTTCCTGAGCTTGCCGATCTCGGAAGGCACGTGCAGACCTTTCGTCATGGCCTCCTACCTTTCTTTCGGGCCCTTGTCAGGGCCGATTCGTTAGCGCCCCTCCGTGTGAGGCGTTATTGCTGACGACATATTTATATCCAAAATCAGCTCATACTTCCACCTTGCCCCCGAACGGTTTTTTATAGGGGGTGAACGGCATACACATATACTTCACGCATGGCACACTTCATCTTAATAAAGCGTATTTACGTGCTTAAACGCGTTTTCAATCCTGAAATCAAATGGAACTAAACTTTGCTAAACCATCCTTAAATTGCATATTTCCAATAAAGCTATGAATAGAATTAGCGGTTCATACCATGTCTCAACCATTTTCATTTTTATTCAGAAAAAAGTTTGTCCTATTCATTTCTGGTAAATAAATTACCGTTTACCAAACGCTTGATACCGTTCACCGGAAACTCAGTATAAGGCCCAGCGGATACCGACTCGCTTTACGGCTCCATTTGTAACAACTTGACTTCTCGGTATAGAAAAATGGACCCGCTTCCCCTAGGGAAACGGGTCCGTTTTCGATTATCTTCGGCTAATTTGGATAAGGCCCCCGAAGACCATCGGAATCCTAGCGATCGAACTCCGCCAGTGCCTCGCCCAAAAGCCTCAGGCCCTCGCGCAGAACGTCCTCGCTCGCGCAGTAGCCCAGGCGTGCGCCGCAGGGAAGCTCAAAACGGCTACCGGGGACCAGCAGCACTCCCCTCTCGGACAGCAGGCGCCTGCAGAACTCCTCGTCGTCCTCGGGAATATCAAGCTGGATAAACGAGGTGGACACGCCCTGCGGCGCCGTCCAGGAAACGCGGTGCTGCGTATCGATCCAAGCCTGCGCGATATCGCGGTTGCCAAACACGATCTTGCGATTGCGCTCGAGGATCTTATCCTTGTGTTCAAGCACATAGGTCGCCAGGGCGTCGTTGAACACACCGCCGCAGATCATGGTGTAATCGCGATAGGTGCGGATGCGGCTGGATATCTCTTCGTCTGCCACGACCCAGCCCACGCGGGCCGCAGGCGTCGAATAGGTCTTGGACACCGAGTTGGTGACAATGGCATTCTCGTACACGTCAGCCATCGACATAAAGGCCTCGGTGTTCTCAAGCGGCAGATACACCTCGTCGCACAGCACGTAGGCGCCCACCGAACGGGCGATCTCGGCAATCTGGCCGAGCATATCGGCATCGAGCACCGTACCGATGGGGTTCGATGCGTTGTTGATGCAGATGAGTCTGGTGTTGGGGCGCACCAAGCGCTTGAGTTCCTCGATATCGGGCTTCCAGCCGAGTTCCTCGCGAAGCTCCCAATACTCGACCTCGGCGCCCAGCGTGCGCGGAATCTCGTAGAGCGGCGCGTAGGTGGGCCACTCGGCGATAACATGGTCGCCGGGCTCGACCACAGCCATGATGGCGTTGAGGTTAGCGCCCGTGCAGCCATTGGTCTGCAGAATGTGATCGGGATTGACCTCCCGACGATACAGCTTGGCAACCTCGGCCTTAAACTCCGGCGAGCCCTCGATCCAGCCGTAGTTCATCTTCTCGCGGTCCAGGCGCTCGTAGAACGTGGCGCCGTCCTGTTCATCGAGCGCGCGCAGCTCGCCCATGGTGAGCGACGAGATCGTTGACTGGGCGATGTCCCACGTGGCGCTCTTCTCCCAAACGTTGAGCCATTCCTCAACGCCGATTGTCTTGATGTCCATGGCCAAGCTCCTTACAAAAGCAGTCATCCAATCGTGTTGACGTTCCTCATACAAGATTGGGGCGGTGCGAAAACCCGCACCGCCCCAATGGGAGACATCTAATGGCAGCTAGATGTATGTATTAAGACCTGTACGGGTCCTAGAAGACCCTAGAGGTCCTCGCGCCAGAAGGGCATGCTCATGCAGCGCGGGCCGCCGCGGCCGCGGGAGAGCTCGGCGGAGGGCACGACGAGAAGGTCCAGGCCCTCCTTGTACAGCACGTCGTTGGTGACGGTGTTGCGGGCGTAGACGCAGATCTTGCCGGGCTCGACGCACAGGGTGTTGGAGCCGTCGTTCCACTGCTCGCGGGAGGCCGCGATCGGGTCGCCGCCGCCGCAGGGGATCAGCTTGACCTGGTCGACGCCGGTGGCGTCCTCCAGGACGTGCTCGAGGGTGTCCTCGATCAGGCGGATGTTCACGTCGCCCGGGTTCTTGCCGGCGGTCAGCTCGTAGACGCGCAGGGTGCCCATGATGGCGGGGTGGATCGTGAACTTATCGACGTCGATCTGGGTGAAGACCGTGTCGAGGTGCATGAAGGCGCGCGAGACCGGGATGTCGAAGGCCAGGATGCGCTCGACCTTGGAGTCGGAGTTCCAGAAGATGTTCTGGGCCATGACGTCGATCGCGGCGGCCTGGGTGCGCTGGGAGATGCCGACGGCGAGGGTCTTCTCGTTGATGTTCAGCACGTCGCCGCCCTCGGTGTGGAACTGGCAGTCGCGGCGGAAGTACAGCGAGACGTCCTTGTAGTCGGGGTGGTACTTGAAGATGTACTTGCCGTACAGGGTCTCGCGGTTGCGGGTGACCGAGTACATGCGGTTGAGGTTGACGCCCTCGCCGATGACCGCGAACGGGTCGCGGGTGAAGTAGAGGTTGGGCATCGGGTCGATGATCAGGTCGGACTCGGACTCGGAGTTGACCAGGGAGTCGAGGGTCGTGGACGCCGTGAGGGGCATGTCGATCTCGGACTTGGTCATGCCGGCCATGGTCTTCTTGACGAACTCGAGGTTGTCCTCGATGGAGTCCAGCTTCTCGCGGACGATCTGCGGCATGTGCTGGCCGCGGATGCCGGCCTCGGCGATGTACTGGTCGGTGAACTCGGCGCGGGCGCCGGGGACCTGGTCGAACACCTCGGCGACGAGGTTCTCGAGATAGAGGACCTCCACGCCCTGGTCCCTCAGGATCTGGGCGAAGGTGTCGTGCTCCTGCTGCGCGACCTCCAGGAACGGGACGTCGTCGAACAGGAGTCGCTCGAGCTCGTCGGGCGGCAGGTTGAGGAGCTCGTCGCCGGGACGGTGCAGGCAGACCTTCCTGAGCTTGCCGATCTCGGAAGGCACGTGCAGACCTTTCGTCATGGCCTCCTACCTTTCTTTCGGGCCTTTCGGCCGAATCTCTCAGCGCCCTTCCGTAACGGGCGCTGCTTGCTGACAGCTCTAGTTATATCCAAATTCCACCCGCAATTCCACCTCGCCCCCGAACGGTCAACAAAGTGCGATGAACGGTATATCGCATGTGATTCCCCCATGATGTACTTCGGCGTTCTAAAGTAACTTTTCTAAGGTAAACGCTCTTTTTTCCTAAAAACCATTTGCGATTGTGTCTCTAAACTTTTGATTCAGAATTGCATAGCTTAATCGGTTTTATGTATATAAATGATGTTTGTTCACGTTTCCGCCTGCATTCAATGATATTCAGCTATCTATCATTCTTATTCACACTTACGTACCAGTTGAGTGAGGATATAGACCGCTTGCAGACGAGCAGGGCGTCAGTCCTATGACTTGTCAGCGTAAGAAGTAGGTAAAGATACCGTTCACGCGATACGTCCGTGCCAGCGGTCGACTAAATTGAGACAATAGTGAATTAGAGTTAGGCTACCGTCCCCTACGGGGACTGAACGGACAGATGCATATGCCGAGCAAAATCGAAAAAAAGCAAGCCGCCGCAAAGCTGCGCAAACCGCCGCGCGACTTCTCGTACACGCAAAACCGAGAGCTTAGCTGGCTGCGCTTTGACAACCGCGTGCTTGACGAAGCCTTCGATGAGACCGTTCCGCTGTTCGAGCGTCTAAAGTTCGTGTCGATTTTCGAGTCTAACCTCGACGAGTTTCTCATGGTGCGCGTGGGCGGCCTGTCCGATCTGGCGGAGCTCAAAAAACAACCTGTCGACAACAAGAGCAATATGACCGCCTCCGAACAGGTCGATGCTGTCATGGCCGAAATGCCCGGGCTCCTTACCCGTTGGGAGTCCATCTTTAAGAGCATCGAGGGCAAGCTCGACACCTTGGGCGTTCACCGTGCCCGCATCGATTCGCTTACGCCCGAGGAGCGCACCTTCGTAACCCGCTACTTCCAGGCCTACGTGTCGCCGGTCATCTCGCCGCTGGTCATCGATCCGCGCCACCCCTTCCCCAACCTGCGCAACGGCGCGCTCTATCTGGCCTGTGGTCTGGACGGCGCCACCGACGAGGAGAGCCTGCTGGGCCTTATCGAGATTCCCGCCTCGATGAACCGCGTGGTCGAGATCCCCTCGCCCACCGGCACCTACTCCTACATCTTGCTCGAGGACGTCATTCTCGCCTGCCTGGACAGCTGCTTTGGCTCCTATAAGCCGCTGGATCGTGCGCTGATCCGCGTCACCCGCAACGCCGACATCGATCCGGACGGCGAGGGCGTCGAAGAGGAAGAGGACTACCGCCAGCACATGAAGCGCATCCTCAAGAAGCGCCTGCGTCTGCAGCCGGTAGTGCTCGCGGTCTCGGGGTCGCTCGAGAAGGCGACGCTCAAGACCATCCGCAAGGCGCTCGAGCTCTCGCGTCGCTCTGTCTTTACCTGCGATATCCCGCTCGACCTGGGCTACGTCTTTGGCATTGAGGGCAAGATTCCCGAGCACCTGCGCAACGAGCTGCTCTTTACGCCGTTTAAGCCGCAGCCCAACCCCACCATCGATATGACCCGCTCCATCCGCGAACAGGTGCTGCAGGGCGACAAGCTGCTCTTTTATCCCTACGAGGCCATGAACCCCTTCCTGGATCTGGTGCACGAGGCCGCCTACGACCCCGAGTGTATCTCGCTGCGCATCACGCTCTACCGCGTGGCCAAGCAGAGCCGCCTGTGCGAGTCGCTGATCGATGCCGCCGAGAACGGCAAAGAGGTCACGGTGCTCATGGAGCTCCGCGCGCGCTTTGACGAGCAGAACAACATCGAATGGGCCGAGCGTCTGGAAGAGGCAGGCTGCACCGTCATCTATGGTTCCGAGGGCTTTAAGTGCCACTCCAAGATCTGCCAGCTCACCTATCGCGAGGGCATGGCGCTCACCCGCCTAACGCTTTTGGGCACCGGCAACTTTAACGAGAAGACGGCCAAACTCTACAGCGACTTTATGCTCATGACCGCCCATCCCGGCATCGGTGAAGACGCCAACCTGTTCTTCCGCAATCTGTCGCTGGGCAACCTGCGCGGCGACTACCGCTTCCTGGGTGTGGCGCCCGTCGGACTGAAACCGCTCATCATGCGCGGGCTTGACCGCGAGATCCAGCGCGCCCTTGCCGGCGAGCCCGCTCGCGTATTCTTTAAGCTCAACTCGCTGACCGACCGCGAGGTTATCGACAAGATCGCCGAGGCATCGTGTGCCGGCGTGCGCGTAGACATGATCATCCGCGGCATCTCGTGCCTCAAGCCGGGCGTTCCGGGCAAGACTGAGAACGTGCATGTCCGCTCCATCGTCGGACGCTTTTTGGAGCACGCGCGCGTCTATGCTTTCGGCGTGGACTCGGACATGATTTACCTGAGCTCGGCAGACATGATGACGCGCAACACCGAGCACCGCGTGGAGATTGCCTTCCCCGTGCTCGACCCCACCTGCCGCGCCCTGGTACACGAGTACATGGGCATGCAGCTGCGGGACAACGTGAAGGCCCGCAGCCTCACGAGCGACGGCACCTGGGTCCCCGTGGAGCGTGCAGAGGGTGAGAAACCCTTCAACTCACAGGAAGCCCTGCTGGAGCGCGCCTATCGCAACGCCGAGGCCGCGCCCGAGCCCGTCATTGAGGCGGAACCTGCCTCCGAGGCCGAGCCGCAGCCAGTAGCACCCAAGGTCCAAGAGGTCCAGGCGACCGTCATTGAGCCCGAGCCTGCACCTGCACCTCAGCCCGAGTCGCAGGTCACCAAGCCCGCACCCGAGACGAGCGCCCGTCGCGATAAGCCCGCCGGCAAGACCAAGGCCATCGAGCGCCATCGCCCCGGTCGCGTGCGCATGGGCCTGGGTCTGATCGGCCTGGGTCTTAAGACGCTCATTACCGGCAAGACGAAATAGTCGTTTGTAGAAGCAGTTTGTAGAAGCGCCCCGCATTTGAGGAAAGCCTCGGATGCGGGGCGCTTTTCCCTGCTACCATGGTGCGAACAACAACGCGAATGACAGGCAGGAATATGAAGCTCACTATAGAATCGATGACCTACGGCGCCGACGGGCTGGCGCACGCCGATAACGGCAAGGCCGTCTTTGTGCAGGGCGCCGTGGCAGGCGACACCGTCGAGGCCGAGGTCGTACAGGACGGCAAGTCGTTCATGCGCGCCCGCACCACCGAGATTCTGGAGCCAAGCCCCGATCGCATTCAGCCTCCCTGCCCCTTCGTGGACATCTGCGGCGGCTGCTCGTGGGGCAATCTCTCACGCACGGCACAGCTCGCCGCCAAGGAGCAAAACCTGCGCTCCACGCTCGAGCGCATCGGCAAGTTCGCTCCTGAGCAGGTCGATGAGTTGGTACAGCCCATCTGCCACACCAAGGACGACTGGGGCTACCGCAATAAAATCGAGCTCGAACCGACCGTCGTCAACGGTCGCGTGCGCCTTGGCATGCACGGCGTCGATCCCAGCAAGATCGTGACCGTCGATGCATGCCCGCTGTTCGATAAGCGTTTTCCCAAGGCGCTCAAATCGGTCGTCGGCGCGCTCAACTATCTGAGCGGCAGCCACGACCTGGGTCTGGAGCGCGTGGGCATTCGCGCTTCGCGCCGCACCAAGGCACTCGAGGTCGCGCTTTGGACGCCCACAGGCTCCTTCCCACGCTCACAGGTCTCGCGCGTTCTGGCAGACGCCGCACATCCCACGAGCGTCGTGCGCGTCATGAGCAAGGGCGAGAAGAGGGCCCGCCGTGTCTCTAAGGTGGAGATGCTCGCCGGCGAGGGCTCGTGGACCGAGAACATCGCCGAGGGCCAGATGCGCTTATCTGCCCCGTCGTTTTTCCAGGTCAATACCAAGGGCGCCGAGATTTTGATCGAACTTGTCATGGACGCCCTCGACCCGCAGGAAGACGAGCTTGCCGTGGACCTGTACTGCGGTGCCGGCACCT
>OLRW01002055.1_pt1 | contig 11736 bp, 9 predicted proteins | sample 1672701 | NCBI WGS metagenome assembly OLRW01 (sample SAMEA3136715, study PRJEB25190) | human gut metagenome | biome: human gut; feature: human-associated habitat; material: faeces | place: Austria | collected 2013
CACCATCGTGGCGTCGCTGTTCGGCGCGCCGGCCAACACCACCTACGGCGAGAACACCGGCGTGCTCGCTCTCACCCGTGTCTTCGACCCGCGCGTGGTGCGCATCGCCGCTGGGTTCGCCATCTTGCTGTCGTTCTGCCCGAAGTTCGCGGCGGTCATCTCCTGCATGCCGGCGTGCGTGATCGGCGGCGTGTCGCTGGTGCTGTACGGCATGATCTCGGCGGTGGGCATCCGCAACCTCGTGGAGAACCACGTGGACTTCATGCTGAGCCGCAACGTGCTGATCACGGCGCTCATCTTGGTGCTCTCGCTCGGCATCGCCTACAGCGCGGCCGGGGCCGTCACCTTCGAAGTGGGCGGCGTGACGGTGGCGCTCTCGGGTTTGGCCGTGGGTTCGGTGGTGGGCATCGTGCTGAACATCATCCTGCCGGGCAAGGCCGACTTCGACGCCTGGGACGGAGGCCTCGCCGCCGAGGCCGAAGCCGACGACGTGCCCCTGCCCCTGGAAGCGGAAGTGACCAACCTGCCCATTCGGGAGCAGAGGAGAGGATAGGGAAGATCAGGGCGGTCAATCGGCTGCCCGGTCGATCTGCTGTCCGCTCAATCGGCTGCCCGGTCGATCTGCATCCTACTTTCGGGCGAAAAATTCGAGTTGTTAGAGCTTTGCTTCACGTATTTCTGCGGAGGTTGGGGCTTCGAAGAGGTTTTCCCTGCATAGGCGTAGCGCCATGGCTGCGATTTGCGATTTTTGCGACGCTCTTTTCTGCTGCAAAGTCTAACAACTCAAAATTCTGAGCTAAAAATGTCGCTGATATTGCCTGGGAGTGTCCGAAAATCGCTTTCGCTTTTTCTTATTCGTGCGCGGGGAGCCACTTCTGAAGGACGACGGCCTCGTTCTCTTTTTCGTCGCGGGCGGCGTATATCAGGGTGACACGCGGGTATTTGGCCATTTCGGGGCTGGCCAGCTTCTTCGCGAACTTTAGCGCCTCGGGGTTCGCGTTCAGCTCCGCCACGTACTTTTCTTGGAAGGTGGCCCAATGGGCCGGGTCGTGCCCGAAAGCCTTCCGCAATTCCGTCGAGGGCGCAAGGAACTTCGCCCATTCGTCGTAATGCACCCGGGCCTTGGTGAGGCCGCGGGGCCACAGCCGATCGACGAGCACCCGGTACCCGTCGCTTTCTTCGTAAGGTTCGTACACGCGCTTGATGGCTATCTTCATGAGAACGCCTCCTTGGGGCATGGTAGATAATGAGCAGGACGCAGTAAGCTCACCTGCGATTATCGTGCGCCATGCCCATCGTCGGCACCTGGCGCGTCTCCTGTAAGCAAAGCGCCCCTGCCTCGTTACGAAGCAGGGGCGCTTCCCGAGGGTTGATTCGACTTTGCCTGTAGTGCGCGCGAGTCGCAGGGTGCCAATCTGGCAAGTTTTCGGCGTTGTTCGACGTATTTCGCACCCCGGAGGTTCAAGTAGCTGCGAGGTCTTCCTCCAGGTATGTTTCCGACCTGGGAAAACGTAGTGCAGGCCATAATGCGTATTCCTTGCTGCGTCCCCTGATGTCGAAAACCGCCGAAAACTTGCCAGATTTGCCGATTGTTTTTGCGCGGATGCCCTGCGAACGTCTCCTGAGGCATCCGAATGAGGGTGTCTGACGCTGCGGATGTCGATTCGTGGCTGAAGGTGGCGCGAGGTGAGTGGCCACTCGCGGTACAATGGCGTCGTTCAATGGAAAAGGAGGAACGTCATGACCGTGTTGTTTGTGAACGCCTGCTTGCGTGGGGATGAGTCGCGCACGCTCAAGCTATGCCGCGAATATTTGGAAGGGGTCGAGGGCGTGAAGGAAGTGAACTTGTCCGAGCTGCATCTTGAGCCCTACTACGGCGACTCGGCGGCCTATCGCGCCCAGCTAGAGGCCAAGGGGCTATTCGACGACCCCATGTTTGATATCGGTAAAGACTTCGCCGAGGCGGACGAGATCGTCATCGGCGCGCCCTACTGGGATCTGTCGTTCCCGGCGGCGCTGAAAATCTACATCGAGCACGCGGCCGTTATGGGCGTGACCTTCCACTACACGGAGGAGGGACGCTGCGAGGGGTTGTGCCGCGCCAAGCACCTCACCTACATCACCACGGGCGGCGGTCAGGTGAGCGCCATGAACTACGGCTACGAGTACCTCTGCGGCATCGCCAGCATGTTCGGCATTCCCGAGACGCGCTTCGCCGCCGCCGAAAACTTGGACGTGGTGGGCGCCGATATCGAGGCGAACCTGAATGAGGCTCGCAAGGTGCTCAGCCGTCTGAAGGCGACGCGGTAGGGAAGAGACGCTATCGCGCGATGCGAGTGAGCAGATCCACCTTGCTGCGGACAGCGTCGACGATAGTGGCCACGCGTCGCTCGGGAATATTGGGATTCTGGGAGAGGATCGCGCCCACTTCCTCGGGGTAGCCGTCCAGCATGACCGGGTCGAACCAGTCGAAATAGCCGTCGAACAGGCGCAGCTGGTCGACCGGCTTCATGCCGTTCATTTTGAAGGGCTTGGCCATATACAGGAAATCGCCGGGCACTTCCAGGAACTCCGCGTCGGACCACAAGCACGATCCGGAGTCGAACACCGGCGCGATGCCCGTCACCTCAAGCGTCTCCACGTTGCGGATGATGCCGAAGTTGCGGTAGTGACGGTCGCGGTTGGCCAGCACGAAGTCGCCGGCGAACATCTTGGCCAGCGAGGTCATGGTGGCGTCGGCGTCAAGCCCCAGATCCTCCAGGTGCTTCACGTAGAAGCGCAGATCGGACAAGTTGTTCGGCTGTTTCACGTTGCGGATGACGTCCCAGGCGGCCACCAGTTCCTCGTCGGGCCCCAGCAGGTTCGGGCAGGCAGAGTACACCCGGCGTCCGTCCTCGAACAGCGTATAGGGAGTGAACTCGCCGGGTTCCATCAACCGACGGTGCAACGCCGTAGCGGCCACCTCGTTGTAGGGCTCCTGATTCACGAAGCCCACTCCTGACTTCAGCAGCACGCGCTCGCCGTTTACGATCTTCCACTTCTTCAGAAGGTCGCCTCCCAAGGTGCTGTTGGGGGAGGACAGGCTTACCGTGCGGTAGTCCGGCGCATCGGGGGAAGACCCCGCTAAGTCCTGGCCCAAGGTGAGAAATCCCAGGTCATCAGAGAAGTCGTTGTCGAAGAAGTTGACGGCGTCCCACGAGGCGGGATCGTCCTCGTCGTTCAGCCAGTAGCGGTCGGAAAGCGACAGCCCGAAGCTCTTCTCGGCGAGCACCAGCGTGCTTTCCAGCTGCAGGTTCTCCAGAAGACGTTTGACATGCGCACGGGAAGCAGGGATGGCGCGGTGGCGCCACCAGTAGTTCAACTCGGCCTTGGAAATGTCGCCCCGGCGATCGACGAACCCGAACGGCGCCGCCTCGGGGGCGAACACCTCGCGGATGCGCACGGCCTTGTGGTCACCCAGGTCGTAGTCGAACGACAACACGGGCGTGTTTTTGTTCATGAGCACGTAATGGGCAAGGGTCACGAGGTTCACCGCCTTTCGGAGCATGGGGCGCCGCGACTTGGGACGCGGGACGTTGGGGCTGAGGGTTCGGCGTTGAGCCCATTATACGGGAAACCGTCGACCTATGCCGACCTACGCCGCTGCGGGTTCGATGGGGCGCGACCGTCCCACGCCGCTACGGATCCAATGGGGCACGCCGTCCTACGCAGCCGCAGGCTCAATAGACCGGTAGCAGCGGCGGCGCACGATGAAATAGGAGACGAGCATGGCCACGATCATGAACGACCAGGTGACCGGATAAATCACCATAAGGGTGTCCCAGGTGCCCGAAAGCGGGAACACCCAGGTCACCAGCGCCACGCGCAGCACGCAGGAACCGAGGATGGTGATGACCGCCGGCAGGGTGGACCAGCCCATGCCCCGCATGGCGCCGGCGGGCACTTCGTAGAAGGTGGTCAGGCAGTCAGGCAGCTCCACGAACCACAGTCGCACGAGACCGAAGCTGAGGGCGGCCGCGTCTGTGGTGAACAGCCCTAGCGCCCGGGTGCCCAACGCCGTGAACGTCACGCCCAAAATAAGCGACGAGGTGAACCCGAACAGTACGCACCAGCGGAAGATGGCCCGGCAGCGGTCGGCGTTCTTCGCGGCGAAGTTCTGGCCGGTAAAGGTGACGGCGGTCTGACCGAAGGCGTTCACAAAGAAGTAGGTGTAGTACTCGAAGTTCAACGTGGCCGCCGAGCCCGTAATGGTCGCCTGAACGACGGTGTTGGAAAGCGAGAACACGGCGCCCTGAATGCCGGCGGGAATGCCGATGCGCAGGATGCCGGCCAGCTCGGGGCCGCAGATGCGCAGCTCGCGCAGGTGCAGGCGGAAGGGGCCTTCCTCGCGCATAAGGAACGCCACCACGATGACGGCGCTCAGGGCAGCGGCGATGACGGTGGCGATGCCGATGCCGGCGGTGCCCCAGCCGAACAGGCGCACGAAGGCGAGGTCGAGGACGAAGTTCACCACGACGGCGGCAGCGAGGGCGTACAGCGGCCGTTTCGCATCGCCGTGGGCCCGCAGTAGCGCCGACCCGAAGTTGTAGATGGTGAGAAACGGGATGGCGCAGAAGTAAAGCCGCACATAGGTGAGCGCGTCGGCGAGGGAGTCTTCGGGCATGCCGATGGCATCTAGCACCCAGGGGGCCAGGGCGAGCCCCGCCCCGCCCAGGACCACCCCGGCGATGAGTGAGAGCGCCATGGCCGTGTGGACGCTCTTCTTGATGCTGTGGAACTCGCCGGCACCCACATGCATGGCCACCACCACGTTGGCGCCGATGGAGAGCCCCACGAACAGGTTCACGAACATAGCCGTCACCGGGTTCACGCCGCCGATGCCCGCGAGCGAGAAGCTGCTGACGAACTGTCCGGCAATGGAGGCATCCGCCGAGTTCAGCAACTGCTGGAGGATGCTGCTCAGCGCCAGGGGAATGGCGAACCGCAGAATCTTGCCCGGCAAGGGGCCGTTGAGCATATCGATGCCGTTGTCGCGCTTATCGCGTCGATTTCGCTTAGGGCGGGTGGCCGGGCTGTTTGACTTGTCGAGCTCGTCGCGCCCATCGGGCCGACGCGCGTCCCTCTCATCCGATATGTCTCGCTGCAAAGATTCCATAACGAGCGAATCATAACGCGGCCGCCACGGCCGCGCCCCACGATTATGCCATCGGCGTGCGAGACGGCTGCAATGGGATTGTGACCGTTGAGCTGCTCGTTGCGAGGAGGATGCGGTTTGGTGTTACAGAGAAATATCGAAGGGCTTTCTCCCGCTAGTTTCTCTCGTAGCGGACGGAGCGGCCTTCGCCGACCTTAGTTACGAGTCCTTTCTCAACCAATGCATTCAGAGTTCTGATAGCCTTGCTTTTCGATAGCTGCGTCTTTTCGCTTATCTGGGATCGTGTGAGAGCAGAGCCCTTGGCGAGCACGGCAAGTATGGCTTCCTCGTCGAGTGTTACGTTCTCAAGCACTGTCACGGGAAGCATCACCGTAATCGAGCTATCGCGCAGAGCGAAAGAGGGCGATACTGTTTCATGGGCGTATTCGTCCAGGATGCGCGGGATGCCCGTACCGAACCGTTCTATATGTCCCAGTCGAAAGAAAACGTTCGCAAGGATTGGGTTGCGAGCCACTGAAGGGCCTCCTGCGAGGTAGAGCTCCTCTGTGATTCCGGCAGGCAGTCCTCCTGGCGAGGTTATTTCAATGCGATCGGCAAACATGCCCACTTTTATGTTGGCGCGAACGTCCCAGCAACGGTGGACAAGCGCATTGGCGATAGCCTCCCGAAAAGCCTCCCGCGGTACGAGCGTCTTCGCTATGCGCTCGAATCCGACGATTTCTTCGTAGGCGTAGTAGGTGTCGAACACTTCTAGCGTGCGTTGCATCTGCTCAAGAACCGACATGTGCTCGAACGTGTGCCGGGCGTTGATGATGTTGATGCTCTCGCCGAAGCGCGCAATATCAATGCCAGGGAAATGATTGCTATCGGCGAGAAGGGCGGCCGCGTTGCAGTATTCGCCGGAAGGTGTCATAAGCTCAAGCGAAATAAGGGAATTTTGATCGAGGGGTTTGAGCCCCAGTTTGGAGGCGAGCTCCTTCTCGAGATGGCCAAATGCGAGGTCCTGCTCTTTTGCGACGAGGGCGTCGAAGCTGACATGCTCACCCGTCAAGACGAGCCTGCCGTACTCAAGGCGGCTCACTTCGACGGTTGAGGTGTCGGCTCTACGATAGGCGCGTCCAGAGAAAAGATAGGGTTTGTCGGGGCCTTCATGCACCGTTAGTGTGACTGTTCTTGTGTCCTCTTCGATGGACAGCTCGAAACGAGGCACTGGATCGATCGAGTCGTTAATCGCATGTTCGACGCGAAGGCAGGTGTCTTGCGGATCGGTCAATCCGACGGGCGTGCCGTCGTCTGCGATGCCGAAAATGATCTTCCCCGTGCCGTAGTTGGCATAGGCGCTGACGGTCTTCAGGTAGCTTTTCGACAGCTGCTGCTTAAACTCGAGAGTGGTTGTTTCGCGCATAGTGTCCGCCTTTTCGTCGCATCGTTGCAGACATTATGCAACGAAAACAATTTTCGTTTCAAGTGATTGCAACGAAAACAGGCAATTTGTGCCTATCGTCGCAGGGCGCGGGGCGTTTCGATGTCGTGATAAAAGGCGCCAGTCTTCCTCCTATAATCCGAAATGTCGTAAGAAACTGGGAGTTTATTGCGACATTTTCAAAAGAGTTACGCGCCACCTGCCTGAGTAACTTATCAGTTTTATGTCTAGCGCATTCAGTTAGCGCTTAGCTCGCAAGTCCGTTTTCCTTTCTGCAAGCCTCCATGCACTCGAGAACGATGGCTGCACCTTCACGAACCCAATCGCTGGCGTCAGCTGAATACGTGAGAGAGGTGGGCATGCCGAAGGGCTTTCCGTCGAGCTCTTCGAAGAGCACCACGTCGGCGCGGTCGGCGAACCAGTGGCGGTTTTCGGACAGCCCGCAAATATGCAGCCCATCGCCGTAGGTGGCGAAGGCCAGACCGCTCATGCCGTTGATAGGCTGCAGGCTGAAGTGCAGATCCAGATTGTCACCCAGCATGCGCTCGTAAAGATAGCGGATGCGGTCGTAATTGTGGGCATCGTTGATGATGATGGACGCGCCACTAAGGTCGTTGCGCGAAAGAGCGGGCCTGCTTGCCAAAGGGTTCGACGCCATCATGCTGATACTCATGCGGAAGGCCAAGCATGTTCTCGTTACCAGGTCGAGGGCGCTCGCTTCCTTTACGAGCGAGGCGAAAGGCGTGTAGTCGTAATCGAGCACGATGTCGGCCGTGCCATTGACGATGGGCTGGAAGATGGGATCCCGGTAATCGTGCTCGACGAAAGCAAAGGGCACGGATAGGCGCTCTTTGAGCTTGGCTGCGAACGAGGGCGTTGGATATTGAACAGCGATGCGAAGAGTGGCGTCGGGATCGCCCATCTCTCGGCACCGTGCCAGCGCCTCGTCGAGTCCGTCCAGCAGCGTTCGGGCGCCGTCGAGGAAAACGGCCCCTTTGTCGGTGAGTCGGTTGCCCGCTTTCCGATCGATGAGCGAAAAGCCCACGTCGCTTTCGAGCGCAGCAATATGGGTGCTTAGCGTTGATTGGGCGATGAACAACTCTTTGGCGGCTTCGGTGAAGCTTAAGTGGCGAGAGAAGACGACGAACTCTCGCAAGTACTCGGTTCTCATAGCGGACCTCCTCCCTTGCTTTTTGCATTATCGCATGTTGCGCAAAGCAGGAGCACGACGTCCGAGACGACGATATCGGATTTCACGAACAGCCATCATGAAACGTGATAGAGAATCGCGCATTTGCATTTAGCTATCGGCCTGGCGCCAGCGCACTATGGGGTCGTGCCGAAGGGCGACTAATGTAAGGAAAGGGGAAACATGAATTTGAACGAAGGTCTCAATCGCCGTAGCTTTCTGAAGGGCGCGGCCCTCATGGGTGGTGCCGCCGCTTTTGCCGGCATGGTTGGCTGCGCGCCCCAAACGTCCGCTTCTCAGGAACTGAGCTCCACGAGCGATTCGGCGTGGGACAAAGAAGTGGACGTTGTGATCGCCGGCGCCGGCGGCGGTGGCCTGGCTGCGGCCGTTGAGGCCTCTGCGGCGGGCAAGGAAGTTGTCGTGTGCGAAGTGATGAGCAGCGCCACCATGTCCAATTCAGCCCTGTGCGCCGGTATGATTCAGGGTGCTTGCACGAAGCTGCAGAAAGAGGCCGGCATCGATGATTCGGTCGAGGAGTTCGACAAGTATCTGACGGCCGTGGCCGAGGGCTTCGAGAACCCCGAGCTGCGCCGCCTGTATGCCGAGAAATCCGGCGAGACTATCGACTGGTTGGCCGAGCAGGGTGCGGCCCTTTCCACCGATCGCCTGTCGACCCAGGGAACCATGGTCGACTACTACACTGACGTGACGCCGGCTGTGGCGCGTATGCATCAGAACGCCGACGGCATCGGCGCCGGCTTCACCGAGCCGCTGCGCAAGAAGGCCGAGGAGCAGGGTGCGGAATTCATGTTCGATACCCAGGTCACGCGTTTGCTGACCAACGCTGACGGCGAGGTGGAGGGCGTTATCGTCGCAGATGGCGGCAAGGAGCAGCGCATCAAGGCGCGTCTGGGCGTCATCCTGAACACGGGCGGTTTCTCCCGCAACGCCGACATGGTGCGTAGCTTCATGTCGCCGGCCATGCCGGGCATGTTTAACGACCGCCCCGTCATGGGCTCCTATGGCTCGCCGTGGCAGCAGGGCGACGGCATTATGATGGCCTGCGCGCTCGGTGCCAAGCTGGTGAATCCTTGGTGCGCCTACAATGTGGCCCCTGGTCTGGAGCGCAAGGTTGAGGATAATTCCGCAGGCTACATTTCCATGCCGGGTATATTTGTTTCTACTGACGGCCAGCGCCACGTTCTGGAGAGCGGTCGTCCCACCGAGAACGTGGTGGGCGATGTTTGGAAGCAGCCGAACGGTTATGTGTGGAACATCTGGGATCAGGGTCTCGCGGACGCGACGGCTGATTTCGGCGGCCCTGTCATGTACTGCAGCGATGGATTCGAGGAAGAGCTTTCCGGCGGCTATATCGTCAAGGCCGACACTGTGGAAGAGTTAGCGGCGGCTCTTGATTTGGATGCGGACACGCTTAAGAAGACTATCGACGACTTCAATGAAGGTGCGGCCGCCGGTGCCGATGCCTTGGGTCGCCAGGGCGCAATGCCCCTGATGCAGCCGCCTTTCTTCGCAGGTCGCGTCATCGCCGTTTCGCCCGATACAGCTGGCGGTGTTGACGTGAACACTAACACCCAGGTGCTCAACGTGTTCGGCGAGGTTATCCCGCGCTTGTACGCGGTGGGCAACATGGTCGGTGGCTTCAAGGGCAAGGTGAACGCCGGCTGCGGCCAGGCGCTCGGCTGGACCTACACCTCCGGTCGCATCGCCGGCCAGCACGTAGTCACGCTGGAACCGCTTGCATAACTACTTCGATGCCGCCCACCAAGTTCCCCCTCCCGCTTGGTGGCGCGGCGCAATGCGAATGGGGCTGGAGATGGCATTCGCTAGCCCCATCATATCGATAGTACGAATTGACCAAGTTCGAACAAGAGTTTTTAGGGAGCAGGAGCATGGGAAGCTTGGGACAAAGGTTCCAGCAAATAACTACGAAAGGGGTTAACAAAATGGATCGTCGCAATTTCTTGGCAGGGGCTGCAGTTGCCGCAGGAGCAGCAGCATTGACTGGAATGACGGGCTGTGCCACGAACAATGATCTTCCGTCTACCGGTGACGTGGATTTGAAGGCATTGGCAAAGGAGATTGACCGCTTGGCGTCCATCGAAGAAATTCGAGCTCAGCTTTTCAACTATATTCAAGCTGTCGATCGCATCGACTACGAGCTGGGTTACAGCGTCTTCGCTGAAGACAGCTTGCTTGACTACGGTTCGTATTACTATGATATTTTCCCCAACATGACGGGTCGTCAGTTCATCGATAGCTGCTTGGGCGATCATCTTAACGGTTGCAAGTGGACTCATCACATGTACTCTGCCATGCGAATCGATGTGAACGTCGACAATGGGACGGCTGGTTCCAGCACCTATGGGCACATCAATCAAATTTTTTCGCCCGATGGCAAAGCACAGGCAACTGCCGTAAAAGACGCAAACCCAAATCCTGGTGATGTCTTGGCTCACCAACGAGTACGTTACAACGATCTTTGGGAGAGGCGCGATGGGAAGTGGGTCATCGTTAAGCGTACGGTGTCCTACGATATCCCCTATAACGAGACCATTGAAGCCAAGGCGGGCGTGAACGCGGAGAATTCCTATCGCGGAGATGAGTACAAAAAGGATCCGTCCTACGAAGCGTTTGCTTACGGTGCTTAAATAGTTTTAACACTCATATGGTCTGGGATGTTAAGCTTTAACGAGCCGGCATCAATGGAAGGTCCGTCCTTGTGCGGGCCTTCCATCGTATTGGCTGGTGGCTAAAAGCCACTCGTTTCTGAATGAGCGCTCGAGGTGTCACGACGCGAGGAGGGGCTGTGGACATTCAGCAGATCAAGTACTTTTCTCGGGTTTATGAGATGCGCAGTTTCACGCAGGCGGCCGACTCGCTGTTCATTTCGCGGCAGGCATTGCGCAAGTCGGTGGCGCGGTTGGCACAGGAGATGGGGGAGCCGCTGTTCGAGAACCGGGGTAACGTGCTCTTCCCCACGTCGGCGGCCGATCTGCTGTTCAGCGCCTCGCGTCCGGTGTTGAGTGCGTTCGCGCAAATGGAGGCCGAGTTGAACCTCGGCAAGCTAAAGAGCCAAGGGATCGTGCGTTTTGGGCAATCGGTGGAGGCAAGCGACGTTATGACCTCGGGCGAGATGAGACAGGTCATCGACTTTTCCTCGACAAGCGAGCTCGTGACTAAGGGAATGCGCTTCACCGAAGCAAACTGCGTGGAGCTGCGCCAACAAATCCTTGAGGGCGATCTTGATTATGCGAGTCTTATCGCCACCGTGGTGAACGAGTCCCTCTTTGATTACGACACGGCCATTGGGGGACGCATCCACATCGCCGTCCGTACTGATGATCCCCTTGCTGAGAAAAGCTTCATACGCCTCGAGGATTTGGAAGGACGTCCCTTCACCTCTCAAGGAGCTGGATTCGATGTGCACGATCGCCTGGTGGAGGCGACCGAAGAGCGCGGTGTCAAGCTTAACATTGTGTGCACGCGTTCGGGTTTGCACAATCGGCTCGAAATGGTGCAAACCGGGGTGACGCTCACCTATGCCTACCGCGATCTGAGGTTTCCCCGCGTTGCACCAGACGTGGTGTGCATTCCCCTTGAAGAGTCTCCCATGAAATGGTTCTACTGCACCATTGCGAAGAAGGGGCTTGGCGATCCCTATTTGCTGCGGTTTTTCAGCGGCAAAGAAGATTTCGTCCTCTGGAAGGACTGACGGCGGTTCGTCTCCATATCTAAGCGAGCTCCTTCGTAAACCAAAAGCTCCCGGCGAACAACTTAAAGATTCTCCCCTCAAGCCTCGCGCGATTTCAGAATGAGGCCAGAAGATGCCCGTCAATAACGCGACGGGTACACGAGACGAGGAAAGGGGACATCTTGGAGTCTGTTCAGAACACGACGGGAGCTCTAACGCGAAGAGGGTTCCTCAAGACCACGGCCGCGGCCGCGCTC
>OLRW01002059.1_pt1 | contig 11729 bp, 6 predicted proteins | sample 1672701 | NCBI WGS metagenome assembly OLRW01 (sample SAMEA3136715, study PRJEB25190) | human gut metagenome | biome: human gut; feature: human-associated habitat; material: faeces | place: Austria | collected 2013
GCAGGCACGGCGTGACCTTGCGGCAGGCCGAAAGCGTGCGGGACGGCAACCCGGCGGAGCAGTACGAGAGCATTGTGAACGACACCCGGGCCGTGGGCGGCATCCAGGACGGTGCCCGGGCGCTGTGGAAAGCGGCGGCCCAGCAGGCCGGTGTGGAGGGTGTCATGAGCATGGAGAGCACCGAGTGGCTGGACGTGCTGATGAATCTGCATGACAGCATCAAGCCGGAGATGCGCAGCCGCTTTGCGGACGAGGCCGAGTACGAGGACGCCCGGGTGGAGCTGGCCGGGCGGATGATCGAGGACATTATGAACGTGCCCGAGATGACCGACGCCCAGGCTATTTTTGAGGGCATGCAGAGGCAGGCGCTACAGATGGCCAAGGCGGCGGCCGGAGACGAGGCAAGGGCCGCCGAGGTGGAGAAGGGCATGCAGGGTGTCCAGAAAGTGCAGCGACAGGAGTTTGCCCGCCGACTGGCCGCCAACCAGCGCACCGAGACCCGGAGCGCTGTGAAGATCGACGGAAAGACCTTTACCAACCTGGGCGACGTGAACGAGTACATCACCTACCAGCGGGAGGAGTTCCGCCGGAAGCTGAAGCAGCAGGAGCAGCGGCTGAAAGCCCAGCGGCAGGAAGATCTGGACGCAGCAAAGCTGTGGTACAAGGAACGCATGGGCGAGATGCGGGAAGAAAACGACTATCTGGCCGATCAGGTGAAGCAGGAACAGCGCCGGGCCGACCGGGCAGAGCGCTCGCTGATGATCCAGGACAACGAGATCATGGAGTGGGAACTGATGAACCAGCAGAAAGCTGCGGAGTGGTACCAGAAGCAGACGGAGCGGAACGCCATTGCGCTGGAAGTGGCCCGCCAGCAGCGGGACGAGGACATTGCCATTGCGAAGAAAGTAGCCGAGAACCGGGTGCAGCGGGCCCGGGACGCCCGGAAGGCGGACGAGCTGAAACGGAGCATCCGGGCGAACGCGGCCCAGCTGAACCAGATGGTGCTGCGGCCCCAGCAGGGCAAGTATGTGCAGAAGGGGCTGATCGTGGAGGCGGCCGAGGTGGCCAAGCTGGCGAACCTGGTGACCCTGAACAGCAAGGCTGTGAACCAGCTGACGAGGCTGCAGGACAGCATTACGGCCAGCATGGGCAGCGAGGGAGCCCCCAACGCCATGACCGAGGACTGGAAGCAGAGCAAGGTGCCGGAACTGATCCAGACGCTGCGGGAGGACCTGACAGCTGCGAAGAACGCCCGGCTGGACAAGCTGCACGAGCAGCTGGCCCAGGCGGAAGCTCTGCCGGACAGTGAGAAGGCAAGGGCATTGCAGGACCGGCTGAAAGCGCGCATCCGGGACACGGAGAACCGTGTCAGCCTGCCCATGACAGTGGACCAGCTGCGGCTACTGAAAGCCATTACCAGCAGCACGCTGCATGTGATCCGCACCGAAAACAAGACGTTGAGCCTTGCAAAGGCTGAGGAAGTGAGCGCCATTGCGGACGCTGCTGCCTACGAGGTGAAAACCAGCAAGGGCAACCGCCCCGGCGGGCGGTTTGACGGGCTGCGGAACACGCTGACCAAGTACCAGCTGGACATGCTGGGCGGTGAGCGGGTGTTCCGCATGCTGGGCGGCTACGCAAAGAACGGCCAGATGGAGAAGCTGGCGAGGATGCTGAACGACGGCCAGCGCCGGCAGAGCGAGATCACCATCAAGGGAGAGAAACTCTTTGCGGACGTGACGGGCAAGACCCACCTGAAAGAGATGGACGCCTTTGCCGGGCCGGGGGCCGAGACGGTGGACATCGGCCTGACCGACACCAAGGGCAACAGCGTGCCGCTGAACCACGCCATGCTGTGCAGCCTGTACATGCATCTGCAGAACGCGGACAGCCGCCAGCACCTGCTGAACGGCGGCCTGACGGTGCCGAGCATGGAACAGTACACAAAAGGAAACATTGAGCGGGCCTACCAGGAGGACCAGACCGTGCACCTGGGCGGCTTGCAGAATGCCGACGGCACCCCGATGGCGGACACGGTGCTGCAGACGGTGGAAAACGCTCTGACCGACTACGACCGGGCGTGGATCGCGGACATGCAGGAACTGTTCAACCGGTACACCACAAACCTGATCAACGAGACCAGCATGCAGCTGCTGGGCTACAACCGGGCGGGGGTGAAAAACTACTACCCCATTGCGGTGGACAAGAGCGCCCTGGCGACCCAGATCGAGGGGCTGAACCTTGACGCCACCATTGAGGGCCGGGGCTTTTTGAAGAACCGTGTAAAGAAAGCGGTGCAGCCCATTTTGCTGGAAGAGTGCAGCAATGTGGTGCAGCGCAGCATCCGGGACACGGCGGCTTATGCGGGCTTGGCACTGCCCATCCGGGACGTGCAGAAGGTGCTGAACAGCAACGTGGAAACAAAAGATGGCGTGTACAACCTGAAAAACGGCATCATCAAGGAGCAGTGGGGCCGCAGCGCGGTGGAGTACGTCAACGACCTACTGACCGACCTGCAGACCAAGCAGCGCAGGCGACCGAGTACGGCCAACAAGGTGCTCGACCGGCTGCGGGGCAACTACGCCGGGGCGATCCTGACTTTGAACCCGGGCGTGGCCATTGCGCAGGCAGCCAGTCTGCCCACGGCGGCGGCCGTGCTGGGCGCCGACACCATGGCGTCGGTGGTGCCCTTTGTAAAGAACTTCTCCCCGAAGCAGCGGGCGGCGCTGGAGACGGAGATCTCGGAACACGGGGACGTGCTGCTGGAGTGGCGCAAGCGCGGCAGCCAGCGGGGCGAACTGGCCAGCATTGGCAAAGGCCTCACGCCGGCAGAAAAGGCTATGGACAAGCTGCCGAAAGCCCTGACCGGGTGGATCAACGGCGTGGACGAGGTGACGGTGGCGGCGCTGTGGGAGGGCAGCAAGGCCTATGTGAAGAACCACCCGGGCGAATTTGCCGAAGGGGCCGCCCAGGAGGGCAGCGAGGACTACTGGCAGGCCGTGAACCGGATGTACCAGAAGGTGATCGAGCAGACCCAGCCCAACTATACCGTGATGCAGCGGGCAGGCATCCAGAGAAATCCCAACGAGGTGCTGAAGCAGCTGACCATGTTTACCACCCAGCGGTTCCAGAACTACGGCATCCTGGCTGACGCCGTGATGGACTACAACGCCCAGAAAGCGCGGTTTGAAGAGGGCGAAACGGAAGAGACCAAGGCAGAGCTGCAGCGGGCCGGCAAGCAGCTGCAGCGGGCGGCGGGGAGCCAGGTGGCGCAGACGGCGGTGTTTGCCCTGATGAAGATCGGCGCGGACTTTTTGCTGCACCGGTGGGACCGGGAGCAGGACGAAAACGGGGACGTGACCCTGAAAAGCCTGCTGAGCCGTTTTACCGGGCTGTTTACCGAGAGCGCGGCCGGAAACTTTTTGTACGGAGGCGAAGTATACGGCCTGGTGGACAACGCTTTGCACGGAAAAAACTACGACGTGCTGAGCGTGGCAAGCATTACAGTGGTGAACAACCTGGCCGGGGACGTGGACAAGTTTGTGAGCGAGCTGCGTAAGGACACGGCAGACATGGACGAAACGAAGCTGGCCGCCCACCACGGCAAGGTGGAGAAGTACGCCCTGACCCTGATGGAGGACGGACTGGAAATTGCCGGCGTGCCCTTTGGCAACGGGCGGAAGATCATCGAAGCGTTCAAGGGCTATGTGAAGGATGCGGAGAACGTGGCCAGCGGCGGGAAATTTACCTTCAGCAGCCTGCCTGCCAGCGCAACCGGACAGTACGACCGGCTGTATGATGCCTATGCCAGCGGCGACGCGGGCGAGGCGCAGGCGGCCATGGAGAAGCTGGACGGCATGGTGGAGACCGGCAAGATCAAGGAAAACAAGATGTACGAGCAGATGAAAAAACGGCTAAAACAGTACGAGCCCCGGGTGACCGAGGCAGCCCGGGAGACCAATGCCGAAAACTGGGAAAAGCGCAAAGAGCTGATCGACCAGATGACGCGCGAGATGAAAGAAACCTTTGGAACAGACAGCACGGACGTGCGGGACACGGTGGTGAAGGCAGTGGACGAGATGAGTAATGAGCTGCGGCTGACCGAGCGGGGCCACGACAAGAACGACAGCATTTATGTGGATTTGCGCACGGCGGTGAGCAGCGGCAGCAGCCAGGACCTGCAGGACGAGTACGACCGGCTGGTGAAGGCTGGCAAGAAGCCGGACACCGTAAAGACCGAGATCACGAAGGCAGCCAAGCCGGACTATGTGGACGGCAGTGACTACGACCGGGAACAGATGGCGGAGATGCTGCTGGCCTTGACCGACCGGGATGGAAACGCTCTGTACGAGCAGAAGAACCTGGACGACTGGATGAAGCAGGCGGAGAAAAACGCGGAAAAGGAGGCACAGAAGGAAAACGAGGTTGACCGGTACGATCTGCTGAAGTAAACAAGGAGCACCCCGGCGGCCGGAAATGGCTGCCGGGGTGCTCTTGCTTTGGCAGAAAGTCCGCAGGTTTTTTGTGCAGCGGAGTGCGGTAGACTGGAAGGGCGAAAGGAGGAGACGCGAATGCGTGTGAAGATCTTGAAGCGCAGTTTTGCCGGGGCGGAGTTTGCCCCGGACGTGCGGGTGCTGAAGGTGGGCGGCCAGAGCAGCGCCGGGGTGGAAAAGCTGGAATTTGAGCTGCCGGCAGAATGGCAGGGCCTGAGCGTGACGCTGCATGTGCAGTGGCTGGACGGCACCCTGCCCGCACCGGTGCTGCTGGACGACGAAGACAGCGTGGCGGTGGACAAGACCCTGACGGCCAGCCCCGGCGGCCAGTGGATGCTGCTGGCCCTGGGTGCGGACGGTTACCGGGCCCTGACAAAGCCCACCAAGTACGAGTGCTACAGCACTCTGAACACCGACGGAGACGTGAAAATCAGCCCCACCCAGTACGAGACCTTTGTGGCCCGGGTGCTGGAATACTCCAACACGGCGCAGCAGGCCGCAGCCAGCGCAAAGACCAACGCCGAGACAGCGGCCACCGCAGCAACCCGGGCGGTGAATGCCAAGGGCCAGGCAGAGACGGCGGCCCGGACGGCAACGGCAGGGGCCGAAAACTCTGAAAATTCGGCAGCGAGGGCAGAGGCTGCAGCCCACCGGGCAGAGCTGGCGGCACCGGAGACCGGGAAGGTGGTGAGCGTCAACGGCAAGGGAGGCGTGGTGATCCTGACGGCCCAGGACCTGGGAGCAGTGCCCCAGGACAGTGACCAGGTGGTGAAAAGTCTGACCCTGGCAGGAAAGACCCTGACGGTGGAGCTGGGAGACGGAAGCAAGCGGACCTTTACCACCCAGGACACCACCAGCCTGCCGGCCATGACCGGGGTGCTGGGTACAGAACACGGCGGCACCGGGAAGGAGACCCCGCTGACGGCGGAGGACGTGGGCGCGGTGGAAGCGGGGAGCGGCGTGTACCTCAAGGCGCTGACCGTGCAGGGCAACACAATGACCGTGACCAAGGGCGACGGCAGCACCGAGACCGTGATGCTGGCCCAGGAGTACGTGCTGCCTGCCGCCACAGCGGACGCCCTGGGCGGCGTAAAGGTAGGGGACTACCTGGACATCGCCCCGGACGGCACCCTCAGCGCCAAAACGCTCAATGACAAGATCGCTGCCGCCGTGGCGGTAAAGTCGGAGCCCCGGCTGGTGTGGAACACCTATGCGAAGTCTCCTGAAAGATTCACAACTTGGGATGTTCAGATTCCAGGCAATGTTGATAAGATATGCATTACCAAAGGCAAGTGCAGCAGCTACGGTAATAACACTGAAAAAAGCATTGCACGCGGTGGCACGACAATTTATGACTGTAACTACGATTTTACAATCACATTCCAAACAAACGGCATCCTTCATGTTGCTTATTCACACAAAACAATGTACCCTCTGGAACTCTGGATTGACGGCTACCACTACCCCACCCTCGCGGACCTGCTGACGCAGGTGACCGCCGTGGAGAGCAGTGTCACCGATCTTCAGGTGGCCCTGTGCGAGCTGTACGAAGAAAAGGAGGAAAATTGATGGCGAAAATTTATGCAGCCCTGATCCGCAAGGGTATCAAGACGCTGGACGAGGTGCCCGCCCGTCTGCGCAGCACCGTGAAAGCCCTGCTGGCGGAGGTGGAAGCCGATGCTTGAAGCCTGGTCCCGCACGCGGGACGGCACCCGGAAGCTGAGCGCAAACTTCACCGTGGCCGAGTTTGCCTGCAAAGATGGCTCGGACCCTGTGTTCGTGGACAGCAGCCTTGCCGCCCTGCTGCAGAAGATCCGCGACCACTTCGGCCGCCCCGTAGTCATCACCAGCGGCTACCGCACCGCCGCTCACAACAAATCCGTGGGCGGGGCCGCCTACAGCCAGCATCTGTATGGGCGCGCTGCCGACATCCGGGTGCAGGGCATCCCGGTGGAGCAGCTGGCCGCCTATGCAGAGACCTGCCTGCCCGGCACCGGCGGCATCGGCCGATACCCGCCCCGGGCCGGACGGGCTGTGGGCTGGGTCCATGTGGACACCCGCCCCGCCAAAAGCCGCTGGACAGGTTAAGAAGGAGGTGAACCCAATGGAAAGCATCCTGTCCGCCCTGATCGCCGGTGCCGTGACCCTGATCGGGGTGCTGATCGCCAACAGCCGCAGTCAGGCCGTGACCGACACCAAGCTGGAAGAACTGACCCGTGAGGTGCGCGAGCACAACAATTTCGCCCGCCGCGTGCCCATTCTGGAAGAGCAGATGAAGGTGGCCAACCACCGCATCGCCGACCTTGAGAACCATGAACGAATGAAAGAGAGGAACTGATTTATGGAACTGAGCAACAAGATCTCCGCCGCTACCCTGGCCCGCACCGCTGTGCTCCTGCTGGCCCTGACCAATCAGGTGCTGAGCGCAATGGGCAAGCCCGTGCTGCCCATCGAGAGCGCCACTGTGGAGCAGCTGGTCACCGCCGGCATCACCACCGTGGCCGCGCTCATCAGCTGGTGGAAGAACAACAGCTTCACCGCTGCCGCCGTGGCCGCCGACGGCTACCTGGCCCGGCTGAAGCAGAAGCAGTGATCGCCGACTGCCCTATATAAGGTAGAGGGCAAGGCCCCCGGAGACGTAGGTTTCCGGGGGCCTTTTTTCGTCTGCAGCAGGGCGGCAGGAGAAATTCCAGCCGGTTCTTTGCCAGAAATTCCGTCCCTCAAAAAGTGGTTTTCCGCAACAATCCGCACACTCTGCACCAGTACCACAACCGCATCATTTCACGTCCGCAACAGTTTCTCTTTTTTCTGCAACAAATTCTTGTGATTTGTGCAAAATATCCAATTCAGACTTTGGAATATTTTCACAAATCATGCGTTTCTACATATTTTTTCTTGACAACCCGCACCAGAAAATGGTATAAAAGAAGTAGAATAGCAAGCCTCGAAATATGTCCATTATATGGGACAGTGGTAATGCGTAAAAGACTTGACACCATTTGAAAGGAGCCATCAATCATGACGAACAAAAAGCTGAAACTCGCTGCCATGTCCGTAGCCCTGACCGCCTGTGTTGCTGCACAGCCCATGGCTGCCCATGCTGTGGAAGGCCCCGACTCTGTCGAGGATAACGCTGCCCCGCAGGCCGGGCCTGTAGCCGAGAGCCCCACGCCCGCCCCCGTCGCTGAGGAAGGGGAAAAGCAGGAGGAAGTCGGAGAGCAGGAGGAGTTTGTTCCCCCGGTGAACGATGAGGCCAAGAGCGAAGAGCAGGCCCCTGCGTTCGGCCCCGGCACCAAGACCGATGACATCACCATTGACTATAAACCTGCTGAGAAGCCGGAAGAGCCCGGCAAATCCGGTGAGGACGGCGAAACCGGCGGCTCTGATGGCTCCGGCGAAACGGACGAGACTGAGAACCCCGACGGCACCTATGTGAAGGGTGACGTGATCGACAACAGCAAGAAGGACGAAGCCACCGGCAAGGACGGCAAGATCGGCGAGGCCACCAAGGAAGAGACCCCCGACAGCTCTTCCAGCACCACCGTCGTGGACCCCGACGCCGAGGTGAAGAAGGGCGACCCCGTGGTGGGCAAGGACGAGGACGGCAACACCACCATCACCACCCCCACCGAGACCACCGGCACCCAGACCACTACCACCACCGGCACCGGCAAGGCGGATTCCGAAACCACCATCACTGACACCGAGAAGGGCGACAAGATTGACCTGAACAAGGAGCTCAAGAACAAGGACGGCGAGGTTGATAAGCCGACCTGGGAAACCAAGACGGATGACAAGCTGGGTGATTACACCGTGAAAGAGGTCGAGCCCTCCGAGGACGGCAACTCCAAAACCCTGACCCTGACAAAGACTGACGACTCGGCTCCGGAAAAGGAAATGTCTGCTGAGGATATCGCCAAGCTGCTGGATGTCCCCGAGGACGGCGTGGAGAAAAAGACTGACGACGAGGGCAACACCACCTATATCCTGAAAAAGGAAGAGACCTCTACCGACGAGAACGGCAACACCGTCACCCGCACCACTTACTACGAGATCACCGGCAACTCGGTCAAGACCCGCACCGAGACCACGCTGGTGCTCAAGGTGGAAAAGGGCACCGCAGAAGGCGGCAAGGATCTAACCACTGAGGTCAAGCTGCCGTCCATCAAGGACAGCAACGACAAAGAGATCCTCTCCGCTGAAGAACTTGGCGACTTGCTGAAAGATCAGACCGCTATTGATGGCGTTTATACTGTCAAGCGCGAGAAAAATGGCAAGACGTATATCTATAAAATCACCGAAGCTAAATCTTCTGATACCCTTACTTCTGAGCAGCTTTATGACCGTCTGAAGGACGAAGGTTACAAGTACGAGAACGGCAAGCTCTACTACAACGGCATTGAGCTGAACGATGTGCAGATCAACGCCGTCCGCAAGACCCTGAGCTATACCGTTGAGGTCACCGAAGAGACAAAGAACCCCGGCCAGATCGAGGAAGACAAGGATGTCAGCGAGATTGAAAAGAACGCTAAGCTGGAAGCCATCCGGACTGCTCTGATCGAAGCCGCCAAGAAAGCCGGTCTTGACACCAACGAAGCAAATTTTAATACAAAGCTGGCAGCGATCACTTCCACCGACAAGGGCGAGTTCACCTATACGGACGCCAACAACAAGAGTTACACCTTCAATTATGATGGCGCTACTGTTGACACCGTTCACACCCCGACCGGCGACACCAAGGTTGACGGCAAGGATGCCGAGAATGTACTTGACAACACCGTGACCGGCACCGCTTATGTAACGGGCGGTTCCAAGAGCTGGGGAGACAGTGATTCCTACTCTAACACCGTTAATGGCGAACTGGCTGATGGCATTTCTTCGGACTTTACCATTCCGGAAGGTGCCACCCAAAAAAAGGATGAAACCATTAACGGTGTCCGAACCGTTGTTTATGAGTACAACGGCAAGACTTACACGCTCACCTATACCACCCCCGATGTAGACCAGCTGGCAAAGATCAAGGCCGATCTGGAAAAGAAGCTGCGGGACGAAGGCAAGACCAGCGACGAGATCAGCGCTATTATCTCCAACGAGCAGTTCCAGTGGGTCAGCTGGACGGTTACCCATACGGAATCTGAATCCAAAACTGAAACCGACACAACTGAGGTTGATTTGTCGGAGACGAATTGGAGCATTTCCGATAAGGAAGCAACCAGCGGTGTTACCATCAAGGTCAATGATGTCACCTATGATAACCTGAGCACCAAGGACGGCAAGACCTATACCGGCAAAAAAGGCGATAAGTATTACACCATCACCATCGGCGAAACGGAAGCCATCAAGGATGCTTCTGTCATTGAAAGACTGCTCAAATCCAAGTATGGTGAAAACTTCACCTATAATGTTGATCTCAGCAAAGGTACTGCCACCTATTGGGATGCGGATGGGCATGAACATACTATCAAGTATGCCAATGCGGAAGCCACCTCTATCACGGTTTCCATCCGCGAAGAAACCGAGCACGGCTCTGTTTCGGGCAGCGCTACCACGGAAGCGGAAGCCGAGAAAAAGCTGATGGAAGCCATTGGGGCCGCTCGGAAAGAGGCTAACAAAGAAGGCTACGATCTGGTGATCGGCGATACGGTCATCAAACCGGGCACCACGTTTGAAGAGATCAAACATGTGCTGGAATCCGTCAACTACGGCACGCTCACCGGTCAGGACCTGATCGACTACTTGAACAAGGCAAAGCAGGATGCCAACGCAGGTGCCACCGAAAAGGAGAAAGACGCCTATACTGGCAATGAGTATCAAGACAGCTGGGGCGACAAAAACAACCTGACCAACAAGAACACCATCGGCCACCTTGACCTTGGCACCAGTTCCAAACTGACCACCATCGACGGTAAGGAAGTGGACTGCGTTCTGGTCAAAAAGAATCTTTACTGGAATGAAAGTGCCGAAGATCTTGTTGGCGAGGGCAAAAACAACCACGAGGTCGGCCTGATCGACCGCATCACCTTCGACAACGAAGAGGGCCGCGGCAATGGCCACTACGAGTACCCCCGTGCAAGCTGGGATAATTATGGCGAATACTGGAATCCCGATACCAAGACCTGGGAAACCAGAGAGATCGACGGTTATCCAACGACCAGCCAGTTCTACAAGGTCACCGGTACGATTGCCTATGGACTCTATGAGGATAAATACAACTGGACCGGAAGCAAATACTATGACAGAACAACCGCTGATCGCAAGCTGAAAGAGCTGCAGAAGAAATACCCCGACGCTCAAATCGTGCAGATTTACAACGGGCAGGATAAGGATTCCAGTTCCTACTATCAGATCTACCTCTATCAGTCTGAAATGACCTCTTATGGTTATCTGTCCAAGAGCAACAACAACTGCGCCAACAAGACCTTTGGCTACAACGACGGGTTCTATGACTATGACTGGTGGGGCTATGTAAAGCCCGGCTCCTCGAACATCGGTTATATCGGCGGCTATGACCTGACGCTCTCCAATCTGACTCAGATCAGCAAAGAGAAGGTCACCGGCCAGCAGACCTTCGATTACAAGGCAAACCTCTCCTACCGTAAACGTCGGGGCGAAGATATCAGCGCGGCCAATAACACTCTGCGCGTAACCTCTGACTCCTACGATTACAAGGAGCCCTACACCGTTACGGACTCTGTAGGTAGCGGTTATAATGGCACCTATGATGTCTCCTTCAAGCAGAGCTTCGACTGGAAGAAGGACGGCAGTGACGGTGTCGAGGGCACCGGCAGCGGCAAATACAAGTCCTTTACCGAGATCATCCGCAACATCTTCAAGGGCTCCGGCTCCTCCACCAACGACGAGGGCAAGTTCTCCTACACCTACCGCACCGAGGACAAGGTGAAGGCCTCTGCCGTCTCCAAGACGACCGAAACCACCACCAAGGCCCATGTGGACTACAACTTCACCACCGTTGAGACCAAGAAAGTGCCCGTGTATGGCGAAGAAACCGTAGTCATCCCGCCGGTCACTCCCCCCGTCACTCCGGAAGACCCCGATGTACCGCCGGTGCAGGACGAGACCGTTGTGACCCCGGAGACCCCCGAGCTGCCGCCCGTGCAGGACGCCACCCCGGACCAGGTGATCGCTCCGGCCAACCCCGAACTGCCCCCTGTGCAGGATGCCACTGCACTGCCGCAGACCGGCGTGAACTGGATGGCCACTCTGGGCATGGCATTCAGC
>OLRW01002060.1_pt1 | contig 11722 bp, 10 predicted proteins | sample 1672701 | NCBI WGS metagenome assembly OLRW01 (sample SAMEA3136715, study PRJEB25190) | human gut metagenome | biome: human gut; feature: human-associated habitat; material: faeces | place: Austria | collected 2013
ACAGATCATCATCAACCATGTTCAGGCCCGCGACGGCGAGAAGATCGACAACATGCAGCAGGCTCTGGACCGCGCTGTGGCCAACGGCGTGAAGAACCTGGTCGTCCAGCCCACCCACCTGATGCACGGTGCAGAGTACGACGAGATGATGGAGATGATCGACGAGTACAAGGACAAGTTCGAGAGCGTCGCCGTTGCTGAGCCCCTGCTGGGCGAGGTCGGTGCCGACGCTGCCGTCATCAACGCCGACAAGGAAGCTGTTGCCAAGGCCGTTACCGCTGCCGCTGTGAAGGATGCCGGTTTCGACAGCCTGGAGGCCGCTGCTGAGGAGAAGGTCGCCTTCGTCTTTATGGGCCACGGCACCTCCCACACCGCAAAGGTGAGCTACAGCCAGATGCAGACCGCCATGCAGACCCTGGGCTACAGCAACGTGTTCATCGGCACGGTGGAGGGTGAGCCCGAGGAGACCGCCTGCGAGAACGTCATCGAGGCTGTCAAGGCCGCCGGTTACACCAAGGTCATCCTGCGCCCCCTGATGGTCGTTGCCGGTGACCACGCCAACAACGATATGGCCGGTGCGGATGACGATTCCTGGCTGAGCCAGTTCCAGGCCTCCGGTGACTTCGCGTCCGTGGAGTGCCAGATCGCCGGTCTGGGTGAGATCGAGGACATCCAGCAGCGCTACATTGAGCACACCAAAGCCGCCATTGATTCCCTGAACGGCTAATATTCCGCATTCCAATGCCCGAAGGGAGAGATCTTTTCGGGCATTTTTTATGGAGAGCTTCCCCGCATGAGGAGAAACACTCCCATTTCAAATTCTGAATTTTTGAGGTATTTTGTTTATGCACTGCAAACAGTTTGTTTCCCTGTCCGTTGCTTCTCTGATGCTGGCCGCCGTCCTCACCGGCTGCGGCGGGGCTTCTTCCACTGCTTCCTCTGCTGTCAGTTCGGAAGCCGCTTCTGCCGTGAGCGCTGCCGCTTCCGAAAGCACCGAAGCTGCCCTGCCGGACGGCGTGTACACGGCTGAGTTCGACACCGACAGCGGTATGTTCCACGCCAACGAAGCCTGCAATGGCATGGGCACCCTGACCGTGGAGAACGGGCAGATGACCTTCCACGTCAGCTTGGCCTCCAAGAAGATCGTCAACCTGTACGTTGGCATGGCCGCCGATGCCGAGGCCAACAAGGCAGACTGGCTGCTGCCCACCACCGACACCGTCACCTACTCCGACGGAACCTCGGAGGAGGTCTACGGCTATGATATCCCCGTGGCCGCTGTGGACCAGGACTTCCAGCTGGCACTCCTCGGGACCAAGGGCAAGTGGTATGACCACACCGTGAGCATCCGCAATGCACAGCCCAAGGCTGAGGAAGCTGCCGAGACCCCTGCGGACGGTGAATACAGCGTCAATGTGACCCTGGAGGGCGGCTCTGGCCGTGCCACCGTGGAAAGCCCTGCCGCCCTGACCGTGGCGGATGGCAAAATGACCGCTGTCATCCGGTGGAGCAGCCCCAATTATGATTACATGATCGTGGACGGCGAGAAGTATCTGCCCACCAACACCGAGGGCAACTCCACCTTTGAGATCCCTGTTTCTGCACTGGGTACCCCGCTGGCTGTCACTGCCGATACCGTAGCCATGAGCACCCCCCATGAGATCGAGTATACGCTGACCTTTGCGCTGAACTGATGAAACTGACGAGACAACAATTCCTGCGCGTTCTGCCTGCTACAGTACTGGCCCTGTCGGGTTGCGCCGCCTCCGAGACAGCGCCCGCCAGCACAGAAGAACTGGTCTTTGACCATGCCTGCCCGCTGGATTACGCCACACAGTTTACTGCCGACTGCTATGAGGGCGGCTATACCATGCTGACCCTGACCGAATCGGGGCAGCAGTTCCTTGTGACCCCGGAGGATGCCGCTGCGGTGGAAGGCCTGCCCGAGAGCGTGACGGTGCTGCGTCAGCCCATCCGGAACATCTACCTTGTCTCCACCTCGGTGATGGACCTGTTCCTCGCGCTGGATGGGCTGGACAGCGTGACCCTTTCCGGCACCCGGGCGGAGGGCTGGTATCTGGATGAGGCCAGAGCCGCCATGGAGGCCGGGCGCATTGCCTATGCGGGCAAGTACAGCGCCCCGGACTACGAAAAGATCCTTGCGGCCAACTGCGGCCTTGCCATCGAGAACACCATGATCTACCACACCCCGGAGGTCAAGGAGCAGCTGGAACGGTTCGGCATCCCGGTGCTGGTGGAGCGCTCCAGCTATGAGAGCGGCCCGCTGGCCCGGCTGGAATGGCTCAAGTTCTGGGGCATCCTGCTGGGGAAAGAGGAGCTGGCGGAACAGGAATTCGCCCGGCAGGTGGAGCGCCTTGCACCGCTGGCCGGGCAGGCTTCCACCGGCAAGCGCTGTGCTTTTTTCTCCATCACAGCCAACAACCTTGCCAATGTGCGCAAGGGCGGCGACTATGTGGCCCAGATGATCGAGATGGCGGGCGGTGATTATGTTTTTGCGGACCTGACCGACAACGGCAACAACCTTTCCACCATGAACCTGCCGCTGGAGGATTTTTACGCCGGTGCAAAGGATGCGGATGTGCTCCTTTACAACAGCACCATTGAGGGCGTGGTGCACACCACCGAGGAACTGGTGGCAAAATGCCCCCTGCTGGCCGAGTTCAAGGCCGTGCAGAGCGGCAGTGTCTGGTGCACCACCCAGAGCTTTTTCCAGCAGAGCATGGCGCTGGTCGATTTTGTGCTCGACCTGCACCGTGTCTTTACGGAGAACGACCCAGCCGACCTGCAATTTCTGAGGAAAGTAGAGTAACCTATGACCAGCAAAAAGCGCCTGATCCTTTCTTACGGCATCCTTGCCCTGCTGCTGGCGGTGCTGTTTGCCGCCAATCTGTTCTGGGGCAGTGTGTCCCTGACACCGGGGGCAGTGCTGGCGGCCCTGACCGGCCGCGGGCAGGACGCTTTGAGCGTGGGTATCATCACCCAGCTGCGCCTGCCCCGGGCCGTGATGGTGGTGCTGCTGGGGGCGGCGCTCTCGGCGGCGGGCTACCTGCTGCAGACCTTTTTTGCCAACCCCATTGCAGGGCCCTTTGTCATGGGCATTTCCAGCGGGGCCAAGCTGGCCGTGGCACTGGTCATGGTGGCTTTTCTGAACCATGGCCTGCTCACCAGCTCCCTTACCCTGATCACAGCCGCCTTTGCGGGGGCCATGGCCTCCATGGCCTTTGTGCTGGCGGTCTCCCGGCGGGTGCAGCGGATGAGCATCCTTGTTATCTGCGGCGTAATGATCGGCTACATCTGTTCGGCCGTTACGGAGTTTGTGGTGGCCTTTGCCCAGGACAGCAACATCGTCAACCTCCACAACTGGTCTCAGGGCAGCTTTTCCGGCATGACCTGGGGCAATGTGCGGGCGGCGGCGCTGGTGGTGCTGCCCGCTCTGGCGGCAGCATTCTGCCTTTCCAAGCCCATGGCCGCCTACCAGATGGGGGAGGCCTACGCCCGGAGCGTGGGCATCAATGTCAAAGCCTTTTCCCGGCTGCTGGTGCTGCTTTCCAGCCTGCTGGCCGCCTGTGTCACGGCCTTTGCGGGGCCCATCTCCTTTGTGGGCATCGCGGTGCCCCATCTGGTCAAGCAGCTGTTCGGCAGCGCAAGGCCGCTGGTGGTGCTGCCCGGGTGCTGCCTGGGCGGGGCGGCCTTCTGCCTGCTGTGCGACCTCATCGCCCGCAGCATGTTTGCCCCCACCGAGCTTTCGATCAGCGCCGTAACGGCAGTGTTTGGTGCACCGGTGGTCATCTGGCTGCTGGTGCGCCGGGGTCAGGAGGGTGTGCGATGAAATACCTCTGTGAAACGAAAGAGCTGGCCATCGGCTATGGCAGCGCGCCCCTTGCTTCCGACATCACGCTGGGGGCGGTGCCGGGGCAGATCCTGGCCCTCATCGGGCCAAACGGCGCGGGCAAATCCACCCTGCTCAAAACGCTGGCGGGCCAGCTGGCCCCCCTGGGCGGGGCTGTCCTGCTGGATGGCCGCAGCCTGACCGATTACACCGGCCCGGCCCGGGCCCGGAAGCTGGCCCTGATGCTGCCCCACACCCGCCGCACCGAGCTGACTTCCTGCTTTGAGTTTGCCGCCGCCGGGCGCATCCCCTATACCGGGCGGCTGGGCATCCTGTCCGATGCCGACCGGCAGGCCGTGCGGGACGCGCTGGAACTGGTGGGGGCGTCCCCTCTGGCGGGCCGGGATTTCAACTGCATCAGCGACGGCCAGCGCCAGCGCGTTCTGCTGGCCCGTGCCATCTGCCAGCAGCCCGGAGTTTTGCTGCTGGACGAGCCGACCTCTTTTCTGGATGTCAAGGGCAAGATCGAGCTGCTGACCATCCTGCAGAAACTGGCCCATGAGCGGGGGCTGGCCGTGATCGTCAGCCTGCACGAGCTGGACATGGCGCAGAAGATCGCGGATGCGGTGGTCTGCGTGTTCCCGCACAGCGTTTCGGGGGTGCTGACCCCAAAGGAGGCCTTTGCCCCAGAGAACATCCGGGCGCTGTACAGCCTGACCAAGGAGCAGTACGAGGCCGTGTTCGGCCCGGAAAAGCCTGCCGGGCCAAAGTTTGAACATTACGTCCGCAGTGGGCAGAAGCTGCTCCGCTGCGGGTACACCACCGGCACCTGCGCGGCGCTGGGTGCGGCGGGGGCCGCGCGGCTCCTGCTCACCGGCCATGCACCGGAGAGCGTTGCCCTGCGCACGCCGAAGGGCATCGTGGTGGAGGTGGCCCCGCTGTACTGCCGCCCCGCCGGAGCCGGTGCCGAATGCGCCATTGAGAAAGACGGCGGGGATGATGTGGATGTGACCACCGGCCTGCCCGTGATCGCCGCCGTAGAATTGCTGCCCGATACCACCGAGATCCGCATCTCCGGCGGCAAGGGCGTGGGCCGGGTGACCAAGGCCGGGCTGGATCAGCCGGTGGGGGAAGCTGCCATCAACCATGTGCCCCGGCAGATGATCGCTGAGGCCCTGCAAAGGGAAGCCGAAAGCGCCTGCTACACCGGCGGCTTTGCCGTGACCATCTCCATCGAGGGAGGGGAAGAGGTGGCAAAGCGTACCTTCAACCCCCACATCGGGGTCGAGGGCGGGCTTTCGGTGCTGGGAACCAGCGGCATTGTGGAGCCTATGAGCCAGCAGGCGATCCTGGACACCATCCAGCTGGAAATGAATCAGGCTGCTCTCCGGGCGGGCAGCCCCAGGCGGCTCATCCTGGCCCCCGGCAATTACGGGCTGGACTATCTGCACGAAAGATACCCGGAGTTTCACGCTGTTCCGGTGGTGAAAACCTCGAACTTTATTGGAGACACGCTGGATATGGCTGCAGCGGCCCGCTTTGAAGAGGTGCTTCTGGTGGGCCATGTGGGCAAGCTGGTCAAGGTGGCGGGCGGCATTATGAACACCCATTCCCACACTGCCGACTGCCGCACCGAGCTGTTCTGCACCCATGCGGCGCTCTGCGGCGCTTCCCGGGAAGTCTGCGCCGCCCTGATGAACGCTGCCACCACCGATGCCTGTCTGGAACTCCTGGACAGCGCCGGCCTGCGGGCTCCGGTGCTGGAAAGCCTGCTGCGGGCAGTCCAGCTCCACCTTGACCGGCGGGCCTGCGGGGCGTTCCGGGTGGGGGCGGTGCTGTTTTCCAACCAGCACGGCCCGCTGGGAGCCACCGACACTGCCGCACAACTGCTGAACGAATGGAAGGAGCATTGAGATGGTACATTTTGTAGGCGCAGGCCCCGGCGCACCTGACCTCATCACCCGGCGGGGCGCGGCCCTGCTGCAGGAAGCCGACTGCATCATTTATGCGGGCAGTCTGGTCAACCCGGCTCTGCTGGGGCTGGCGAAGCCGGAGTGCGCCGTTTACAACAGCGCCGAGATGACGCTGGAACAGGTGCTGGACGTGATGCGCCGGGTGGAAGCCGCAGGCGGGACCACCGTGCGGCTCCACACCGGCGACCCCTGCCTGTATGGAGCCATCCGGGAGCAGATGGACGCACTGGATGCGGATGGCATCCTCTACGATGATACCCCCGGCGTGTCCAGCTTTTGCGGGGCGGCGGCGGCGCTGAACGCCGAGTACACCCTGCCCGCCATCAGCCAGACCGTGATCATCACCCGGATGGAGGGGCGCACCCCGGTGCCGGAAAAGGAGAAGCTGGCCAGCCTTGCCGCCCATGGGGCAACCATGGTGATCTTCCTCTCCATCGGCCTCATCGACAAGGTGCAGCAGGCCCTGCTGGCAGGCGGAGCCTACACGCAGGAGACGCCTGCCGCCGTGGTCTACAAGGCCAGCTGGCCGGAACAAAAAGTGGTGCGCTGCACCGTGGGCACGCTGGCCGGGAGCACCCGCGCCAACGGCATCACCAAAACGGCGCTCATCGTGGTGGGGGAATTTCTGGGCACTCGGTATGAGCGGAGCAAGCTCTACGACCCAACCTTTACGACGGAGTTCCGCAAGGGGGCAGACCAGTGACCCGCGCCTATCTCGCCTTTACGGAAAAAGGGCTGGCGCTGGCCCAAAAGCTGGCCAGTGCCCTGCCCGGCACTGTGGCCCGCTGCGGCCATGGCGGGCCCGGCCTTGCCGATTGGGCTGCGGAGCAGTTCGCCCATGCGGATGCCCTGATCTTTGTGGGGGCTGTGGGCATAGCGGTGCGGGCCATTGCGCCCCACTGCCGGAACAAGGCGGTGGACCCTGCCGTGGTGGTGCTGGACGAGTGCGGCCATTTTGCGGTGCCGATCCTTTCGGGCCATCTGGGCGGGGCCAACGATCTGGCCCGGGCGCTGGCGGCGGTCTGCGGTGCGGTGCCGGTCATTACCACGGCCACCGATGCCAACGGTGTGTTTGCCGTGGATGCGTGGGCCAGGCACCAGAACTGCGCCGTGCTGGAGCCGGGGCGCATCAAGCGCGTCAGCAGCAGACTGCTGGCTGGCGGGCCGGTGCGGTACCGGTCGGAATTCCCCATTGCCGGGCAGGCCCCTGCCGGGGTGGTCCCGGCGGGGGAGGCAGAGCACGCCGACTTTGCCCTGACCCTTTTCCCGGCGGGCGATGCGCTGCACCTGATCCCGAAGATCGGTGTGCTGGGCATCGGGTGCAGGCGGGGAACAAGCGCCGCACAGCTGGAAGCGGCCTTTGCACAGTTCTGCGCGGCCCACGGCCTTGCAGCAGTGTGCATCACGGCGGCAGCCAGCATCGACCTGAAAGCCCATGAGCCGGGCCTGCTGGAATTTTGCAGAATCCACGGCTGGCCGGTGCAGTTCTATTCTGCCGCACAGCTGCAGAACGCCCCCGGGCAGTTCACACCTTCGGCCTTTGTCCGGAGCGTGACCGGCGTGGACAATGTCTGCGAGCGGGCGGCGGTGTTGGCGGCAGGCGGCACGATCATTCTTCCCAAACAGGCGGGCAACGGCGTGACCTTTGCGCTGGCGCTTCGTCCCTTTGCCCCGGATTGGAGGTGGCAGGATGCCTAATGTTGTTTTTGTTGTCGGGCTTGGGCCCGGGGATCCCCGGTTTCTGACCGCACAGGCGCAGAGCGCCTTAACGCAAGCCGAGGTGCTGTGCGGCTATACGGTTTATCTGGATCTGGTGCGCCCCTACTTCCCGGACAAGCTCTATTATTCCACCGGCATGACCAAGGAGATCGACCGCTGCCGCTGGGCGCTGGAAACGGCCCGGAGCGGCAGGGCGGTGGCGCTGGTCTGCTCGGGAGATGCCGGGGTCTACGGCATGGCAAGCCCTCTGCTGGAGCTGGCCGAGCACTTCCCGGACGTGACGGTGGAGGTGGTGCCCGGCCTGACCGCCGCCCTGAGCGGCGGTGCGGTGCTGGGTGCCCCGCTGGCCCACGATTTCTGTGTGCTCTCCCTCTCTGACCGGCTTACGCCGTGGGAGGTCATCGAGCGGCGGCTGGCGGCAGCAGCCATGGGGGATTTCTGCATCGCGCTGTACAACCCCTCCTCCAAGGGGCGGCCGGACTATCTGGCGCGGGCGGTGCGCATCCTGCTGGCAAACGGCAAAGCACCCGGAACGGTCTGCGGCATCGTGCGGAACATTGGCCGGGAGGGGCAGGAAAGCCGCGTTCTGACGCTGGCTGCGCTGGAAACCACCCCGGTGGATATGTTTACCACCGTGTTTGTCGGCAACGCCCAGACCCGCCAGCTGAGCGGGCGGATGGTCACGCCGCGGGGGTACCGCGCATGAGGGCCGTGGTATTCAGCGGCACCACCGAGGGCCGCATGTTTTCAAAGCAGCTGGCCGCACTGGGGGCCGAGGTACTGGTCAGCGTAGCCACTCCGCTGGGGGCCGAGGAACAGGGCGAAAGGTCCGGCATCACCGTCCACTGCGGGCGGCTGACCCCGGAGGAGATGACCGCCCTGCTGCAGGGGGCTGACCTCTGCGTGGACGCGACCCATCCCTATGCCGTGGAGGCCACCCGGAACATCCGGGCAGCCTGCAAAACAGCAGGCACGGAGTATCGCCGCCTGCTCCGGCCTGAAAGCCCGCTGCCCGCCGGGAGCATGGTGTTTGCCTCCGCAGCCCATGCGGCGGGATTTCTGGCCCGGACGCAGGGAAATGTCCTGCTTGCCACCGGGGCCAAGGAGCTTTCTGCCTTTGCTGTGCTGGAACCGGCACGGCTTTTTCCCCGTGTCCTGCCCACCCGGGAGGGCATTGCCGCCTGCGAGGGGGCAGATATCCCCCATAAGAACATCATTGCCATGCAGGGGCCGTTCTCCTATGCGCTGAACCGGGCGCTGATGGAGCAGTTTGCCATCCGCTTCCTCGTTACCAAAGATGGCGGCGCGGCGGGCGGCTTTGAAGAAAAAGCCCGGGCAGCGCAGGACACCGGGGCACAGCTCATCGTCATCCGCCGCCCGGCCGAGCAGGGCGAAACGGCGGAACAGATCCTGACACATTGTAAGGAGATGCTGCAATGATCACACTCATCGGGATGGGGTCGGGCACGCCGGAAAGCCTGACCGCGCAGGGCCTTGCCGCCCTGCAGAACGCCGGACTGATCCTGGGGGCAAAGCGCCTGCTGGAACAGCTGCCACAGGGCTGCACGGATCACCGGAAGGCCCTGTATCAGCCTGAGGATGTCCTTGCCGCGCTGGCGGCTGACCCGGAGGTGGATGCTGCCCTTGTGTACAGCGGCGACACCGGGTTTTACTCCGGTGCGGCCCAGCTGCTGCCGATGCTGCGGGCCTTTGGCATCTCCTGCCGGGTGCTGCCGGGGCTTTCCAGCGTTCAGCTGCTGGCCGCTGCGGTGGGCCGCTCCTGGCAGGAGTGGAAGCTGGTCTCGGCCCACGGCTGTGCCTGCGACCCGGTGGCCGAGTGCCTGACAGCCGGGGGAAAGCCTGTGTTTTTCCTGACCGGCGGGGCAGAAACGCCTGCCTCCCTCTGCGGCCGGCTGGCTGCTGCCGGGCTGGGCGATGCCCATGTGCTGGTGGGCGAAGAGCTGGGCCGGGCAGAGGAGAAGATCCTGTTCGGCACGGCGCAGGAGTTTGCGCAAAAGCAGTTTGCAAGCCTGAGCGTTCTGCTTGTGGAGCATCTTCCTCAGCCGCCCCGGCGGGTGCCCGGCTTCCCGGATGAAGCCTTCCACAGGGGAGAGGTGCCCATGACCAAGCAGGAGGTGCGGGCGGCGGCGCTGGCCAAGCTGGCCGTGCAGCCTGCCGATACCCTGTGGGATGTGGGGGCGGGCACCGGCAGCGTGAGCGTGGAGCTGGCACTGGCCGCACCCCGGGGGCATGTGTATGCCGTGGAGTGTGACCCGGAGGCCTGCGGGCTCATCCGGCAGAACCGGGAAACGTTCCACGCCTGCAACCTGACACTGGTGGAGGGCCGCGCCCCCGCCGCGCTGGCTGACCTGCCCGCCCCGGATGCCGTGTTCATCGGCGGGACCAAGGGGGGCATGGAGGCTGTGGTGAACACGGTGCTTGCCCGGAATCCGAACGCCCGCATCTGCATCTCTGCCATTGCGCTGGAAACGCTGAGCGCCGCCGTGGCCGCACTGACTGCCCACGGCCTTGCTGCGGAGGTAACACAGATCGCGGTCAGCCGCACCCGGCCTGCGGGCAGGCTCCACCTGCTGATGGCCAATAACCCCATCTTCCTTATCACAGGAGAACGTAAATGATCCAATTTCTTGTGGCCGCGCCCTGTTCCGGCAGCGGCAAAACCACACTGACCTGCGCTCTGCTGGCGGCGCTCAAGCGGCGGGGGCAGGACCCCTGCTCCTTCAAGAGCGGGCCGGACTATATCGACCCCATGTTTCACCGGGCCGTGCTGGGGGTGGAGAGCCACAACCTCGACCTGTTTTTCTCCGCGCCGGAGACCGTGCGCGCGCTCTATGCGCAGGCCGCCGCCGGGCACGGGGCAGCCGTGTGCGAGGGTGCCATGGGCTTTTACGATGGACTGGGCGGCGTGAGTGATACCGCCAGTGCCTGGCATCTGGCCGATACGCTGGGCCTGCCGGTGCTGCTGGTGGTCCAGCCCAGAGGGGCCAGCCTGACGCTGGCGGCCCAGATCAACGGACTGAAACAGTTCCGCACCCCCAGCCATCTGGCGGGCATCCTGCTCAATGACTGCGCCCCCCATTTGTATGCTCTGCTGGCTCCCATGCTGGAACGGGAGACCGGCCTGCCGGTGCTGGGCTATCTGCCCCACCTGCCGGATGCCGCCCTTGAGAGCCGCCACTTAGGCCTGAAAACTGCCGGGGAGATCGCGGACTTACAGCAGAAGATCAGCCGGATGGCCGATGCGCTGGTGGTGGATTGGGAAAAGCTTTTTGCCCTGACCGAGTGCGCAGCGCCTTTGGTGCACACCGATCGGCTCCTCCCTGCGGAAGAGCTGCCGCCCCAGGGAGCAGAGGAACAGCGCCCCCGCGTTCCCATTGCCGTTGCAAGGGATGCGGCGTTTTGCTTCACCTACGCCGAAACGCTGGAAGCACTGGAGCGGGCGGGAGCGGAGCTCTGCTGGTTCAGCCCCCTGCAGGACTCCGCCCTGCCGGAGCAGATCGGCGGGCTCTATCTGCCCGGCGGCTACCCGGAGCTGTATGCCGGGCAGTTGAGCGCGAATCGCTCCATGCTGGCCTCTGTGCGCCGGGCTGTGGAGCGCGGTCTGCCCACGGTGGCCGAGTGCGGGGGCTTTCTCTATCTGGGCCAGAGCCTGGAGGATGCCAACGGAAAATGCTGGCCCATGGCAGGTGTCCTGCCGGGGCAGGGCTTCCGGGTGGGAAGGCTGGTGCGGTTTGGATACGCGGCATTGACCGCCCGCACCGACAGTATGCTGTTCCGCGCCGGGGAGCGTCTGCCCGTGCACGAGTTCCACCACTGGGATTCCACAGACAACGGCACCGGCTTTACCGCCGCAAAGCCAAACGGGAAGCAATGGGACTGCGGCTTTGCAAATGAGCATTTCTATGCGGGCTTCCCGCATTTGTATTGGGCGGGCACGGCCCTGCCCCGGCGGTTCGTGGATGCCGCCGCACACTATCATCAAGAGGAACAGGACCAATGACAGAGCTTGAACTGAAACAGCTTCTTTCCAGGATCACCCGGCCGGACGAGACCGCCCGCACCGCCGCCCATGCTCACTGGGCCAGCCTGGCCAAGCCGCTGGGCGGGCTGGGCAGGCTGGAGACCATGCTGGAGGATGCCGCCGCCCTGACCGGCACGG
>OLRW01002064.1_pt1 | contig 11697 bp, 9 predicted proteins | sample 1672701 | NCBI WGS metagenome assembly OLRW01 (sample SAMEA3136715, study PRJEB25190) | human gut metagenome | biome: human gut; feature: human-associated habitat; material: faeces | place: Austria | collected 2013
CCGCGAGGAGACCATTCCGCTCACGGAAAACGACCTCGTCTTCATCACGCCCGGCAGCCTGGTGGCCCACTCCTCCTTCGGCAGCCAGGACGCCCCGGCCCGCTTCGCCCCCGAGCTCACCCCCGGCGACGGCTGGGATCTGTGGAAGAAGATCGCGGCCCAGTCGCCGGAGTTCGGCCGCCCCGAGAAGTTCTGCGGCGATCCGGAGAAGAGCAACTGGGAGAGCGCCACGGTGACCACGCTGGATGAGAAGATCCTGCCGTACATCGAGAAGATCTGCAAGCGCGACCCGCTCTCCGGCGGTGTGGTGACGGGCGGCATCGTGTCGGTGAAGGACTCCAGCTGGCTGCTCTCCTGGACCATCAACCGGCAGCCGCAGTTCCGCGCCCAGCCCGAGGGACAGGTGTGCGTGTGGCTCTACGGCCTGTTCACCGACGTGCCCGGCGACTACGTGAAGAAGCCCATGCGCGATTGCACCGGCAAGGAAATCTGCGAGGAGTGGCTGTACCACCTGGGCGTGCCCGAGGAGCAAATCGAGGAGCTGGCCGAGCATTCCGCGAACACGGTGCCCTGCATGATGCCCTACATCACGGCCTTCTTCATGCCCCGCGCCGATGGCGACCGTCCGCTCGTCGTGCCTGAGGGCGCCGTGAACTTCGCCTTCATCGGCCAGTTCGCCGAGACGCCGCGCGACACTATTTTCACCACTGAGTACTCCATGCGCACTGGCATGGAGGCGGTATATACGCTGCTCGCCATCGACCGCGGCGTGCCTGAGGTGTGGGGCAGCGTGTTCGACCTGCGCGTGCTGCTGAACGCGACGGTGCTTCTGCGCGACGGCAAGCCGGCCACGGACATGAACATGAACGTGCTGGAGAAGCTGCTGCTGTCGAAGGGCTTGAAGGAGATCGAGCACACCGACATCTACGGCCTTCTGAAGGAATTCGGCGTCATTCCGACCACCGACGAGAACCGGGACGTGCCCGTGCCCGCCACGGGTGCCGTGTGGCCGGGCATCCATTAACCCGCCTCTGCGCCGTTGTTGGGGCTCTGTCTGAGGGCGAGAGCCGTCGTCCTTGTTGGTTGCGGTGCCCGATTGGGCCCGGCAGCGACCCCTGTTTTATGCGCCCCGTGCGGAATGAACCCGCGCGGGGCGCTTGCGCTTGCGTCGTTCGTGCTATGATGGTGAACGCTGATTAGAAGCATCAACCAACCTTCAAGGAGGCACTACATGAGCGTCATCATCGATGTGTACGGTCGCGAGGTTCTCGATTCGCGCGGCAACCCGACCGTTGAGGTTGAGGTTTACGTTGAGGGCGACACCGGCGCATACATGGGCCGCGCTGCTGTTCCGTCCGGCGCTTCCACCGGTATCTTCGAGGCTTGCGAGCTGCGCGACGGCGACAAGTCTCGCTACAACGGCAAGGGCGTTCTGAAGGCTGTTGACGCTGTCAACGGCGAGATCGCTGAGGTCGTTATCGGCATGAACGCTCTCGACCAGCAGGCAATCGACAAGGCTATGATCGAGGCTGACGGCACCCCGAACAAGACCAAGTTCGGCGCAAACGCAATCCTCGGCGTATCTCTGGCAGTTGCAAAGGCAGCAGCTGAGGCTCTGTCCCTGCCGCTTTACAACTACATCGGCGGCTGCAACGCCAAGACCCTGCCGATGCCGATGATGAACATCCTCAACGGCGGCGCTCACGCTACCAACAACGTTGAGATCCAGGAATTCATGATCATGCCGGTTTCCGCTCCGTCCTTCCGCGAGGCTCTGCGCCGCTGTGCAGAGGTATTCCATCAGCTGAAGACCACCCTGAAGGAGAACGGCACTCCGGCAGCAGGTGTAGGCGATGAGGGCGGCTACGCTCCGAACCTGAAGAAGGACGAGGACGCTCTGAAGGTTATCGTTCAGGCAATCGAAGAGGCTGGCTACAAGCCGGGTGAGGACTTCATGATCGCGATCGACGCTGCTTCCTCCGAGTGGTGGAACGACGAGGAGAAGTGCTATATCCAGCCGAAGTCCGGCAAGAAGCTGACTCAGCAGCAGCTGGTTAAGATGTGGAAGAACTTCGCTGAGAAGTACCCGATCATCTCCCTCGAGGACGGCATGGCAGAGGAAGACTGGGAAGGCTGGGCTATGCTGACCAAGGCTCTGGGCGACAAGATCCAGCTGGTTGGCGACGACCTGTTCGTAACCAACACCGCTCGTCTGTCCAAGGGCATCGAGCTTGGCGTTGCTAACTCCATCCTGATCAAGGTTAACCAGATCGGCTCCCTGACCGAGACCCTGGACGCTATCCAGATGGCTAACCGCGCAGGCTACACCGCAGTTGTATCCCACCGTTCCGGTGAGACCGAGGACGCAACCATCGCTGATATCGCTGTTGCACTGAACGCTGGCCAGATCAAGACCGGTGCTCCGTCTCGTACCGACCGCGTTGCAAAGTACAACCAGCTGCTCCGCATCGAGGAAGAGCTGGGCGAGGACGTTGCACAGTTCCTGGGCAAGAAGGCTTTCTTCAACCTGAAGAACAAGTAAGTCTCCGTCCTTACCGATACTGCAATATGAGAAAACCGCACGCTTTTGCGTGCGGTTTTTTATAGCAATTTCTTGCGAATATATAGTAAATTCTTGCGCTTGAGTTGACGGATGGACAAACCTGTGCTATCATAAACGCAGTAGCATAGCGAATCCTCTGTGCTGAAACAGAGAATCTGGCTTTTTTGGATAAAATTGCTCACATTTTCATTTCTTTATCATAAATCACCTCTGTGCCTTGTGCGCAGAGGTGATTTATTTTTTCGGACAGACGCGGCTTGAAAAAAATCAGCCGCCGTAGCCGTTCTTCCATCGCTGCAGCGCGAGCGCTGCGTTCTTGTAGCTGACATCGGCGGTCGGCGTTCCGGCGGGCACACCGAGGATAGCCGCGTCACCCTGACGAACGTATCCGCTGGTTTTCCAGCGCTCAAGCGCCTGCTCGTAGGCACGGGTCTGTGCATTCGCGGCCGCACTGCTGACATTCAGCTGATAATTGCGCCAGTTCAGCGTCGGCGTGCCGTTCAGGAAGCCGGTCAGACCGGCTACGGACAAGCCGTAATCGCGGTCGGCGTTAAACTGACTCAGTGCCGCCTGCGCCTGCTGGAGCGCCGCATTTTCCGATGCGGTATAGTAGCTGCTCTCGGCGGCTGCGGTCTGTTCATCGGCAGCATTCTGCGCTGCCGCACGCGCGGACAGACGCGCCTGCCCAAGCGAATTCAGGTCGCTGCGGTACCGGTTGTCCACCGCAATGCGGCTGGTCTCCGCCATGCCGCTGGTGGCTGCCTGCCCGCGTGCGCCCATGTTAAGTCCGAGCGCCGCCAGCTTTTCCTCGTTGTTCACCGCGGACTGTCGGGCATTGATGTCGGTCTGACGCATACCGGCGGCGTAGTCGTTCTCGATGGATGCGAGATTGCTCTCCAGCTGCCTTGCAATGCGGCTGCGGGCGGTCTCAAATCGCTTGAAACGGGCATTTTCCGCCGCATCATACAGGCTGCTGACGCGGTTTACACCGGTTGTTGTGCTTGAAACCGAGTACGGACGGTAGGTGCCGTTCCACGTCGAAACCGCGTCGTTGGATGCAACCTTGCCGCCGAGACCGAGCGAGTCAATCTTGTTCTGGCGTTCGCTCAGCAGCTGCTGGCGTTTCGCTGAATCAGTCGTGCCGGCGATCGCCGCCGAGTAGTCAAAATTGTCGCGGTAGCCGTTGGAATTGAGCGTGCCGGAGGACGTGCTTGACGTCGATTTGCTTGCCGCCGTCTTAGACGAAGCTGACTTGGACGCGGCTGACTTTACGGTTGATGTTCGGCGCGCGGAAGTTGATTTGATGATTGCCAAAGGGGAATCCTCCTTTCTAAATTACGGTCTGACCCTGTGTCCAGCGGATGGTGAGCGCGAGCAGACCAAACGGCTCATCCGGCCGGTCGTTGCCGATGCGCACGGCAAACAGAGGACTGCGGTGCTGCTTCCATCGGGTACGGTACGTCACGGCGCCCGGAATGCACCGGAAGGAGAACCGTGAAAAGTCCAGTGTGCGGAAGGAAAACAGGTCCATATTGCGGGAAAGCGTAAGCTGGGCACCGTTTTCGTTCTCGTACTGCACGGTCGCGCCCGAGCGGGAATGCGGCATGAGCGTCGGAATCACGTCCCGCACGGTCTTGAAGCGGCTCCAGTCGGAGAGTGGCAGGGTAGGCGTGCGCCAGTACGCGGCAATCGCCGCCGTGTCATCAAGATAGGCGTGCTCCTCCTCGCTTTTGGCAAAGCGGCACAGCCGGCCGTCTGCCGTGCCGAACCACAGCTGACCGTTCAGCACCGCCAGACACTGTGCAGGCACATTGACCCAGAAAAACCACGCCGGATCGCCGTTTTCCTCGGTCAGAGAGCCGTCCGCGACATAAATGTGTCCGTTTACTGCCAGATAATATTTGCCCTCGAATACCACCGCACAGGCGTTTTTGAGGTCGGCCTCCTGCGATAATTTCGGCACAATGGCATCGGATACCGAGCGGATCGTCCGCTGTTCGGCAACGGCGGTGCCGTACACGCCCTGCACACCTCTTGCCGAGAGATACAGCGGCAGATCGTTCAGCACGGCGAAGCAGCGGCTCGAAATCGCGCCTTCACCTTGCGCACCTTGTTTGAGCGGATACAGCGCAGAACCGTCATCCGCCATCATGTAGGTGCGCAGATAGCTGGTCGCCTCCTGTGCGCCGCCGGACTTAACCACGACCTGACTTTCGTACTGCTTGAGATAGCCGACGATCACAGATGCATCCGTACCCATGCGGGTATAGCCGGTGTCCGGAAAGTAGGTCGGGTCGTACAGGCCGCTCTGCCAGTCACAGTCCGGCTCATCCGGGTTGCCGGAAAGGAACACGCGCGTGTCGTTTTTGCCGCCGTACAGCCCGGAAAAGCGGCATTTGTTGATCTTGTCCGCGTGTCCGCTGACGGTTTTGGCAAACGCGATGGACACATTTGCCAGACCGTTTCCGTTTGCCGGAGCAGCGGCCAGCGTTACCAGACCGGTCGAGCGGTTGACCGCCGAAACGGTAACCGCCGAGCCGTTGACCTCAGCCGTAACAGCTGTTTCGTCGAGATCGGTCGCGTCCACCTTGAACTGGGTCGCTGTGCCGTCGCCGATAAAGGTGTTGATGCGCTTAGGCGTCAAGAGATTTACCGCCTCGTAGCTGGTGCCGCCGCCGGTCGGCGCCGCAGAGATGGTCGTGGTCGGCACATAGGCTGTGCCGGATACGGAAACGGCTTCCCAGGCCGTGTTTTTGCTGCTTTTGCGCACCGCACGATAGGTTTTGCCGTCCATCAGGTAGAGTACACCCTTCATCGTAAACGACTGGGAAAACGTCTCGTTCATGTCTGCGCACAGCTCGGTCTGCGTGCCGTCCGGCGCCCGAAAATACAGCTTTGCACCCGCATGAACGGCACAGCCCACACCATCCGGCATGGCGAATAACCCATAAATCGGTGCGTTAAACTGCGCCTGTGTGCGCCATCCGGTGCGCTTTACCAGAAAATCGTTCTGGTCGCAGATCATGTTCTGCATATCCGGCGAGCGGGAGAGGGAAACCTTGGTCGGATGCGTGCGGCAGTCGATGCCGCCGAACCGGCTGACCACGGTCTGCTGCTCGGCCTCCAGATAGGGAAATTCATAACTTCGCATTAAATCATCTCCTGCACGGCGGTAAACTGCGCGGGACAGTGACTCAGCAGGCGTTCGCTGTACTCGGTTGCCGCCCAGTTAAACTTGGCCTTGTCGTCATCCGCGACAAGCAGCGCCGCCAGTCCGTACGGAAAACATTCGCGCGCCAGCCAGTCGCCGGCGGGCAGCTCCTCGGTCAGCGCCGTCATGCGCGGCGGCACAAGCAGCACGTCTTTTCCGTCAGACGCACGTTCTGCGTTCATCTCGCGCAGGCTATTCGCTAACAGCTGGTTGAGTGCACCGAGCGCAAACTGCTCGTAATACACACCGCTGTCCGGTGTTTCGGATAAAATATTCAGCGCTGCACGAAAGCATTCGGTTCCGGTCATAGGGTTACCTCCTTTGTGATGAGTTCATTGGATACAGTGAGGAGTTAGAAGGCAGGAGTGGGGAGTAAACGAAGAAAACCTCCTACCTCCTCACTCCTAACTCTTATCTGCTATTTGAATTTAGCCTTCCGCTACCTCGGACGGATACGCACCGGACTGCACGCAGTATGCGCGGATCTTGCAGCCGGTCTCCGGCGTCAGCACGGTGCCGGCAACGTAATCCTTCGCGGAATCCGAGTAGCGCGGATCCGAGCCGTCCAGGGTGTAGCGCACCTTGCCGAACGCGGTAATCTTGCCCTGGCTGATGGTCGGTGCGCTCGAGCGGCAGTCCTCATCGACCAGTGCATACACGCCGCCGCACTTTGCGCCGAGCACATATGCGTCGTAGTAGTGACGGCCCTCGATCAGTGCACCGGACACGCCGACCGGGTCCTCATGCACCTTGGCATCCGCAATCTTGTACGGCATGAGCACGGCATCCTTGTGTGCAACGAGGAAGTACACGTCCTCCGGCAGATAGCTCTTGGGAACACGGACGACATTCATGCCGAATACCTCGCCGCACACGCCCTTGGCGATGGACTGACGCGCCAGCACGTCTACACCGGCAAACTCGTCCGAGGTGCACACCAGCTTGTACATTTCGCTGGTCAGGTACAGATAGCGGTTGTCGTCCGGCACAAGCGCATCGTCAAGTGCCTGCGACGCATCCGCAATCTTGCTGATGATATTCGCCTTGGTCGGCTTTGCACTTTCCACAATGCTGCCCGCCATGGTGACGAAGCGCTTGAATGCGTACTTGTCCGCTGCCGGTGTGGACTTTTCGTTCAGCTGGAGACGCAGCATATCGGCGGCGTTCTTGACAAGGTTCTGGTCGAGATTGTTGCCCTTGTCGATGGTCAGGGTAAATGCCTTGTCCTGCGTCATGGTCAGCTCCTGCACCACGTCCTGCATTTCGGTCACATCGCCGTAGCGCTTCAGACCGCCGTCACGGTCGTAATCGACCTCTTCGACGGTGATCGGGGTGTAAACCTTGAGCGTTTTTACGCCGGTCAGGTCATACGTCTCGGCAGTCTTGCCCTTGATGAAGGACGCGCGGGTGAATACCTCTGCAATCTGGTCGGAATACTTGCTTGCGAGATTGATAGCCATAAAATTTACCTCCTATATAAATGTTCAATCGTGCAGTAATGGAAAATTGATAATTGATAATGGAGAATGAACGCGGTAATTTTCCATTTTCCATTCTCCATTTTCAATTCAGCAAAAGTTACTTGCCGAGCAAAGCGAGGGTAACCGGGTCTGCCCCCACGGGTTCCCCGTCCGACTGCGCCGGACCGATCGCCGCACGGCGGTTCTTCTGGTTCATCTCGAGCGCTGCCAGTTCGTCTCTCAGTTCGGCAATCTCCCACTTGCGGTACGCGGACACGAGCGAGCCTTCCTGCTGCGCCCACTCCCATACCTGCTGCGGAATGTCCTCGGGACGGACATCGGGATATTCCTCGACGAAAGCGGCGTAGATCTGGCCGTTCGGCATCGCGTTTGCCGCGCGGTTGCGGCGGATGTACGCGTTGCGCTTGGAAAGGCCCTGTGCGGCTGCATCGATCAGCTCCTCGAGCGTCAGTTCGACGATATCGCCGTCCACCTCGACCGGATAGGTCTGCGCATTTTCCTGCGGCTGGATTTCTGTCGCCTGCTCCTGTGCGAACGGATTGACCGTCATTTCCTGCTCAGGATTGGGATTCACTGTGGTTTTCTGCATTATTGTTTGCCTCCTTTTGCTGCTGTCGCTGTACGCGAAGTGCGTGCAGCAGGTCATGTTTGCCGCGTACCTGATAATCCGGTACGTTTTCCAGATATACGAGCGGGTCGGAAATAACGCCGCTCTCCAGCAGATGATCGTTTGTCATCGTCTGCATGGTTTCGGACCAGTAGCTTGCTGCGCCGACATCCACCTGCAGGCGCATGTCCTGTCCGGCGAGTGCGGAGAAGTCGAACGTGCATGTTTCGGGTTCGCCGCTGTCCTCGTTCGGCAGAACGAGCGTGCGCACGCCGTAGTGCGCGCCCATCAGATCGAGAAACACGCGCGCCCAGTCTTCGGTAAAGCGGTAGAACTCCATTTTGGTCAGCTCGAGCGGCGCTGCCGTTGCGTTCTGCACCGCGATAATCGCCGAGGTGTTGTCCGGATTGACCGTGCCGAGTGCGGCCTCGCTTGCGCCCATGAGCTCCGCGGTATCGGTCATCATTTGCTTGAGCAGCTGCAGCACCTGTGCCGAGATATCCGGTGCGCGGAATGCGGCAGCGATCGCTTCATTCGGGTTGCCGCGCATGGCGATGGCCTTGCCGACGTCGTTCGACCAGCCGTTCGGGAAACGGGTCATATCGTAGACGATTTTCGGGAACGCCACCTGCTTGATGCACTGGACGTACATCGAGTACAGCTTGTTGATGGCAATCTGGTTCGGAATCGCCTCGGTCAGCGGACTTTCACCGTGGCACGAGCCGCGCACGCGGTTCCAGCAAAGGTGCGTCACCGGATACAGCCGATAGGGAAGCACCTTTTCGCGCATTACGACCGCGTTTCGCGTGGTCTTGCAGAAGGCAATGCCGTTTTCGGTCCTGCGCATGTGCAGGAGTACAGTCACGCGGTCGCTGTCGCTCGAGGTGCGGTAACGATGGTATTCGCCGCTGTCATCCGGCCGAATGGCTTCCGCATCGCTCGCAGAGATGCCGTTGGCGCGCGCTTCCTGCCGCACCTCATCTGCGTCGCGCCGCATGGCAATGATAATGTACGGCTGGCGCTGTACCTCATCGCAGGCGGCGTTGCCGAAGCAGATGTTCGTGGAATCAATCAGCTCCACCGCAATATCGCCCTTAACCGCCTGACCGGTCTCAAGCGCAGGATCAAAGTGCATGTAGAAGCATGCATCGCCGTCCACACAGGCGTTTTTCAGCAGCGGGCGGCCGAGTGCCTTGACACCCGAACGCTCGATCGCGGATGCAAACGCACGCTCGGGCACATGCGCGGTCTGCCGACCGTCCTTGTCCATGTCGAACGGCTGGGCGCGTACCGCCACATCGTCGGAGACCAGCATGGACACAAACAGGTTGACACAGCGGCGCAGCACGTTAAAGATCAGCGGGTCGAGGGACTGCACGCGCAGTCCCTCCCACTGCCTGCCGAGGTAAAACGCCTCGTTGCGCCGAACACGGTCGTATAAACCGATTGAGCGCTTGTAGTCACGGTCGCGCTCATATTTCTTCCAGATTGCCGTCGGTGACGGATCAAATTTCATCGTTGTCCTCCTCTCGTCCGTAGTTCATCAGCGCCGCCAGATCGCGGCTGAGCGTATCCTCCGGCGTAGATTCTGCCATGTGCTCCTTCGGCAAACGCCGCGGCAGAACCACACCGCCGGAGATGACTGCACCGGTCAAAACCAGCACCGCCGCAGACAGCGCGTAACATAAAATTTCCATAATGCCTCCTTTCAGTCAAAACCTGAGAAATTCTCCTACTTCGCAGTCATACGCCGACTGCGGCACAGCCTTCACCGGCTCATAAACGGTCGCGGCGTACCCGCGGAGCGCATCCGGCGCATGGGTCAGCTCGTGCGGCGTGTTCGCTGTGTCGGACGGATTGCGCTTGTCGTGCTGCAGTGCAGGCAGCGTGCGGATCAGATTGTGGCAGGTGTCGAAAATCGTCAGCCTGGGACGAACGGCGCCGTCCGTATCCTTGCGCGGCTGCAGCAGCTCATGCAGCGCCAGCCATCCGGCGACGCGTTCATTGCTGCTTTTGACAAAATCCAGTCCGCTGTCCGCGAACAGTTCTACCGCGCTTCTGCCGGTTTCCTGCCGTCGGTTCCACAGATCGGGCGGCGCGAGACGGCAGTCGATGTGTTCTCCCGCCGTCTCACAGGCAAGCATCTGCGCCGCTGCATCCGAAATGATGAGTCCCGGACGGTAGAGTTCGCGGTAGACCACGCTGTGTCCGTCCGGATTTTGCGCGATCCAAAGCGCTGCCAGCATATCCAGACCGTAGTCGATCGTCAGATAGCGCCGCCATTCGCGCGGGATCTCGTGCGGCGGCACGATATGCAGGGCGGGGGAGAATTCGGAGAAATACCGTCCCTCATCCAGCTCCCACACGCCGTCGAGCAGCGCGCGCCTGTCGTGCACGGAGAGCAGACGCAGCCGCTTTTCGTACCCGGCATCGGCCTTGCGCAGAAACGGATTGTCCGCGAGCCGCGCCGGGAGGAAAAGCCTCGTTTCGCCGTCGAACGCATGCACCTCGTCGGGCGGCATCGGATCGATGTAGCGGCTCTTGACCCACTGATGGCCGATGCCGCCGGGATTTGTGGTCGATTTGACCTGCTTGGGATACGGATTTGCGCCGCGGATGCGCGAGATGAGATAGGTGAACTGGCTTTCGGTGAAATGCGTCAGCTCGTCGAAATACAGCCAGTGGATTTCCGCGCCCTGATACTTGAGCAGCCCATCGCCCTCGTTGCTCAGGTGGCAGAAGTGGATGACGCTCCCGTTGCTCAGCCGCAGCTCATGCGCACTGGCGACGTATTTGCCCAGCTCCTTCGGCGCGATGCGCATCATCGTGCGCACCAGCGTCATTTCCAGCTCCGGGTATGTCCGCCTGAATAAATAAGCGTGCGTCTGCGGATATTTCAGGCATCGCATCAGCGCATCCCAGCAGATGGCGTAGCTCTTTCCGCCGCCCGCCGCCCCGCCATAGAGCACCTCGTCCGCCGTGCTCGCGTGAAACGCCAGCTGCTTGCCCGTCGGACGGTAGGCCAGCTCAAGCTCCATGCCTTTCCTCCTTTCCCTTTTCCGCGCTTTCCGGCATCCCCAGCGGCGGCGCGCCCTGCGCGAATCGAATCACCACGTCGCTCCGGCTCTCCTTGGGCACGCGAACGCCCGCCCGGTCGAGGATGTCCTTCGCCGCCCTCTGGCTGATCGTTTCGTTCACCTCGCCGTCCAGCAGCAGCGCCGCCTGCCGCCGCGCCGCCTCCTCCGCGCTCTTGTTCACGCAGATTTGCGCCCGCAGCTTGGCCGCCTCGCTCCGCTTTTTGTAGGTTTCCAGCCGCGCCAGATCGCCCAGCACCGTCTTGGCCTGCCGCAGGCTGATGCCCAGCCGCGCCGCAATCTCCGCTTCCTCCCGGTTCTCTTCAAAGTACAGCCGAACCACCTCGCTCTTCATGCTCTCCGTCATTTTCATCGTCATCCCTCCCTTCCTTTGGGCATATAAAAAGCCGCTCCCTTTCGGAAACGGCTCATGCCCATTTGATGGTCGTCTAGGAGGGCTCTTTCGTTCCCTCCTTGACTGATTCTATCATACCACACCTTTTTCCGCGCCGCAAGCTGACATTTGGGGGACATTTAGCGGACGCCTTCCGGACATTTTCCGGACATTTCCCGGATGCCTCCCGTTCGTCCGCCCGCGCATTTTTCTCATTCCTCCGCCTTTTCCTCTTTCTCAATCTCCCGCTTGTATCGCCGAATCTGCCGCTCGCATCTGTCCGTGATCCGCGCCGTGTCCTCCAAATTCATCCCGCAAATGTAGTAATATAAGCAAAATGCATATGCGCCGCTCTTCATGCCGATCA
>OLRW01002083.1_pt1 | contig 11612 bp, 11 predicted proteins | sample 1672701 | NCBI WGS metagenome assembly OLRW01 (sample SAMEA3136715, study PRJEB25190) | human gut metagenome | biome: human gut; feature: human-associated habitat; material: faeces | place: Austria | collected 2013
TTGCTTCCATCGAAAAACGTCCTAGACCTTATCATAAGAAAGCACGACAGACCACTGTAAGAGTGCCGTAAGGCGGAAAGAATGCAAGATTATGAAGTACGATGCAAAAGTTTGTTCGTTCAACATGGACACCGGCTGCGTAGAGCTGCTGCTCCGGGATGGGAGAATGATCTCTATCGACTGTACCGGGGTCGAGGATGCGTTGGATGTGACTATGGCGCAGAGGGCGGAGCTGGACTATCTTATTTACAATGACCCACTGGGCTATGCGGATTTGATGCGGATTTGATTTTGAATGGCGAGCCGGAGAAATACCTGAAAAACGCATCCGGGAGCCACGGGCTGGAAATCTAAACAAATGCCGGACATCACCGTTTTTGAGCGGGTGATATCCGGCGTTTATTTTTGGATCGCCCGGTCTTTTGACGATTGAAGGATGTGAATGAGCCATCGAGATCCTTCTTCCGAAATTTGATAAATATTTCTCAATTTTAGTATACAGCTCCTGCCGGTGCATGATATCCTGAAGTTACCGAAAGCACTGATTCAAAAGGAGGCTGCTCATGTTCGACAAGCTGTTCACGCCCATCACCATCAAGGATATGACTCTGCGTAACCGCATCATCATGCCTGCCATGGGCACTCGTTTTACCGAGGATCGTTTTGTAAACGAAAAGCACGTTGCATACCATGTCGCCCGTGCACGGGGCGGCAGTGCCCTGAATATCGTGGAGGTCTCCTCCGTCCACGCCCTCAGCGCACCCAAGATGTTCCTTTCCATTGCAGAGGACAAGTACATCCCCAAGCTGAAGGAGCTGACCGATGCCATCCACGCCGCTATGCCGGAGGGGATGCCTCTGTTCATGCGCATCGACGCACAGGACGATGGCTTTGGCGAGGCCGGTCTGACTGTAGAGGATACCATCACCTTCTGCAACTGGGCAAAGGATGCCGGTGTGGATGTGCTGGATGTTTCCCGTGGCAACATCGTCACCGCCGCCAGCAAGTACGAGGTGCCGCCGCTGGATCTGCCCCGGGGCTTCAACGTGGACAATGCTGCCCGCATCCGCAAGGGTACCGGAATGCTGACCATCGGCGTGGGCCGCATCAACGACCCCCAGCAGGCCGAGGACATTCTGGAAGCCGACAAGGTGGATATGGTGGTCATGGGGCGTGCCCAGCTGGCAGACCCGGATTTCTGCAACAAGTGTAGGGAGGGCCGGGTAGAGGAGATCGACCGCTGCGTTGGCTGCAATCAGGGCTGTCTGGATGGCTTTGCCGATCTGAATATGCCCCACATCACCTGCCTGCGGAACCCCGCTATCGGACGTGAGACTGAGTGCGCCGCTGCAATGCAGCCTACCCAGAGCCACAAGACCATTCTGATCGCAGGCGGCGGCATTGCAGGCTTGGAAGCTGCCCGCACCCTGAAGCTGAAGGGACACGATCCCATCCTGTGCGAGGCAGGCGATGCGCTGGGTGGTCAGTTCGTGCTGGCAGGCAAGGCTCCCCGCAAGGAGGAGATGGAGGCTGCCATCCAGAGCATGGCTTCTCAGGTGCAGCGGATGGGCGGTGCTGGCCATCGGCAGCCGCAAACGGGATGGTGCTGCGCTGGAGGCCGCTTGCCGCAAGCTGAACATCGGCTATCTGACACTGGGCGATGCCGCTGGTGCCCGCCGTGCCATGAACGCTACCCGGGAGGCCTTTGATGCCGCCCTGCGGGTGGACGATGAGACCTTTATGCAGGACATCATCGCTGGTCCAAAGACGGTTTTCGTCACCGGTGCTACCGGCACCATGGGTCAGGAGACCGTCAAGCAGCTGCTGGCACGCAGCCCGCGCTTCAAGGTGCGGGTGCTGGCACGGCCCAGCGATAAAAACCGTGCCCTGTTGAAAAAGATGGCACACCCCATGCTGGAAGTGGTCTGGGGCGATATGGCAGACTTTGCTTGCGTCAAGCGCTGCGTGGCTGGCTCGGATTATGTGCTGCACATCGGTGCCATGGTCTCCCCGGCGGCGGATAAGTACCCGGAAAAGACCCTGTACACCAACATCGGTTCCACCCTGGCCATCATCAAGGCCATTCAGGAGCAGCCCAATGCCGATGACATCCACCTTGTCTATGTGGGCACGGTGGCAGAGACCGGCGACCGGCAGTACCCGGTGCAGATGGGACGCTGTGGCGACCCCATCAACCCCTCCATCCACGATTATGATGAGCCTGTTCCGCCTGCCATGCGGCAAGCTCGCGTTTGCGCTGCGCTTCGCAAACGCGAACTTTTGAAAACACGTCACTTTCGGCAGCTTGCAAGAAAAGACAAGAAAAACTTTTGTAAAAAGAGAGAGGGCTGGACGCTGCCAGCCCTCTTGACAAAGAATCAAGGTGAAAGTTGCATCGAAACACAATGTAAGGGAATATAAGGCGCTAGAACAGGGACGGTATTTGCCCCTGTTAGGTTTCATGAAGGATAAAAGGCCAATTAAAATTACTTGACGAAATGGAGGCAGACATGCTATGCTGTGTGTATACACTTTTATACACTATGGGAATGGAGCGGCGTATGACCAAGAAAGAGGAAGTAGTTTCCTGTGTGCAGCGGCTGGCGGCCGCTGCTCCGGAAAAACGGGAAGTTGGCGTGACCACACAGGAACTGGCAGAACAGCTGCAAATGCAGCGCTCTAACCTGAGCACTCTGCTCAACGAGCTGGTGGCAGATGGGAAGATGGAAAAGCTGCCGGGGCGTCCGGTGCACTACCGGCCGCTGATGGCAGGGGATACACCGAGGGGCGAGACTTCCTGCTTCAAGATACTGGACAGTTGCGAGGGCAGTTTGAGGCCCATGATTCAGATGGCAAAGGCAGCGATTCTTTACCCGGATCACAGCCTGAATACCCTGATCGAAGGCCCTTCCGGTTCAGGTAAGACTACATTTGGCTACCTGATGTACCAGTTCGCTTGCGAGAACAAGGTGCTCCCGATGGGTGCGCCCTTTGAACGATTCAGCTGCCACTATTATGACGATCAGGAGGAAAAAGCATACAACCGCCTGTTTGGTGCAGGCGAAGCACTGGAAAAGGCCAAGGGTGGGATGCTGTTTCTGGATAACGTCGAATATCTGCCGGTGGGCTGCCGGGAACATTTGCTCGATCTGATCGAGAATGACGATGCTGTGCTGCGAGATATCATTCTGGTGTGTTCCCTGCAGGATAAAGCCCGTGCTTCGGTCAAGGATGCCTACACGGCTCGCTTTTCCGCCCGGATCGAATTGCAGCCGCTGCAAAACTGGCAGCTGGGGGAGCGTTTTGCGCTGGTGCAGCAGTTCCTGATCAATGAGGCTGTGCGAATGAAGCGCACTGTGCGAGTGAACGCTGAACTGCTGCACTGCCTGTGCCTGTATCGGTGCGAAAATAACGTAAAGCAATTCAAAAACGATATCCGTTTGGGCTGCGCCAATGCCTACCTGCGGGCCTTTCATGCAGACGAAAAGGAAGAGCTGCCGCTTTACCTCAACGATTTTCCCAGCGGCGTGCAGCGAGGCCTGCTGTACTACAAGACCTACCGCAAGCAGCTGGAAGAACTGATCCCACAGGGCTACGCCTATACCTTCTCGGCGGACAGTATGCACAAGGAAAACTGCGATGCCGGCCAGCAGATGCCAGAGTTCGGGCACCCACCGCTCAGCGATTCGGTCTATGACATCATCGACCGCAAGGGCGACGAGCTGCGGCAGCGCGGCATCGGCGAAGAGGACATCAGCCGCATCATCAACGCCGAACTGGAATACGATATGAAGCAGTTCACCAGCCGGATGCCCCAGAGCAAGGTCAATCGTGAATCGTTGTATAAGGTGATGGATCGGCGCATCGTGGATGGTGTGGATGCACTGCTCAAACAGACCTCTCGCCAGTTCAACCGAGTGTACCCGGAATCCACTTTCTACGGTCTGTGTCTGCACCTTTCCTCCACGCTGGAACGCAGAAAGGCAGCAAAGCAGCGGCTGTCCAATGAGCGTATTCTGGATGTGGTGCAGAACCACCGGGAGGAATATGCCATTTGTATGCAGTTCGCTTCGGCAATGGAAAAAGAACTTGGTGTGCCCATGTCCATTGATGAAGCTGTTCTGCTGACCCTGTTCCTGTGCGAGGGCAACGAGACCCATAAAGCCGAGGACGGCCCGGTGGTACTGATCGCCATGCATGGCGACTCTACGGCTTCCTCCGTGGCGGATGTGGTCAACTCGCTGGCCGGGTGCGGCAATACCTATGCCTACGATATGCCGCTGGACAAGGATATGCAGCAGGCGTGCGATGAGCTTAAGGCCATGATCCAGGAGCTGGACCGTGGGCAGGGCATTCTGCTGCTGTACGATATGGGCTCTCTACGCACCATGGCAGAGGTGATCTCCAAGGAGACCGGTGTGCAGATCCGCACCGTGGCGGTACCGGGCACCCTGATCGCAGTGGACTGCTCCCGCAAAGCGGCCTCGGCCAGTTCGCTGGAAGAACTGCACGAAGATGCCATGGGCAGCTGCCGGGATTTTTACACCAACATTGCAGAGCCGGAAGGACGTTCCCACCACAAAAACACGCCAGTCATCATCACGCTGTGCATGACCGGTGAGGGTGGCGCAGTGCAGATGAAGAACTACCTGGAAAAGAACGCCGGGCTCAACGGCATTCAGGTCATCCCACTTTCTATCAGTGACCGCAAGGCTCTGCTGAACGAGGTGAACCGCCTGCGTGAAGAACACGAGATCCGCTGCGTCATCGGCACTTACGACCCCGGCCTGCACGGCATTCCGTTTATTTCGGTGGTCAAGCTGTTCGAGACGCCGGCAGATAAATTGGATATGCTGCTCACCATTCCGGAGTCCGACCACACGCCGGTGAACTACGAGATGATCTTCTCCTACCTGTCCAGCCAGATGCCTGCGCTGGACATCAAAAAGCTGCGTAAGAGTCTTCCTCGGGCGCTGGCGAAGATTAAGCGCATCTCCGCCGAAGGGCTGGATCAGAATCAGGAACTGGGGCTTTTCCTGCACATTGCCTGCGCCATCGATCGGCTGCAAAACGGTGAAGCCATGCCGGAAAAGGGCAATCGGCAGGGCATCATCAGCCGCAACAAGCGCCTGTACAACGATTTGCGAGAGATCTTGTCCGGGCTTGAAGAAACATTTGACATTCGTTTCTCGGACGATGAGCTCGCATATATGATTGCAATGGTCAAAAAACTATAAGCATTTGTGTATAACTTGCACAATGGGAGATCCTTCGTGCTGTTCAAGCTCTGCTGAAAAGGCAGAGCTTTTTTTGTGGATGATATGCGGATTTCGCCTTGATAAGATGGAATTATGTGTCATTTTTATTTATTCTTAAAATATTTATGAAGAACTCTTTAAGGATCCTTGAAGAAAAGTGTATAACCGATCGACCGCATTTCAAGGATGATTTTGGATAAAATTGGTGCAAATGAAAGAAAATGGTTGACAAAAAATGAGATGCTGGCCGCTTTTTTGATGGATCGCAGACCGGAGTGTTTAAAATGAGGAACATAGCGTATAAAATTCCGTCTGCACGGCCTGCCGCAGCTGGTTTGACAGAAACGGCAGGGCATCTGTATAATCGGGCCAATGAAAGCGGCACACCGCCGTGCGATGCCGCAAACCGATGAAGGAGGAATACACCTATGGCAATGACCCCCGATGAGCTGATCGACACTTCCATGATGCTGATCGTTCACTCCGGCGATGCCCGTGCCGCTGCGTTCCACGCATTGCAGGAAGCAAAAGCCGGTAACTACGAGGAAGCGAAAAAGCTGATGGCAGAATCCCAAGAGAAGGCGCTGGAGGCGCACCACATCCAGACCGGCCTGCTGACCGATGAGGGCAACGGCGAAGGCCCCCAGGTCAATCTGCTGCTGGTTCACGCACAGGACCACCTGATGACCAGTATGCTGGCACAGGAGCTGATTGCAGAGCTCATTGAGCTGCACGAGAAAAAGGCAGACAAGTAAGCCTGCCGGTGCACACATTTTTTGAAAGAAAAAGGAAAACGAAGCCATCCCTGTCCGTCTGTTCACACACCTGTTTAAAAGGAGGATTTTCTCATGGCAAACGAGAAAAAAGGCGCAATTGAACGCTTTGCCGAGAGTGCGTTCATGAAAAAATTGCAGGTTGGCAGCCAGAAACTGGCCTCCAACGAGATCTTTTCCACCATCTCCGGCGGCATGGGCGCTACCATGGGCCTGATCATGATCGGCGCCGTCATCCAGATCGTCTGTGCTGTTGGCGCAATGTTCGGCTGGGATACTTCCAGTGCATCCTATCAGGCATTCTATATGCCCTATAAGCTGACCATGGGCCTGATGGGCTTCTTCATGGCCTTCTCCATGTCTTGGAACTTTGCAAAACGCAAGAAGATGAACCAGATGCAGTCCGTTATCACTGCGTTGGTCAGTTACATTCTGGTGGTCTCTCCTCCGGTCTCTGCTTCCACTCTGGCAGCAGATGGCAGCGTTACTTCCACCTTTGACGCTTTGAATCTGGGCAAGCTGGGCACAGGTGGTTTGTTCGTGGCTATCATCGTTGGTCTGTGCTCTGTGGCCATCAGCAAGTTCGTCATCGACCACGACTGGACCATCAAGCTGCCCGATGCTGTGCCCGAAGGAATCGCAAATTCCTTCAATGCCATCATCCCCATGGGTGTGAACATCATCGTCTGGTACGGCATCTCCCTGATCATCTCTGCTGTTTCCGGCGGCACCCTGACCCTGGCGACCTTGATCACTGTTGCACTGTCTGTCCCGGTCAACTTCCTCACTTCCACTCCGGGTATGTTCTTGGTCATCGCACTGGCACAGCTGTGCTGGTTCTTTGGTATCCACGGCACCAGCGTGATCTTCACCGTTTTGATGGTGCCTTACATCACTGCTTACACTACAAACTCCGCATTGGCTGCCGCTGGCCAGCCCTTGCAGTTCTTCCCCGTGTTCCTGATGCTCGGCAACGGCATCATGGGCGGTGCAGGCAATACCATGCCCTTCTCTCTGATGGGTCTCAAGAGCAAATCCAAGCGCATCCAGGCTGTTTCCAAGGCATCCTTTGTGCCCGGCCTGTTCGGCATCAACGAGCCTGCCATCTTCGGCTATCCCATCATGTATAACGGCCTCCTGCTGATCCCCTTCATGCTGTGCCCGCTGGTCTGCTCTGCACTGGCACTGGTTGCATGGAACCTGCACCTGATGGCTTATCCCCAGGTGCTGATCATGACCACCCTGCCGGTAGTGTTCGGTACCTTCCTGAGCACGCTGGACTGGCGCAATGTCATCTACTCTTTGCTGATGTTCCCGATCTGCTGGCTGATCTGGCGTCCCTTCTACAAGATCTACGAGAAGCAGTGCATCGAAGAAGAGGCTGCTGCCGAAGCTGCTGAACTGGCTGCCCAGAACAAGTGATCTTGCAAGATCCGGGCAACCCTTACAACTGTAAATTTACCACTTTGGAACCCAAAGCCGGTTGAAAAAAAGCGGGCCGGTCGGCATGGATCGGCTCGCTTTTTCGGTTTTTATCACACAGAATAAACATTTAAGGAGAAACTGAAATGCAAAAGAGAAGACTGGGCATCTCCCTGTACCCTGAGCGCAGTACCTTTGAGCAGGATGTGGCTTATCTGGAAAAGGCTGCAAAGCTGGGCTTTGACCTGCTGTTCATCGCTCTGCTGGGCGCAGGTGACCGCCAGCAGACCATCGACCGCTACAAGCCCCTGCTGGCCAAGGCCAAGGAGCTGGGTTTTGAGATCGAAGCCGATGTGAACCCCATGATGTTTGAACGCATGGGCATCAACGCCAGCTTCTTCCACGGTCCGCTGGATCTGTCTTTCTTCACCGAGCTGCAGGTGGATATCCTGCGTCTGGATCTGGGCCTGAACGATATGGAAGAAGCCTTCCTCTCCAAGAACAAAGAGGGGATCAAGATCTGCGTGAACGGCTGCAACACGCAGGATCATGTGGGTCATGTACTGGCTGCCGGCGGTGACCGTGATATGATCCTGGGCTGCCACAACTACTATCCGCACCGCTACACCGGCGTTTCTCTGGAGCACTTTGAAAAGGGATCTGCACCCATGGTCAAGCACAACCTGCGTCTGCAGTCCTTCGTTACCTCCCAAAACCCGGAGGCCTTTGGCCCCTGGCCCGTCACCGAGGGTCTGCCCACGCTGGAAATGCACCGTGACTGGCCCATTGAGATCCAGGTGGGGCACTATGTGATGATGGGGTATGTCAACGATATCATCATCGCCAACGCCTACGCCACCGATGCCGAGCTGGAAGCCATGGCCGCCGCCAACAGCACCAAGATCATGTTCCACATGACCCCGGCCGAAGGCCTGCCCGAGAGCATGAAGAAGCGCCTGCGGATGAACCTGTCCGTTCGTGGCGACAGTGGCGAGTGGATCATCCGCACCCTGGAGAGCCGTATGCTGCGAGAGGCGACCGAGCCCTTCAACACCGTGGACATCCAGCCCGGTGACGTGCTGATCGACAACAACCTCTATGGCCAGTACGCCGGTGAGGTGCAGATCGCTCGTAAGCCCATGAAGAACTACGGCAAGACCAACGTGGTGGGGCACATTGACCCCCGTGAGGTCGAACTGCTGCCCTACATGAAGGGCTCCACCCCGTTCGGTTTCAACTTCTGAAAACTAGAAAGGAAGGTGCGTCCCCATGCCTTTCCCGAAGGATTTCCTCTGGGGCGGTGCTACCGCTGCCAACCAGTGTGAAGGCGGCTGGAACGAGGGCGGCAAGGGCCTTGCCGCTTCGGATGTGCAGACCGCCGGTTCCCTGACGGAACCCCGCTATGCGACCTACATCGATAAGGACGGCAACCCCGGCAAGGTGATGGTCTTCCAGCCGCTGCCGGAGGGTGCACACCGTGCCGTGCTGCCGGGTTACTACTATCCGTATCATGAGGCTATCGATTTCTACCACCACTACAAAGAGGACATTGCCTTGTTTGCTGAGATGGGCTTCAAGGTGCTCCGTATGTCCATTGCATGGACACGCATCTACCCCAACGGCGTGGAGGAAACGCCCAATCAGGCTGGTCTGGATTTTTACCGGAACGTATTTCTGGAATTGAAGAAGTACGGCATCGAGCCGCTGGTCACCATCCAGCATTACGATGTGCCGCTGTACTTGGAAGAAACGTTTGGCGGCTGGAAGAACCGCAGGCTGATCGAGTTGTTTGACCGCTACACCGAGACCATCTTCCGTGAATACAAAGGTCTGGTCAAATACTGGCTCACCTTCAATGAGATCAACTGCCCCATCATGATTAAAGACTTGCTCCCCGGCTACCCGGCAGAGAACATCCGGCAGGATTTCCAGCTGCTGCACCACCAGTATGTGGCCAGCGCCCGTGCCGTGAAACGTGCTCATGAGATCGATCCTGAAAATGTGGTGGGCTGCATGATCGGCGGTGGACCCAGTACCTACCCACTGACCTGTGACCCCAAGGACGTGCTGCTGGTGCAGGAAAAATTGCAGGAAGGCATCTACTACACTGCCGACGTGATGGCCAAGGGTGCGTACCCATACTTTGCACCAAAGATCTGGAAAAAGTACGGCGTGAATCTGGACATAACGCCTGAAGATGTGGTAGACTTGCAGCAGGGTACGGTGGATATGATCACCTACTCCTATTACTCTACCAGCTGTGCTACCACCCACCCGGTCACAGAGACGGCAGGCGGCAACCTGAACATGGGCCCCAAGAACCCCTACCTCACGTACAACGAGTGGGGCTGGAGCCTGGACCCGGACGGCCTGCGCTACTCTCTGAACGAGTACTACGCTCGGTATCATCTGCCGCTCATGGTCGTGGAGAACGGTCTCGGCGCTTCCGACACACTGGAAGCAGACGGCACTGTGCACGACCCCTACCGCATCGCCTATGTCAAGGCGCATGTGCAGGCCATGGAGGCTGCTATGGCAGACGGCGTAGACCTGCGTGGCTATACCCCCTGGGGCTGCATCGATCTGGTAAGCGCTTCCACCGGTGAGATGAAAAAGCGCTACGGTTTTATCTACGTGGATAAAAACAACGATGGCACTGGTACGCTCAAGCGTTACCGCAAGGATTCTTTCTACTGGTACAAAAAGTGCATCGCCACAAATGGCGAGGATCTGACCTAAAATGTTTTTCTCCGCACCTCTGTGTGCGGTGAGATGATTTGAAAGGAGCTTTTTATTATGAAAGTTTTGCTCTGCTGCGCTGGCGGTCTGTCCAGCAGCATCCTGATGAAGAAGATGAAGACCTGGGCTGACGCACACGGTGAGGATCTGGAGATTCAGGCTATGGGAACTGGCGAGGCTGTGGAAACCTGGCAGAATGGCTACGAGTGCGTGCTTCTGGCTCCCCAGGTGAGCTACCGCCTGAAGCAGCTGCAGGAGGAAATCAAGCTGCCCATCGCAGAAGTTCCCTCTCTGGATTATGCCATCGGTAATGCCGAAAACGTGATGAAGCTGGCCCACAAGCTGTGCGATAAATAATCGAGAAAAACGACTGCGGAATCATGGGTGCAAGAGATTGCACGGATATGTGCCGCAGCCTGCCCAAGGAGCATCCGGAAGGCGATTGGAGCGTTATCCTCGTGGCCGATGAACAGGCACGGAATTTGCTATAAAAATCCGATAAAATAGAAGCCACCCCACATCAAGCTGCTTTCACAGATTTGATGCGAGGTGGCTTTTGCTATGCACAGCACGTGATGGCTTAAGGTACGATGATAAGGTACTTATTACCTTTAATTATAAGGAAGGTACAGAGACGGTCGCTTTCGGGGAAGCCGTGAAAGCGGAGAAAAGTTCGGATATGAGTGCGCGAGGTGCACTCAAAAAGAGCGTTAAATCGTATGATTTGACGCTCTTTTTTGTTATGTAACCAAAAAAATCGGGGTCTGCACGGTCGATGCACGGTTGGCGTTTTCATAGGAATCCTCTGCATGGGCTGGAATTACTTTGATATGCGTGGTAAATTTTGCATCAAGTCAACAGAGCCAGACGGAGCTGAGCCTTTACTTCGGGGGCTGCATTCTTCAGCAGTTCCAGCAGAGCAGTCATAGAGATGGGTCGGTTCGCCTGCGGCGGGTACAGCCTGCGGGCTGGGGCTTTCCTGTTTAGCATAGAACCCTTCCTCGAACTTCCTGCCCAGTTCTACACGAGAGGACTGCTGGATATGGGCGTAGGTGTTCACCAACATATCCGCCGTGGCGTGTCCTGTGGTGCCCTGAACGGCCTTCACATCGCCGCTAGAGATCATCAGCTGATAGGTGGCACTGGAATGGCGCAGACCGTGAAAGACGATGCGACGATGCGTGGGAACTCCGGGTGGGTATCCTACCATTTGAGGAACTTCTTGCGAATCAGCACAGACTCCACCGCCAGACCGTTGGGCAAACGGAACAACATTCCGCTGTCATGGTAACGTGCAGGGTCTTTCATCTCGTCTGCCGCCAACTGATTCAGCCACTTCTTCAATTCCTCTTTCAAGGCAGAGGCCATGAAGATGGTGCGGCAGGAGGATGCGGTTTTGGTGCTTTTCAGGATGAGGGAA
>OLRW01002085.1_pt1 | contig 11606 bp, 13 predicted proteins | sample 1672701 | NCBI WGS metagenome assembly OLRW01 (sample SAMEA3136715, study PRJEB25190) | human gut metagenome | biome: human gut; feature: human-associated habitat; material: faeces | place: Austria | collected 2013
TTATTAAAACTCTATGAGGTGCGATAAACACCTGTGAAATTATGAATTTCTAATTGGTATTACTTTTTTAGGAATGTATTTAATTGCAAATGTAGCAGTAGCCGTTTCACCTACAATAGCAATATAGTTAATACCTTCAGTTATGTCAACATATGCAGCTACTGCTGAACCTGTAGGATATGATGAATCATCCCAAGTAATGTCAACCTTTACACTGTTTTCTATTGGCGTAATTTTAAATGTTTCTGTTACATCAACAGGCGTAGCCCCTTCGTCCGCTTTTGCTGTATTTCAATGTTTTTGCGTCCAATCTTTTTTGGAATTGGCAATGGTTTAAGTAATCTTAAATTGTGTATTGTAATGTGTTCATTTGTATTCTCCTTTTTCTTTAAAATATAGATAAAATTGTAATACAAAGACGAAAAAAGTATTAATTTTGTGTAAAGTCTGATATAATGAAAACACCAAGATTGAGCGGAATTTAAACGGGGATTATGTTGAGGGAACGATAGAAAATAGATATAAAAGCTTAATAGATTTACAGTTTTTAGAAGTTCATTTTGAGTACGAAACTGAAATGATTATGTAATTAAAACAGTGAAAAGTGTTTGCTATAATGAAAAAAATAGGGAATAGTTCGTTAATGAAAAAAGAAAGTTAAAAAATAAGAGGAAAGGAGAAAATGTAATAGAAGTATTCTTAAAAGTAGTGAAAGCAAATAGAAGTTTTAGATGGTACAGTAATGGAATTTTTATGCAAAATATTTTTGAATCAAATTATGAAAGAGTATGTAGCAAAGTGTTATAAAAATAAGTAAATTGGAGGGATGAAGATGAAAAAAGCAAAAGTTAAATTTATTATTATGTTAACAATGATGATATTGAGCTTAGGTATAACTTTTAAGGTAATGGCATTGCAATCACCTAATTTAATGTTATCAGGAAGTGAGAATGTTATAACCGATAACAATGCAATTTTGCACGCAACTCTTTATAATGCACAGGCAGAGGGAATAAATGTTAAGGCATTTAAATGGACTATATATAAAGGTAAGATTAGTAACAATATTGTAGTGAAAAGCATTGAAAAAGTTAACACAGCAGCTGGTAATAAGATTGAGATTGAATGCAATGTCAATAAGGATATGGGAATAAAGCTGGAGCCTAATACTGAATATTGGTACCAGATTGTTACAATAGCGGATAAGGATTTGAATATGCAATTGTTTAGCCAGTCACATTATTTTACAACTTTGGCAGAAGGTCAGGAACCTAAAGAAAGTACTAGCGTTGCAGAAACATCAACTGTTCAGATAACAACTCCTCAGGAAACTAGTACAACAAAAATCAAGGCAAGTAAGATTACTTCAGTTAAGGTTAAGAAAGCTAAGGGAACAAGTAAGAAGTCAGTATTAATTAAGTTTAAAAAAGTTAATGGAGCAAAGAAATACAAACTTCAATATGCTAATAATAAGAAGTTTAAAAAGGCTAAGACTAAGGTTGTTAAGAATAATACATACTTAATTAAAAAGCTTAAGTCAGGCAAGGCATACTATTTGAGAGTACGTGTTAATGGTGCGGATGACAATTGGAGTAAATGGTCTAATGTTAAACGTGTTTTCATAAAGAAGTAGTAAAAACCAAGGCTCACCATATACTATACCAACATATTGTGCAAGCGAGGCGATTTTATGAAGATTAAACAGGCGGCAAGTTATCAGGATCAGGTTAGAATTTTAAAATCTAAAGGGCTTATTATTGAAGATAAGAATGATTGTATGCAGTTTTTGAAGCATACTAATTATTATAGATTTTCTGCTTATTGTGAGTCTTTCAGATATGAGGGCAAGGGCAGGTTCATTGAGGGAACTACTTTTGACCAGATTAGAAATGTGTATATGTTTGACCAGAAGCTTAGAGCGTGGCTTTTTGAGGTAGTTGAGGAGATTGAGTTTGCTTTGCGTACACAGATTTCCTATCACCACGGTACTAAGTATGGTCCGGACGGATATCTTGATCCAAATAATTTCAGCAGGTATCACGATGGCAGGAATTTTCAACACCATCTTAGAACCATTTTGCGTGAGAATAAGGATTCACCTGTTGTAAAACATCATAATGATAAATACGATGGCAAGTATCCTTTGTGGGTTATTATTGAGTTTTTTTCTATGGGTATGCTTTCAAGGTTTTTTAAGGATATGTACAATGAGGATAAGAATATTATTGCTAATCTTTATTCTACTACGGGAGCCTGTCTGGAGAATTGGATTCAGTGTGTGACAACTATTAGAAACAGATGTGCCCATTATTCCAGGTTTTATGATTGGGAGTTTGCGGATTATCCGGTTTTTACCGAGAAGGCTTTGCCAAGGGAGAATACCAAGGTTTGGGGACATTTGCTTGTGCTGAGAAATATGTATCCTAATGAATATGAGTGGAATACTGAATTAGTTCCGCGATTAGAGGATATAATTAATAGATATAAGGACGATATTAAGTTTGAGCACTTAGGATTGCCACAAAATTGGAATGAATGGTTGATAAAATGATGCGACTAATTTGCAGTGGCAGTGTAAATTAGTTGCAAATTAAATAGGTGGTGTTATTTTGGATTTATTCGTGGTATAATCTGAAACGAATAGATATCATAAGGAGGTAGCATTATGGACGATAAGGAAAAGATGATAGATGATATTGTTGCTATGCTTGACAATAGTGTTAAGAAAGGCGACGGACATATTAACGTTGTTATAGATGAAAATCAGAAGGATTCAAAGGAAGTTACAAGAGGTTGTGCAGATTGTTCTGTTAACCCCATGGCCTGTAGTGTTCCAACTATAGAACTTCCGGGCGATGAAGATTTTGAAAGATAGAAGCCGAAAGAGGTTTTGTGATTAATCAGGTATTGATTTTCGCATTACTTGGTTAATTAAATAGTTGAGCACTACAATTAAGGAGCTGTCGCACTATGCTTATAGGGTGGCAGCCCTTGTTTTTCTGTGAAATTATTTTGAAAAAGATTATTTTTTGAAAATATTGTTTGTAATTTACAGCTATTAATTATTAGAAAATGAATTTTCATAAAAATAGGAAATTTAGGAACTCTAATAATATGGAATTTTTGATTAGTATTTAGGTTGTTTTTTTACAACATAATTAAAAATATAATGATATTTAATGAAAGTTGAGGAAGATTAAGTGGATAAGAAGAGAACAGTTTTACATTTTATTTTACAATACATTGGGATTACCATTGCTTCAATTATGTATGCAATGGCGTTGGCATGGTTTCTTAATCCTAATCAGCTGGCACCGGGAGGCGTGTCAGGTATTGCCATTGTTTTGAAGGAGATTTTTCCATTTTTGCCGGGAATCGGTGCACTTATTTTGATTTTTAATATTCCAATTCTTCTTCTTGGAGTTTGGAAGTTTGGCGTGAAGTTTACTATTTCAACTATTTATACGGTTGTTTTTTCGTCTATTGTCATTGACCTGATTCCAAGTATTACAGGCGTTAAGGCCATTACTATGGATCCTATGCTTGCAGCGGTTATTGGTGGTGCCTTGCATGGTATTGCCATTGGTATTTTGTTTAGACTTGAAACTACAACAGGCGGAACTGACGTTATTATTAAAATTATCAGACAGAAGAAACCTCATCTTAAAACAGGTCAGCTTTATATTATTTTGGACCTTGTAATTCTTGCAGCGTCTGCTGTGGCGTTTAGAAATATCGAGGTTGCTCTTTATGCGGGAATTACTATTTATATTACTTCAGCGGTTATGGATAAGGCGTTGTACAACGGCGACCAGCAGACTATGGTTTATATTGTAAGTGCTAAGCGTAAAATTATTGCAGACAGAATGCTTCAGGAACTTGATCTTGGGGTGACTATGCTTCAGGCAGTTGGTGCTTATAAGAATAACGAAACTGAGGTTATTATGTGCGTTATGAGAAAAGCAACTTTGGTTAAGGTTAGAAATCTGTTGAAGGAAGTTGATCCGGATGCATTTATGATTGTTAGCACAGCTAATGAAGTTTTCGGTGAAGGATTTAAGAACCAGTACGAAACTGAAATTTAAGTAAAGAATTTAGAAAAAATTATGAAATTGAAAAAATGGAATTAATATAAATTGAATTTGATTGAAATATAAATCAAGTGTTTTGAACATTTTTATACAAAATTAGCGCTGGTTTAGTTTACAAATGAATATACTTGTTTTAAAATAAAAATGTTTATGACGTAAAGTTATTAAGGTACCTAAATGGATTGAATAAAAGACGGGAGAAATTATGGCAACATTAAAAGACGTAAAGAGAATTGTAATTAAAGTAGGAACATCAACATTGACTCACCATACGGGAAAGAGCAATATCAGACAGATTAAGAAGCTGGTTGCAGTTATTTCAGATATTGTTAATTCAGGTGTTGAAGTGGCACTTGTTACTTCAGGTGCTATTGGAGTTGGTGTTGGTAAGTTGGGACTTCGCGATAGACCGACTAATACGGCAGGCAAGCAGGCAGCGGCAACTATCGGTCAGTGCGAGTTAATGTTTATGTATGACAAGATGTTTGCAGAATTTGGTCACACAGTTGGACAGTTTCTTATAACTAAGAGAGACGTTGATAATGACGAGTGCAGAGAGAATCTTATAAACGCGTTTGAGAAAACTTTTGAATACGGAGCAATTCCGATTATTAATGAAAATGATGCAGTGGCAGTTGAGGAAATTGTTTTTGGTGACAACGACAGTCTTTCAGCCATTGTTGCAAAATTAATTAAGGCTGATGCGTTGTTGATTCTTACAGATATTGACGGACTTTATGATAAGGATCCACATAAGGATGAAGATGCCAGAATTATTCCTGTTGTTGAAGAAATAACAGAGCATTTGTTTGAAATTGCAGGTGGTAAGGGCTCAAAATTCGGAACCGGTGGAATGATTACAAAGCTTCAGGCAGCACAGATTGCTACAGAAGTTGGAATTCCTACAATCGTTATGAATGGTGGAGATTCTGATAATATCTATAGAGTGTTGGAGGGACATCAGGTAGGAACATTTTTTACTGCAAAGTAGATAGAATATAATAGGTATTCATACAATGAAAAAATATAATAATGCATATATAATTACAAAGGACTGAAAAAGGAGGGCATATGTTAGAAAGATTAGGTATAAATGCCAAAGAAGCTGAAAAAACATTAATGGTTGCTTCAAGTGAAAAGAAGAATCAGGCTTTAAAGAAGATTGCAGAAGGTCTTATTGAAAATACAGATAAGATTATTGAAGCTAACAAGGTTGATTTGGAAAATGGTGAAAAAAACGGAATGGCAAAGTCCATGCTTGACCGTCTTAAATTAGATAAAGAAAGAATTGAAGGAATGGCTAAGGGAGTTCTTGATGTGGCAACTCTTCCTGAACCTGTAGGAAGAATTCTTTCAGCCACAGAAAGACCTAATGGTCTTAGAATAGAAAAAGTGTCTACTCCAATTGGAGTTATTGCAGTTATTTTTGAGGCAAGACCGAATGTTACTTCTGACGCAGCAGCCCTTTGTCTGAAATCAGGAAATACTGTTATTTTGAGAGGTGGCAAGGAAGCAATTAATTCTAACAAAACAATTGCCAAAGTAATGCGCCAGGCTGTGAAAGAAGCAGGAATGCCGGAAGATGTAATACAGTTAGTTGAAGATACATCAAGGGAAAGTGCTAACGAATTAATGAAGATGAATGAGTATGTTGATGTGCTTATTCCACGAGGCGGTGCCGGATTAATTCAGGCAGTTGTAAAGAATGCTACAGTTCCTGTTATTGAAACGGGTGTTGGTAATTGTCATATTTATATTGACAAGAATGCAGACCTTAAAAAAGCAGTTGATATTGTATTTAATGCAAAAACATCAAGACCTTCAGTATGCAATGCGGCTGAAAGTTTGTTAATACATAAAGATATTGCAAAAGAAGCCCTTGTTGCAATAAAAAACAAATTAGACGAAAAAGATGTAACTTTGGTAGGGGACAGTAAAGCAAGAGAGATAATTCCGGATATGGAAAAAGCAACAGACGCAGATTGGGCAACAGAATATCTTGACTATAAGATGTCTGTTAAGATTGTAGATTCAGTAGAAGAAGCAATAGACCATATTTATAAATATAGTACGGGACACAGTGAATGTATTGTTACTGAAAATGCAGGAACTGCAGAAAAGTTTATGAATCAGGTTGATTCAGCAGCGGTTTATTTGAATGCAAGCACAAGATTTACAGATGGTGGAGAGTTTGGTTTCGGTGCAGAAATCGGAATTTCCACACAGAAACTTCATGCAAGAGGACCAATTGGTTTGCCTGAGTTGCAGTCATTTAAGTATAAGATATACGGTGATGGACAGATAAGATAGTAGTTTAGGTAATATAAAAATCGGAGGAGATATGTGGAAAATATAATCCTTCGATTTTTTTATTCTATAGAAAATTTCTCTGAAATTCCTATAGAATAAAATGCTTTGCAGGATTGCAGATTATTGTTAGTTCATAATTTTTTAATTTATAATTAATGGACTAAATGTGAAAAATTTGATATATTAATAGTTAAAATGAAAATAAAAACATTTAGATATGAAATATGAGGAAAAAGGGAAAATAAATACAAAGGAGTATAATAATAGTTATGAAAAAATTATTATTCATTATTAATCCTAAAGCGGGGGTAAAAAAGAACAAACATTTTGTAGATGATGCCCTTGAGATTTTTGAAAGAGCGGGATATAAGGTTGGAGTTAAGTATACAAAGAAGAGAGCAGATGGAACACGCATAGCAAGAGATTATGGCGCTAAGGCAGACTTGATTGTGTGTATGGGTGGAGACGGAACACTCAACGAGGTTATGCAGGGAATGCTGGAAGGTGAAATTTCAACACCTTTAGGATATATTCCGGCAGGCTCAACTAATGATTTCGCTAATAGTTTAGGATTAAGAACCAACCCTAAGGATCAGGCAGAGTTTATTATGGAAACAGAAGCAAAATCACTTGATCTGGGATGGTTTAATGGAAGATATTTCGTTTATACTGCATCTGCAGGTATTTTTGCGGAAACATCTTACTCAACACCACAGGAATTAAAAAATAGATTAGGACATTTTGCTTATATACTTCATGGAATTAGAGAAGTGTTCAAAATCAGAAGGTTAAAACTTAGAATTGAGACAGAAGATGAGGTGTATGAGAATAAATATATATTCGTAGCCATAAACAATGCAAAAAAAGTTGGCGGAATAATGAGATTGGACAAGGCTCATGTAGAGTTTAATGATGGCGAGTTTGAACTTATGCTTGTTGAATTTCCAAAGGATTTTATTCAGTTAATGAAGACTGTTGGGAAGATATTTATGCAGGATTTTTCAGGCAATATAACATTTAAACAGATTAAAAGTGCAAAGATTACAAACTGTTCAGATGTTAACTGGTCATTAGACGGTGAAAAAGAGAAAGCCCATGATTTTGTTGAATTTAAAGTTATTCACAATGCCATAAACTTTATATATTAAAAAATCAAATTGCAAAAGATAAATCTAATATACCTCAGTAGTATATTTGACAATAAAAACAAGACTGGATGTAAGAGAGGTTTATATGACTGTAACTAAGGAAAATATTAAGAATTTTACTGAAAAATATGCACAGATTTGTCGTAAAAATGACACAGTTGAGAAGGAACTTTTTACTGAGTATGGAGTAAAAAGAGGACTTAGAGATTTAAACGGAAAAGGTGTACTTACAGGTATAACTAACATTTCAAGAGTTGAATCTTCTAAGATAGTTGATGGAAAGAGTGTGCCTTGCGAAGGACGACTTTATTTCAGAGGTTATAAAATTCAGGATTTAGTTAACGGATTTATGTCCGAGAACAGATTTGGTTTTGAAGAAGTAGCATATTTATTGCTTTTTGGAGAATTACCAAGTGAAGATAATCTGACTGAATTTAAGAAAATGATGGCTGTATCAAGACGATTGCCAACTAACTTTGTGCGTGACGTAATTATGAAAGCGCCAAGTGAAGATATTATGAACACATTGTCTAAGTGTGTTTTGACTTTGGCATCATATGACAAGAATATGTCAGATACATCAGTGGAAAATGTTATTAGACAGAGCATTAATTTAATCAGTACATTCCCTATGATTTCTGTATATGGTTACCATGCATATAACCATTATAAGAGAAACAAAAGTTTATATATTCACAGACCTAAGCCGGAGCTTTCAACAAGCGAAAACATTCTTAGAATGTTAAGACCGGATAAGAAATACACAGAATTAGAAGCCAAGGTTTTAGACTTAGCATTGGTTCTTCATATGGAACATGGTGGTGGTAATAACTCTACTTTTACAACAAGAGTTGTAACTTCATCAGGTTCAGATACTTATGCTACAATTTCAGCAGCACTTTCTTCATTGAAAGGACCACGTCATGGTGGTGCGAATATTAAAGTTGTAGAAATGTTTAAGGACATTAAACATAATGTTCATGATATAACGGATAGGGATGAAGTTAAGGAGTATTTAAGAAAGATACTTAATAAAGAAGTTTTTAACAGACAGGGACTTATTTATGGTATGGGTCATGCAGTATATTCAATTTCTGACCCAAGAGCTGAGATTTTCAAAAGCTTCGTAGAGAAGTTAGCTACTGAAAAGGGCAGAACTAAAGATTTTAACTTGTATAGTATGATTGAAACTTTGGCTCCGCAGGTTATTGCAGAGGAAAGACAGATTTACAAGGGTGTTAGTGCCAACGTAGACTTTTACAGTGGTTTGGTTTATAGTATGCTTGATATTCCTGAAGAGCTATTTACACCTATGTTTGCAATAGCACGTATTGTAGGATGGAGTGCTCATCGTATCGAGGAAATCATTACAGCAGATAAGATTATGCGTCCGGCATATGTAAGCAACTGCGACTACTATGATTATACAAACATTGAAGAAAGATAAGAATTTTGGATAATAATCCATAGTAAAAAAATGCAATTTTGCAATATAAAAATGCATTAACGAATGTAATAAAAAACACATCAATAAATGTAATAAAAAAGTATAAAAAATCGGTTACAAAAAGATTAAGACATAAACACTAAACGAAAATATTAAAACGTAAATATTAAGGTGTAAACGCCAATATGTAGATATTAAAATATAAATGTTGAAGTGTAATGTTAAAGCTTGATAAAGTTGTAACCGATTTTTTTTAGTGTTATAATAAAATGATTAGAGAAAGTACAAGATTTTAATAAAAACAGGAGGCATTATGAAGCTTACACAGAGTGATGTTGAAAAAATAAAAGAAGAAATTGAACATAGAAAATTAGTCGTAAGGCCTGAGGCTATCGAAGCTGTAAAAGAGGCAAGAGCCCAGGGAGATTTAAGTGAAAATTTTGAATATTATGCAGCAAAGAAAGACAAGAACAAAAACGAGGGACGTATCAGATACCTTGAAAGAGTATTGAAGACAGCTACAATTATAAGTGACGAATCAGCAGATGATGAAGTGGGATTAAATAACACTGTTCAGGTTTATTTTGAAGACGATGACGAAACAGAAACTTTCAAGATTGTAAGTACAATGCGTGGAGATTCAATTAGCGGTAGAATAAGCGGCGACTCTCCTATGGGAGCAGCCCTTATGGGACACAAGGTTGGAGACAGAGTTGAAGTAAAGGTAAACGAAAAAGTAAGTTATTATGTTGTGATTAAATCTATTGAAAATACAGGTGAAGAGGAAACAGACACAATTAGGACTTTTTAATATGAAAAATAATATAAAAAAGGGCAGATTAACTATTTATACAAGTTATAGTCCCGGAGCCGGAAAGACCCATATAATGTTAAGGGATGCTTTACAAAATTATGGGGAGAAGGTTGTTATAGGCTTTTTAAACGGCAAGGAAAGAAAAATCAAAGGCTCTAAAATAAAACCGGTTCATCATTATTCATTAGAGAAAATAGTTTCAAAATACAATTTTGAGAATGTTGTGATTATGGACGAAATGGGAATGGGCGGAAAATGTGAGGATGATAAATCTTTTATTTATGAAGATATTGAAAAAATACTGAATGCAGGAATAAATGTATATACAAGTACTAATTTAAAGAGATTTCAGAATGTAAATAGCAGTTTTAAAGAAATATCAGGAATAGGTGTAAAGAAAACCATTCCGATAAGGTTTCTTGAAATGGCTGATAGAATTGTTTTTGTAGATAGAAAACCGGAGCTTTTGGAAAATGATTACAAAACCGGAGAACTTTTTTGTAATAAAAATCAAAATTCACGGATTATGCAGAAAAATTTTAACCCGGAAATTCTTAAAAAATATAGAGTTATAAGTTTGGAAATATTGAAGGAATATAGAAACAAAATTGAAATTATAGAAAATAATGATAAAAATATATAAAAACAGTGTTTTTTATAATTAGAAAGTATTTGTAAAAGTATAATCCCGTGATAAAATATAGTGTAAGAATATACGAAACGGGAATGAAAATAATTGAAAAATGGAGGAAGAAAGCATGAATATTATGCATGATATTTCACCGGAAAGAATTAGACCGGCTGATTTCATTGCGACAATCGAAATAACTAAAGGAAGCAAGAAGAAATATGAATTAGATAAAGAAACCGGATTATTGATTTTAGACAGAGTTTTGTATTCTTCAGTTCACTATCCGGCTAATTATGGATTTATTCCAAGAACTATTGATGAAGATGGAGATCCATTAGATGTTTTGGTTTTGTGTTCAGAACCTATAGAACCTATGTCTTTAGTAAGATGCTATCCTATAGGTGTTATGTATATGGTTGACAGTGGTGATAATGATGATAAGATTATTGCTATTCCATATGGAGATCCAACCTATAATTGCTACACAGATATTAATCAGTTACCATCACATATTTTTGAAGAAATAAAGAATTTCTCAGTTGTGCTAAAAGCTTACTTGTTCTCGACGCCCTTGCAGGTGACAACAGCCATGATCCAGTCAGTCGTGGTCTTGTCATCATTAGTGACGGTGAACTCCTTCATGCTCAGCACGAACTCATCGCCAAGATTATAAGATTTTACGACCTTCAGGTAATTAACAGCTTTAGTATCGCCGATCTTTACAGAACCGTTAGACTCCGTCTTCAGAATCTCATCGGCAATTGCCTGAGCCTTGTCAGTCTTATTCTTACCCTCGGCTTCGAAGCAGGCGTACCAGACGTACTTGTCATCGTTGCCCTCTTTCAGAGCGGTTTTGATATTGCTTTTTGCGTTAGTCTCGAATTTGCCGTCATCAGTCGTTGCAGCCTCGATAGCCTTATTTGCCAGTTCTTCACTGCCGACCTCAACGGTAGCATTGGGGTTTGCTTCCTTCAGCATACCCTCCAGCATACCCTCCAGCTTGCCAGCAGCCTGACGAGAAGCGGTGCTTCCACAGCCGGTCAGAACAGACATTGCCATGACGCCGGTGAGGACGAGAGCCAGAAGTTTCTTTGCCATTTTCATGATTTTTTGCCTCCCACATGTTCAAATAAATTTCATGGGCCATCTGTCCCTTCCCGGTCGT
>OLRW01002088.1_pt1 | contig 11582 bp, 9 predicted proteins | sample 1672701 | NCBI WGS metagenome assembly OLRW01 (sample SAMEA3136715, study PRJEB25190) | human gut metagenome | biome: human gut; feature: human-associated habitat; material: faeces | place: Austria | collected 2013
TAATAGGAGAGTTAATCATGTCTGAAGAAAAGAAGTTAAATGGTACGGTCATCGTTACTTACCGTTGCAACGCTCGTTGCTCCATGTGCAACCGTTATAAGGCACCTTCCAAGCCGGAAGAAGAAATTAGTATTGAGACCATCAAAAAGCTGCCGAAGATGTACTTCACGAACATCACCGGTGGTGAACCTTTTATCCGTACTGACCTGAAGGATATTGTGCGCGAACTGTACAAGAAGTCTGACCGTATCGTCATTTCGACCAACGGTTTCTTCACAGACCGCATTGTGGATCTGTGCAAGGAATTCCCGCAGATCGGTATCCGTATTTCCATCGAGGGTCTGGAGCAGACCAACAATGAGATCCGTGGCCTGCAGAACGGCTACCAGCGTGGTTATAGCACGCTGAAGAAGCTGCGTGAGATGGGTATGAAGGATGTCGGCTTCGGCATGACTGTTCAGGACAAAAACGCTCCTGACCTCGTTCCTCTGTACAAGATTTCCAACGAGATGGGCATGGAGTTTGCAACTGCGTCTCTGCATAACAGCTTCTACTTTGTTGAGGCGAAGAACATCATTCATGACCGTCCGATGGTTGCCAAGAACTTCGAGAATCTGGTCAACGAACTGCTCCGCAGCAACAGTCCGAAGAAATGGTTCCGCGCTTACTTCAACCACGGTCTGATCAACTACATCTACGGTCAGAAGCGTCTGCTGCCCTGTGACATGAGCTTTGATACCTTCTTCATCGATCCGTATGGCGATGTCATGCCTTGTAATGGTACCAAGGACAAGGAAGTTATGGGCAACCTGAACACTCAGAGCTGGGACGAGCTGTGGAACAGCCCGCAGGCAGAGGAAGTGCGCAAGAAGGTTCGCTGCTGCGACCGTGACTGCTGGATGATCGGTTCTGTTTCCCCGGCTATGCACAAGTACATCTGGAAGCCTGCTACTTGGGTTCTGGTACATAAGTTTAAGGCACTGTTTACCAAGCACCCGTACTCCATGTACGAGCTGAAGATCTGCCGTGATTACCGTGACGGTAAAGTCACCAAAGAAGAACTCGACAAGTGTAGCACCTGCGATATGAACTGTGTGATCAACAATGGTCTGAGTGAGGCGAGCAAGGAGCAGCTGAAGCATAAGACCGGCGAGGAAATCGTGGATGCTGATATCGCACAGCAGATGGAGAAGAAGTGATGAAGCTGACAATCTTAACCCCTACTTACAACCGGGGGGGAACTGTCACAACTGTATGACTCATTGAAAAATCAAACTTGCAAAGATTTCGAATGGGTCATTGTAGATGACGGGAGCAAGGATAACACCCATGAGGTTGTGAAAGCGTGGCTATCAGATTCTGATTTTCCGATTCGATATTTTTTCAAAGAAAATGGTGGTAAGCATACGGCCTTGAACTATGCAGTTAAGATAATCGAATCAGAATTGACTTTTATTGTGGATTCAGACGACACTCTAACGGCGGATGCAGTTGAGACTGTGTTGCGTTATCACAGAAGGTATGAGGATGAAAAGAACATCTGTGGCTATGCGTTTTTAAGAGCGTATCCCGATGGGAATGTAAATGGGAAAGAATTTGTTCCGAATGAAAGAGTAGCATCATACACAGAAGCTAGAGTGAATTCGGATGACACAATGGCAGATAAGGCAGAAGTGTTTAAGACGGCATGTCTGAAAGAGTTTCCGTTCCCGGAATATCAAGGTGAAAGATTTCTTGGGGAAGATATCGTGTGGGTCAGAATGGCAAGAAAATACATGATGGTTCACATTAACAAAGCAATCTATATAGGAAACTATCAGAATGATGGGCTTACGAAAAATAGAAGGCTCAATAATATTAAATCGCCTATCGGTTGCATGAACAGGGCAAAAGAATTTATGGGGCCAGAGTTTAAGAAAAAATATAGAGTGAAGGCTACTCTACAGTATATCATCTATGGAAAATTTGCAGACGTGAGTGTTACGGACATTTTAAAGGATACGCCTGATGGAACTCTGACATTGGTTTGCTTGATTCCCGGATTGATTTTACAAAAATGTTGGAAGCGAAAGTTTTGTTCTAATCATTAAAAAGAGCGGACGTCGTTTCTTATGAGTTGCACTTGGAGGAAAACATGATGAGAAAAGGCGTCGTCTCGGTGATTTTACCAATCTACAATGTGGAAAAGTATTTAAACCGTTGTGTGAAGAGCATTGTTAACCAGAGCTATAAGAACTTAGAGATTATTTTGGTTGATGATGGTTCGCCAGATAATTGTCCAACACTCTGTGAGGATTGGGCAAAAAGAGATAGCAGAATAAAAGTTGTCCATAAAGAGAATGCTGGACTGGGGTATGCAAGAAATACAGGCATTGAAAATGCAACGGGAGATTATATCTGTTTTTTTGATAGTGATGACTACATTGCATTGGATGCTATTGAAAAAGCATATAGTCTAGCAGCAAAAGAAAAGTCGGATATTGTAGTATTTGGCTTTTGCAATGTCAAGTCAAATGGTGAAACAGGAAAGACTGTTATTCCAAAGACTGAAAAAGTTACATATTCGGGCAACGAAGTACGAAACACGTTTTTGGCAGATTTGATTGGTCCAGATATAAAAAATGGCACACAAACAAATTTGTGGATGAGTGCTTGGGCGAGTATGTATTCTCTTGATATGATAAGAAAAGCGTCTTGGAAATTTGTCTCGGAGCGTGAAATTATTTCAGAGGATATTTATTCGTTGCTCGAACTTTATAAGTATGTTAACAGAGTTTCAGTATTATCCGAAGCATTGTACTTCTATTGTGAAAATGCGGGATCATTGACACATACGTACAAGAAAGACCGATATAGTAAAATCAAGGATTTTTATAATGAATGTTGTCAGTTGATTGAGAATAATGGCTACGGTGTTGCAGTGCTAGATAGAATTGCATATCCTTATTTATCTAATACAATTGCAGCGTTGAAGATGATAATTCTTTCTGATGCCAGTCAGAATGTAAAAAAACAGGAAGTTAAGGAAATAGTGGATGATGAGCACCTGCAGACTGTGTTAAGACGTAAAAATTATGATAAAGAAAAGCTCACAAGAAAACTGTTGCTTAATTTGATGAAAAGTAAGCAGTATGGGTTATGCTATCTTCTACTAAGCATAAAAGCAAGGTGAGTGAATGAAAGGTGATTAAACATGGCACTAGCGATAGAAAAGATGAATTTTAGGAAAACAAAGCTTATATATATAATATTATTTTTGTTAGTTTTTATGAATAAACTAACAACGATATATGTGTTTTCACAGATGGATTTTCTCGGAACAGTTATTGACTTTGTGCAAGTTCCTATGTATGGTGGATTGATCTATATTATCGCACAAAAAGAATACTCTTTAAAAGAATTAATGGTGTTTCTTGTTGTTGGGATACTGTTGCTTATAGGATATATTGTTAGCGGTCAAGCAGCCTACTTTAAAGGCTTTCTTCTTATAATTGCATCAAAGAATATACCATATAGAAAAATTTTAAATGTCTGTCGAAAAGCATTGACATTTGTTTTGGGATTAGGGGTTTTCCTGTTCGTGATTGGAATTTCTAACTCTGGATTATCGAGACGCGGAGTTAGCGGTCTTGGGTTTGGCCATCCGAATGTAACAGCTCAGCTATTAATGATTATTATTTTATTATGGGTATCTGAGAAGGCGGGAAAACTGAAACCTATTCATTATATAGGAATTGAATTAAGCGGATTGATAACTTTTTTACTTACAGACAGTAAAACATCTACTATCGTAATATTTTCAATACCATTTGTTATGGTGTTTAGTGAAAAAATAATGAGTCGGACATGGTATAGTAAGGTTCCAAAATTTCTAATGACATATAGCCAGTTATTGGTAATGCTATTCACATATCTGTCTGCAAGATTTCTTGAAACCAGTAGTATATTGAAAACACTTGATCTAGTTTTTACAAATAGATTATTTTTAAATTATTATGCTCTCAACAAGTTTGGGATAAAGTTATTTGGTCAAAATGTAACACTGAGTGATAATTCAGGAACAATTTATAATAATATTCATGGATGGTATAACTGGAGCGTTACATGTGATTGCAGCTATATGGCAACTCTATTGGTTATGGGCTTTATTCCGACAGTTATTATATTAATAGGTTATATTCTGTTGATGAAAAAAGCTATCAAACGTCATAATTATATGATAATGTCTGTGGCTCTGCTTCTTGCAATTTATTCTTTCTGTGAATCACAGATGTTGGAGGTATATAGTAGCTTCGTATATTTTTATTTAATTGCTGATGACATAGTTTTAGATAATTCTAAAGTATAGATTAGAATCAATAACATATAGTGGATAAACGATTAAGTGAGGGCTATTGGATAAATGAAAGTATGCATTTTATCAATGCAGATGGTTGACAATATGGGATCGTTACTTCAATCATTTGCTTTAAAGAGAATACTTGAGGAAATGAATGTACAAGTTGAATTTTTGGATATCGCACCTAACGAAGAAGATAACAATTTATTAAATGGAATCAGGCAACAGTATGTTGCAGAGAGAGAAAGGGACGGACTTTTTGGAAAGATAAGTAAAATAGACAAATACACATTAAATCGTTTTATAATAAAAATAAAGAGCAATCAACAAAATCAATTATTCAATGAGTTTAGAGTAAACTGTTTAGAAACCGAAAAGAAGAGCAATAAATATGATCTATGCATTATAGGCAGTGATGAAGTTTTCAACTGCTTAAATACAAATGGATGGGGATTTACATCTCACCTTTTTGGAAACGTTCCAGAAGCAAATCGGGTTATTACTTATGCGGCTTCGTGCGGTTCAACAAGCTACAAAGATTTGCCGGAAAAAGTAGCTAAACGTATAAGTGAAGCTTTTAAAGGTGTAGCTTCTTTTTCCACGCGAGATCAGAATACACATGATTTTGTTGCAAGTCTTACAGATGCAGATATTGAAGACAATCTTGATCCTGTTCTAATTTATAATTTTGACGATGAGCTTGAAGATGTTGAAATGCCTAGAGTACCAGAACACTATTGTGTGATTTACTCATATTACAATCGAATTCATACTCGAGAAGAAATAAGAGAGATTACTCAGTTCTGCAGAAAACATTGTTTGACACCTGTGGCGGTTGGTGCACCACAGTTTTGGATTGAAAATTATATTGTATGCTCTCCGTTTCAATGTTTGAAGATGTTTGCAAGGGCAGATTTTGTGTTTACTGATACCTTTCATGGAACAATTTTTGCTTCAAAATATTCAAAAAAATTCGCAGTATTAGTTAGAGAAAGTAATAGAAATAAGTTGGGCGATTTATTGAAAAAAATCGAAATGCAAGAACATATGGTGATGGAGATTTCAAAACTTGATGAGAAATATAAAATGAAAAAGGATATGAAAAACTTTCAAAATATCATAGAAAGGGAAAAAGAGAAAACCTTGCAATATTTAAGAAAAAATATAGGTGATTGAATGAGAAAATATTTATTTATTGGTAATACAAATGAAAATACAGGACCAGCAAATGTGAATAAGGGAATTGTGAAACATCTATCATCGAGTTTTTGTACTTCGTTTAGTAATAATAAGTTATGTAAGTATTTGAATTCAGTGATTAAGACGCTTTTTTGTGAAGTTATTGTTGTTTCCGGTTTGTCAAAAGTTGGAATGTATTCTTCAAAGCTTGGGAAGTTCCTCGGTAAGAAAACCATATACATTATGCATGGCTGTAATGAAATTGAATTTTCATTGAATCAGATGCCAGTCAATAAGAAAGCTCTGAAATACGAAAAGTATTTTCTTACTAACGCGGATTTAATTTTACCAGTATCAAAACGTTATAGTGAAATGATTCAAGAGAAGTATCCTATTTGCGTGGGTCGAACAAGTTACTTGCATAACGGGGTAGACAAAGCTGACATTAATTGTGTCACTGTACAACGGGAAAAAGGACGAGTAATAGCTGTAGGTGGGGATCGGAAGCTGAAAAATAATATAGTTGTTGCAAATGCCGTAGCAAAGCTAGATGATAGTAAAAAACTGATGGTCTATGGGCATCTTTATCATCCTGATGATTTGCCAAAAGGAAAAAATATCGAATTCAAAGGGTTGGTTCCACAGAAACAACTCTATGAAGAAATGACGAAAAGCGAATTGTATGTTTTGAATTCGATCTATGAACCTTTTGCACTTTCTGTTTTTGATGCTTTACTGTGTGGATGTAGCATTCTTGTAACAAATGTGGCGGGGGCTCTGGAACTGTTAAATGTTACAGAGCATGATGTGATTTACGATCCGATGAATAAAGATGAAATCGCTGAAAAAATTGAATATATACTTCAGCATCCTAATAATGAACGTTTAATGAAAAACTTGGATTTCGATAAAATTTCTTACGAAGCAGAAGTAAAACGACTAGAACAGTTCTGTAAGATGCTGTGTCAAAAAAGTAGGAGTTAATGCATGAGAACTGTATGTAAAAAGAATTCTTGCACAGGCTGCATGGCTTGTGTGGGAAAATGTAAAAAAGAGGCTATATCAATTCAGGATAATTTGTCGGCATATAATGCAGTTGCATTGCGTGAAAAGGGCGTTGATATCAAGCAGCTAAGTGAGATTCGATTCAGAAACAAAACACATTTTGGATTGTCTTCGCAAGATAGGGATAATGAATACAAAACAATAACACCAACTGGTGTTCAGGATATGTATACCTATGCATTTCTTAAATCTTTAGACTACACAGAAAATTGTTATTCATGCCAATATGCAACATTAGGCAGAGTATCGGATGTTACAATTGGAGATTCTTGGGGAAGTGATCAACCCGATAGCGAACAGGGAAAAGGCATATCCTTGATTTTATGCCAGACGGATAAAGGCGTGACACTAATTCAAAATTCTGGGATGAAGTTAGAAGAAGTTGATGTTGAAAAAGCAATAGAGGCGAACCATCAATTAAGACATCCTTCCATTGCTCCGGAAACTCGTGGAAGTTTTTTTGAAAATTTGGATAAAGGATTTTATAAAGCTGTTTTAAAGTGTGCACCTAAAGTATATTATAAGCAGAAATTAAAAGAATGCTTGATAAAACTTAAAATCATCCGAGGGGGGGGCAAACCGAATAGAGTATAAGATTAGCTTTCGCTGATACAATATATGACTCTATTATTTGCCGATAGAAAATAAAAGTATGTAATATATATATCTTAACGGAGGAAATGATGGCAGAACATTTGCCATGAATATGAAATAATGCAGAAATCATTAGCGAAAAATTCATTATATAATATTATATATACCGTTGCAAATATTCTGTTTCCGTTTGTGACATCAATATATGTATCAAGAATCCTTCTTCCGGTTGGTGTTGGAAAGGTCGCATCTGCTCAGAATATTGCGTCTTATTTTGTGACGATTGCTGCTCTTGGACTTCCTTCTTACGGTGTGAGAGAGTTTGCAAAAGTTAGAGAGAACAAGTGCGAAAGTAATAGATTATTTACAGAACTCTTATTACTGAACATTGTGTCTACGACATTGGCAGTAATCGGCTTCTTTGGCCTTGTTTTTATAAATGCTGGCTTTAATGGCGAATGGGCACTGTATGCTGCCTGCGGATTGGCTGTTTTCTTCAACTTTCTGAACATTGATTGGATGTATAAAGGATTGGAAGAATACGGCTACATTACTGGCAGAAGTCTGCTAATAAAGGGAATCTCCCTTGTTGCACTCTTTATATTTGTTAAAACTCGGCAGGACTACGTTGCGTATGCATTGATTTCAAGTCTTGCAATAGGTGGAAATTATATATTCAATGTTATTCACGCAAAAAAGTTTGTTAGATTTGATTTTTCTGGTATTAGAATTCAAAAGCATATAAAGCCGGTTTTGTTAATTGCTTGCATTATATTCTTGTCCAGTATTTATAATAAAATTGATGTGACAATGCTGAATATGATGGCAACAGATGAGTCCGTTGGATTCTACTCGTATGCGCAAAAGACCATCAACATGGTACTCACAATGGCAAATGCAGTTACAGCTGCATTGCTTCCACGACTGAGTTACTATTATGACAATGATCGAGAAGGCTTTTATCGATTACTAGATAAGGGATTCCAAATTTTATGTGTAATGACATTGCCATTGGCTGTTGGAATGGCTTTGGTGGCCTCTCAAACTGTTCAATTTCTTTATGGTGAGGCATTTTCGCCGACCGCACTGACGATACAGTTGATGTGTCCATTGATTTTAATTAAAGGTTTTGGCGATTTGTTTTGCTATCAGCTGGTTTATAGTACTAAAAGTGAAAAGATTATTCTCCCGGCAGCAGCTTCAGCATCGGTGATTAACATTATTACGAATGCTGTGCTAATTCCGACGTTGCTGCAAAATGGTGCAGTAATAGCTTCTGTATTGAGCGAATTGGTTACCAACGCAATTCAGTTTATTTATATGAAGAAGAAAGTACGATTTAGCATTAATGGGAAAGCACTTGTAACAGGGCTGTTTAGTACAGCGATAATGTCTATATGCGTATTTGTGTTTATGCAATTACGACTGCCAAACACAGTGGCCCTTTTCATTGAGGTGGCTGTTGGTGCAATTGTATATGTTGTTGTAAATACGGCAATGAAGAATGCACTGATGTTTGAAATTATTGAAAAAGTAAAAAACAAAATCTTACACAAAAACTAGAAAAATATTTGGTTGCTGTGTATTGTGATTTGTGAAGAGGAAAACTGAGATGGAAAATATAAAGGAGAAAAGCATAGATTCAAATTATAGGTTAATTGATCTGCTGAAATTTATTTGTGCGTTTTTAGTGATTGGAATACATACCAGACCATTTCAGGCAAGTAGTAATCTTTTAGACAGGTTATTTTACTATGATATTTCTAATTATGCAGTGCCGTTCTTCTATGCGTGCACGGGATATTTTTTAATTGCTAAAGCATCAGAAGAAAATTTGCATGCAAAATTGATATTTCGTTGTAAAAAGATTTTGCGAATTTATTTTATATGGTCTGCTATTTATCTTCCGTTAACTATAAGCGGATGGATAACTGAGGGCGGGCTAAATCCGACATACTTGATTCTTTGTTTACGAAATTTTGTTTTTGTGGGAGAAAATTTTTACTCTTGGACACTATGGTACTTGAATGGTCTGGTTTTTGCGTTGCTTTTGATTGGTATTCTATTGAAAAATTTTTCAATTAAACAGATTTCCAGCATTGGTGTGTTTGCATATTTGGTGGGAATCGGACTGACAATGCTAAATGGACATTTGGAAAATTTGCCGCTATTTTTGGCAAGACCTATTGAGTTGTATTTTTATGTATTTGTAACAACAAGGAATGGTTTGTTTCAGTCATTGGTATTCTTGACCTTTGGAATGCTGATGGCCGAAATAAATCGTGCAGATGAATTGAAGCTGTCTGTGAAAAATGGAGTCTTTGCTGGAAGTCTATATCTGCTGAAAGTAGGTTTTAGTTTAATCGGGGGGGGCAGTACTTCTCAAAAATACTGGATTTACCAACATTCTGGTTCCTGTTTGAGTTAATAATATATGCATGCAAAAGGTTGAATTTCAAAGGCACATTTTATATGCAGATAAGAGAAATGAGTGAAACGATTTATTTTGTACACATGTATTTTGTGGCATTTTGTTCGCTTGTGCTATATAAAGAAAGCTATCACAATTTTAAGTCATATTTTATTTGTGCGGGTGGAGCAACTATAATTGCGTTCATTTATCAGATATTTAAGAAACGTAAAGCATAAAGGATAATTAAAGGGAAAGCGAGAAATAAAATTATGCAATTAAAAAATATGCTAAAAAAAGCAGTTTATGGTGTAAAGTCGGATTCGGAGTCTTACATTGAGCATCTTAAAGCTATTGGAATGAAAATAGGAGATGACTGCGTTGTATATGTTCCAATGAAAACTTTAATAGATGAACAATACCCTTGGATGATATCAATAGGAAACCATGTTCGGATAACTGAGGGTGTCAAGATTTTGACACATGATTATTCATGGTCAGTTCTCAAAAATTATCGGGGGGGTATTTGGAGCAAGCGGTACTGTTGAAATTGGTGATAATGTATTCATAGGAATGAATGCAATTATTGAGAGAAATGTTAAAATCGGTAATAATGTTATTATTGGTGCAGGGAGTGTGGTAACCAAGGACTGTAAAGAGAATAGTGTGTATGCTGGTGTGCCAGCGAAGCGCATAATGGGCATTGATGAATTCTTCATGAAAAGGCGAGATAAACAATTAGACGAGGCAAAACTTCTCGCCAAAAGATACTATGAGCGATACCGTAAAATGCCGGAACCAGCAGTGTTCCATGAATATTTTATGTTATTTGAAACAAGTGAATCTGTTACAAATAACACTGTATTTAAAAAAAAGATTCAACTTGGAAATAGTGAGGAACAAACACTTCTATATATGAAAGAGCATGCTCCTAAGTTTAAAAGCTATGACGAATTTATAAAGCATTGCTTTGAACAGTGAAATAATGAAAGATAGTGTTACTTTTTAGCTTGAGAGTTACTCAAGGATTTGAGTATCCGCAGATTAATGAAAGCAAGTGTGTACGTTGCTATCAGTGCATTAAAGTATGCCCGATAAAAGCAGCACGAACATAGGAGAGATTATGAACACAACATTACTTATCATGGCAGCCGGTATCGGCAGCCGTTTCGGAACAGGAATTAAACAGTTGGAGCCGGTGGATGATGCTGGACATATCATCATGGACTACTCAGTCCATGATGCGATTGAGGCAGGTTTCAACCATGTAGTATTTATCATCCGTAAGGATATCGAGAAAGAGTTCAAAGAGGTTATTGGTGATCGCATTGCTTCCATTTGCACTTCTCATAATGTAACTGTGAACTACGCATTTCAGGATATCAACGACATCCCGGGAGCTCTGCCGGAAGGACGTACAAAGCCGTGGGGAACTGGTCAGGCTGTGCTTGCAGCGAAGAAGGTCGTTGATACTCCGTTTATTGTAATCAATGCAGATGATTACTACGGCAAGGAAGGCTTCAAGGCTGTCCATGAGTATCTGGTGAATGGCGGAAAGTCCTGTATGGCAGGTTTTGTGCTGAAGAACACACTGTCCGATAATGGTGGTGTGACCCGCGGCATCTGCAAGATGGATGCGGAAAATAACTTGACTGAGGTCGTAGAGACCAAGAACATCGTAAAAACAGCGGATGGGGCAGAAGCAGCCGGAAAAGTGATTGATGTGAATTCTCTGGTTTCTATGAATATGTGGGGATTGACTCCTGATTTTCTGGATGTTCTGGAGGAAGGCTTCAAAGAATTCTTCGAGAAGGAAGTACCGGGTAATCCGCTAAAGGCAGAGTATCTGATTCCTATCTTCATCGGTGAGTTGTTGGGACAGGGTAAGATGTCCGTGAAGGTTCTGAAAACCAACGATACCTGGTACGGCATGACCTATCACGAGGATGTCGCAGCAGTAAAGGACAGCTTCAAGAAGATGCTGGCGGATGGCAT
>OLRW01002090.1_pt1 | contig 11578 bp, 8 predicted proteins | sample 1672701 | NCBI WGS metagenome assembly OLRW01 (sample SAMEA3136715, study PRJEB25190) | human gut metagenome | biome: human gut; feature: human-associated habitat; material: faeces | place: Austria | collected 2013
CACAGATGGTTTTCTGCGGAGACTGCGGCGAGCTTTACCGGCGCGTTCACTGGAATAACCACGGCTGCAAGTCCATCGTCTGGCGCTGCATCAGCCGATTGGAGCCGGGCTCCGCAGACACAAACTGCACCAACCGGACGATTAACGAGCTCCTGCTGCAGGAAGTCACGGTCACAGCCATCAATCAGATTCTGACAGAGCGCGGCACCTTCCTAAAACAGTTGCAGACCAATATCGCCAAGGCCGTAGTCAGCGCCGATACCCTATCGCCGGATGGCATTCAAGCTCGGCTGGAAGAACTGCAAAAAGAGCTCATCAAGAAGGCAAACAACAAGCAAGACTATGACGCCATCGCCGATGAAATTTTCCGGCTCCGCGACCAGAAGGAACAATCAGAACTCGACAGCCACCACCGGGAAGAACTCATGAAACGGATCAGGGAGCTGCAAGACTTCATCGCCGGGCAGGAAACCGACATCACAGAGTTTGATGAGGCTCTGGTCAAAAAGCTCATCGAGAAGATCATCGTCTTTGCCGACCACTTCACGGTGGAATTTAAGTCCGGGCTCACAATCAACATCGAAGCATAAAAAAGGCTCCCTTACTACCGATGATGGCAGTTTGGGAGCCTTGTGGCAAGTTCCTATACCTTTTTCTCAATCATCTCTTTACAAATAACGTGATTTCCTGCTCCAAGAGCCTAAATACATTTGCCACCAGATAACCATCAGCAATCGCATGATTTAGACGGACAGTCACAGGCATCACAAGTCTGCCGTTTTCCTCCCTGTATTTTCCCCAGTTGATGACAGGCGCAAAAAACATATGAACATCGGGCAGTTCAAGATGCATGGCATCATAAGACAGCCACGGTATACATGACGCATCAAACCAGTTGGGATGATTCATAATATCAAAACCATATTCTCTGGTCTTTTTTGCCTCTTCAGCATCACGCAGAGCTTCTGCGTAGAATTTCTCATAATCTTCATCGTATTCTGTATAGACAAGCGTGAAGGTTTCTGTATCATCATGAAAGATATACTGTATGGGATTGATCACATCATAACAGATCAGTTCGTCCGTTTCCCTAAGATACCCCATCCTGTAATCCTCGCGGGAATTCAGAACCTTTGACAGGATAAAAAGAAAGTTGATGTAAAACTTTGTCCCGATCTCTTTGGAATGATGAACAAGATCGGTAACATCAATCCTCGCTGTCATGGAAGTCGAACACGCACAATCTTCTGTGAAATGACGGAACACGCCTTTTCTATAGTAAGTTTCTTTATCGATCACCTTATAATTCATACTGCGTCAACCTCCGAAATAATGATCTGTTATTCCCTTTAATATATGGCCGCCTGTTGGTGCCGACAATGTGGGAGCCTTGGTGTATTTTCTTTATTTTTTCTTCGGCGCAGGTAGTTCCGAATACATCGCTTCAAGCAGTTCTGTAAGGAACTCCTTATTGTCAACATCATCTACGAGCAGCATTTCCTTCGCCCCTTCATATGGCAGTTCCATGTCTGCATTCGGCATCATTGCCACAGCGGACTTTGTAGGCTTCACAAGAAAGCGGTCATCGTAAATGCCGCCGATGATCTTGCCGCGATAATAGAAGATGTATTCTCCCATCATTGCCCGGTATGATATATCGTCCAGTTCTGACAACTGCTCCAATATGAAATCCAAGTATTCTTTGCTTGATGCCATAATCCTACCTCTCCCTTATCGGATGTCTGATCACTGTTTTTAGCTTTTCCGGTGCAACCTTTCTGGCATCACTCAGATAAATTTCATGATGCAAACGCTGCTCTGTAATATCCAGAACATAGCCCTGCTGCTCCATGTATTCGTGCATAAGTGCGACAGTGGCAGGCTCATCGTCATAAGAACCGATGTGCATGCACTGAACGCACAAGCCCTCATCATAGGTCAGAAATTCGACCTTTGAAAAGTCTGTCTTTTTCTTCTTGGTAGCTTCCTCAATCGCCCAGTCAAAATCAACCTTTGTAACGAAATCTGGCAGACGAATGACGGAGATCCACTCGAAGTTTTCTTTGTGAGCATAGTCGATCCCGGCGACACCATCCTGCCACCAGAATCCTTCCAGCGGAGGGACTACATAATCGAAATAACCATCAATCTGGTGATCTCCCTTTTTGCTCATCTTGATCGTGAAGGCGATACCATAGAGCAGCCCGATAGACTGCTTATATTCCCCATCCTCCGCATTCGGATCACCGTGTCCACGAACCGCAATATAATTCATGCTCGGAACCGTGATGATACCGGGCTTATTCTTCGGCATGTAGAATTCCTTATACTCTTTTTTATAATCAAAAGCCATAACGCTTCCTCCTATCTTTCCTGACATCTATCTCGCAGCCACAACTCCCCGACATCTAACTCGGCAACTCAACATATTGACATCTAACTTGGCAACTCAACTCTCACACTTTTTGAGCCGGATTGCCCTTGGATAAGTTACCGAGAAGCGTTTGGTCTGCCCGATGCCAAATTTGCCCGATTGCCAGAAAACCGCAGTATACTTAAGCTTTCGCGGCTATTTTCCTTCGACCCTTGACATCAAACAAACCGTCTCAACATGACTTGTATGCGGGAACAGGTCGAAGGCGGTGGTGGCGGTTATGGTATAGCCGTTATCGTTAAGAAAACGTGCATCTCTGGCGAGAGTGGCGGGGTTACAGGAAACGTACACTACACGTTTGGGTTGTGCTTTAATTATTGCTGTGAGTGTTGATTCATCACTGCCCTTACGCGGCGGATCGAGAATAACCACGTCCGGCCGTTCGCCTTTTTCTATCAATTTCGGCACGATATTTTCTGCGCTGTCTGCGTAAAAAATTGCGTTCTCAATACCGTTTTTCACTGCATTTTCTTTTGCGTCTTCGATTGCACGTTCAACAATTTCTACACCTACAACGCTTTTTGCGTTTTTAGCGGCACACAGCGAAATTGTACCGATACCGCAATAAATATCCATCACGCTTGTATTTTCATCAATATCCGCATACTCCAAAGCTTTACTATACAGTTTTTCGGTCTGTACCGGATTGATTTGAAAAAAGCTTTGAGGCGAAATATCAAATTTCACTCCACAAAGTGTATCTGAAATCCTATCCTTACCCCAAAGAATTACATTTTCCTCCGTAAGCACAAGATTATTTCTCTTAGTGTTAATATTAAGCACGATGCTTACAATTCTATCCGAAACCTTTCTCAATTTTGAAATCAATTTTTCACGTTTCGGCAAACTTTTTGCATTAACGGAAACGACAACCATAATCTCATTTGCAGAAAATGATTTACGTGTAAAAACACGCCTGACAATGCCTTTATGCGACCTTTCATCATATGCACTGACATTATTTTCATTCATATAATCAATTACCGCATCATTTATTTCCTTATTAATTTCATCACCAAGGCTGCAATCATCAAGCGGAATAATGTCATGACTTCGCATTGCGTAGAAACCGCAAACATTTTTACCATACACATTTCCGACAGGAAAAACCATTTTATTTCTATACCGTTCCGGCACGTCCATACCGACAATTCCGTCAATCTTAAAATTCTCAAACTTGCCTATTCTCTGCATCGCATTCTCAACAATATCACGTTTTATATCAAGCTGTGCGTCATACTTTATATGACGAATTTGGCAACCGCCGCACCTTTTATAATGTTGGCACATAGGCTCACAACGTTTATCCGATGGTTCTATAATTTCCAACGCCTTACCGTATGCAAAATTTTTCTGCACTTTGACAACAAGCATTTTAATTTTATCGCCGTCCACCGTTTGCGGTACAAAAACCGCAAATCCGTCTATATGCGCAACTCCGTTACCGTCCGAAGAAACAGAATCTATACAAGCAACGTACTCTTTATTTTTTTCAACAGGAATCATAATTTACCTCTTATTTGTTTTGTATAATAGTTTTATTATATCATTCATTAATGGTATATGCAAGATTTTAGCAAAAAAAGAAGCGGTATAAACCGCTTCTTTTAAAATTCTTATTTAAGAATTAGTCGTTATTAACGATTAGGTAGATTTCTTGAGCTTCGTCCTTATCTGTAGTTCTAACTACTGCGAATACTACATCGTCGATAACATCTTCGTGTTCAAGGTTAAGAATATCTTGACCACCTACTGTTGTCTTAGCAGCCTTAACGTCAGGTGTTGATGCAATACCTTCGTCAAGAAGAACTCTTGAGTTATCTGATCTTGCTGCGAAGTCATATGTGTAGATCTTAGCGTTGCTGTAGTTTACTTCAAGACCTTCGTCATAGTTTACTACATACTTACCCTCAGCATTTGTTGTAACTGTACCGATTGTGATGTTGCTACCGCTCTTATCAACAACAGGACCGAATACAACGTTTACATCGTTGTCATCATCTGATAGAAGATCAGCGAACTTTGTATCTGCAAGAACTGATGATTGCTTCTTGAATGCGTTAGTTCTAAAGTCTTCAAATGATGAACCGTTTAGAACATTCTGAGCAGCGAATACTGAGTAGATTCTTGAGATGTAGCCTTCTGAGTTAGTAGCGTAAACAAGTACGTCACCTTCGTCAAATGCGTTATCTGCTACTGTTTCACCCTTGTTACCTGTGATTACAACGTCATCATCAAGAATGAATTGCTTTTCTTCACCGTTTACAACCAAGTTGTAAGCTGTCTTATCGCCGTCATTGTCGACTACTTCACTACCGTTGAAGATAGCAAGCTGTGTTTCTGAATTGAATACGCTTGATGTACCTTCTGTAATGATTACGAATCTGTATGTGTTGTCTGACTTAGACTTATCATAACCGTAAGCTACATAGTTGCTACCGTCGTTTAGAGATGAAACAACTGAGTATGTATCCTTTGTATCAACTTCTGATAGGTCAAGGATTACTGTTGAGTCAGCCATCTTAACTGAACCAATCTTGTTACCTGATTCTTTGTATTCAGCATCAGCAGTTGTTGGAGCGATTACGCCACCATTCTTAATTGTGATCTTGTTTGAAGATGAGCTTACTGAATATTCAACAACCTGTTTTGGGTAAGCATCTGTCTTCTTGTTTGTGCTGTCGTATACAGCACCGTCAGCGTCTGACTTAACAAGGTATGACTTGTAAGCTTTTACGTTGTCGCTGTCTACTTTGTACTCTTCTTCAGTACCTTTCTTAGTAATGATTTGAGCCATGTAGTCGCCGCCGGCCTTCTTGTAGATGTTCTTCAATACGCCGTAGTTCTTTGATACTGAGTTTTCGTCAGCCTTAGCGATTCTGCCGAAGTGATCAAGGTATAGGCTATATTCTGTTGATGTTTCAACATCGATATCCATACCTTCAGCAGCCTTATACTTTGTACCGCCGATTGTGTATTCACCCTTTGAATCGTTAATGCTTGTGCACTTAACGCCGTCAACAACGTTTCTTGTAACGATTACATCATAGAAGCTTGATTCTCTAAATGAACCTGTTGTATCGTATGAAATGTTAAGTACGTCGTTTTGTTGAAGATCTTTAGCTTCGATTTCTTTACCGTCAAGTTTGAATGAATATGTGTAGTTATCATCATCCTTGTTTACTGTCATCTTAGCTTGGATACCTGATGAATATGTATCGAAGTTTACTGATGTTTCGTTTGTCTTGTCGATAACTTCATCAACAATAGCTGTTACATATGAAGATACCATGATTGTGTTATACTTAGCTGATGTGCTTGTTGAACCAGTTTCTGTTTCCTTTTGAAGTGTTACAGATGCTGTTTCGTTGTTATCAAGATAATCTCTTAGCTCTGCAATAGATTTTGATGATTCAACGCCGTTGATATAGATTGTAACGCCGTTTGTTGTATCAAGTTGATACTTTGTTGAACCCTTTGTTGTTCCTGCAGGGAAGAAGTAAAGAGCTTCGTCTGTTGACTTGTTTTCATCAAAGTCTTCTGAAGCAACTGTTACGCTCTTGTTTGCAGCAGCAGCAGCGATTGAAAGAATTGTGTATTCATCGTCATCATTCTTTTGGATAAGTGCCTGAGAATATGTTCTTAGGTAGTTATCAGCCTTTGAATCGCCGATGTACATATCTTCTGAAACAGGTGAATCTGCCTTAACTTCTTCATCGTCGAAGTTGTCAGCTTTTTCAACTTGGAATGTAACCTTGTCAGTATCAACTGAACCAGTCTTGCTTGTTTCTGTTACACGACCGTATACTTTGTATGCGTCATGCTTTTCTGTGAATAGAGTTTCGTATGCTCTGCCTTCTTTACCGTCTCTTACTTCAAGATTAGGTGTCTTTGTACCGTTCCACTCTGTCTTCCAGCTTGCGATTACGCAAAGAGGAGCGTCCATAGCGTTGTCGATCATTTGAGCAACCTGAGCTCTTGTAAGTTCTGTGCTGTCTGTGATACCTGAGATACCCTTTGTGATATCAAGTGAAGCAGCATATGTCTTGTAGCCTGTTGGCCATCCGCCTTGAGCTTGTGCATATGTTTCGTAACCGATAGCACTTACAAGCATCTTTTGAGCCTGTACATATGTAACGTTAGCGTCAGGATCAAATTCTGTATCGCTCATACCTGCGATGAAACCGTCAGCAACACCTTGGTTGATGTAGCCTTTAGCCCAGTGATCTGCTGAAACATCAGCGAACTTTGTTGATTCTGTTGATGCCTCTGCTGATGAACGTTCTGCAAGAGCGTCAACGATCATCTTTGTGATTTCAGCTCTTGTTACAAGCTTATCCGGACCGAATGTGCCGTCATCGTAACCGCTGATTACGTCAAGAGCTGAAAGTTCTTGAACAGCCTGTGCGTAGCTTGCTGTAGATTCTACGTCAGGGAAATCAACTGCGAAAGCGGCAACTGAAGATGCTACCATAGTAAGAGCAGCAACTGATGAAATTACCTTTTTGAGATTCTTATTCATAGTCTCAAATCCTCCCTTTTTGATTCTTTGTTTGTGAAGGGTTTCCTTAGATGTTTTGTATGCACCCTTCTTTGCATAACAAAACTACATTACACATTGATTATACCACGCAAACTGTGTATAAGTCAATGACGTATTACAGTTGTAAAAAAACTGTAATTCTTGTCACATCTCGGCTACAACCTGCTTTGCCGTTTTGTGACTCATATTACGGTAACAATTTTCAACTAACGCTTCTACCCTATTATTCGAAAACTGCTACTGAATATTTTACTCTTTCATAAAGCTGTTGTCAACTACTTTTTTCTGCCAACCCGATCTTTTTCACAAAATTTTATAATTAGCACAAAATCTATGTCCAATTCACGGATTTTTTGGTCAAATTGATTATGTCAACCAATGCTTTTATGTTTTACAATAGATTAGACGTATGTTTTCCGAAAAAGTTCCGCTTTTTTTGAAAAAATTTTAAAAAATTTATTGAAATCATTATTTTTTCTTAATATAATAGTGTAAACAAACTGAAAGGACTACACATATGGCTAAATATTATGCCGTCAGAAACGGCTATCATACAGGAATTTTTAACACTTGGGACGAATGTAAAAAGGAGGTTTCCGGTTTTTCGGGTGCGGAATATAAAAGTTTCACAAAGCTTGGGGACGCAAAAGCTTTTTTAGGTGAAAACGAACAGATCAGTTTATTCGATGAACCGAAAGAAAGAAAAAGCACCGCCGTTGCATATGTTGACGGAAGCTACAACATCTCCACAAAAGAATATGCGTGCGGAGTTATTATTTTCTATGAGGGGAAAGAAACGACATTCAGCAGAAAATTTTCAAATCCCGAAAACGCCTCAATGAGAAATGTTGCGGGTGAAATTGAGGGTGCAAAACTCGCAATGCAGTTTTGCATTGACAATCATATAGAAGAAATAGACATTTATTACGATTACGAAGGTGTCGAAAAATGGTGTACGGGGGCTTGGAAAACCAACAAATCCGGCACAATTTCATACAAGCAATTTTATGACGAAATAAAAAAATCGGTAAAAGTTTCATTTAACAAGGTAAAAGGTCACTCCGGCGACAAGTACAACGATGTCGCCGACAGACTCGCAAAAGACGCTTTGGGAATTAAATAGTTTTTTGCTTTTATATTGACAAAATCTTGTTTCGGATATATAATGATAATAGAAAAAGGCAAGACTTTAAACGGTTATGCCATTAGTGTATTATTTATGAAAAATAACGCTGACTTATGGCTGAGTGGGCGTTATTTTTTTATGGAAATTACTAAAAGTAACAGAACTATCATAAAACAAATTATGTATTCATTATCCATAGCTGTCACCTCCTTTCTCGGAGATGATGGCATAACCGCCCAGCTTTTACACTGTTTCAAATCTTACCTTTATCGGATTGCTCCGACTTCGACATTATATACTATTTACTTATACATTTCAAGTAAAATCAACAAAAAATGTCGATAACGTCAAAACAGACAAGTCATTTTCAGACTTGTCTGTTTTTCTTTTAATACTTTTTCAAATCACAATACACTCTTATCCAACCGGTGTCAAGTTCTTTACTGCTCTTTTCCTGCCAAATATAGATTAAATCATTTTCAATCTTAACGCTGCCGTTATGGATTTTACTGTCATTATCGTTTATCACAACTGACGATGTATCAAATTGGATATAATATGCCGGTTTTGTTTCATCGTCAACATCAAGTGCGAATTTGAACATATTATTATTTTTATTGTCATTTACTATCGTCAAACCGTCAGGATAATAATAATAATTGCCGTTATATCTGATTATTGATGCACCGAACGATTTTTTACCGCCCTCCTGTGCCGCCTCGGTTACAAAGTCATTCCATTCCCATGATGCAAGTTCAAATCTTCCATTTGTGCCGCTGTCAACTATAAGCGGTGCAATGTCATCATCTCCGACAACATCAATTACAAACTGTGCATATGCGCTGTTATCCCAAAGCGAACTTGAGTTTGACTTAACCGTAAGATGTGTCTGTCCCGATTTTTTCATATTAAGCTTATCCGCCGTTACGGTATACTTACTTCTCGGAAGTTCTTCCCTTGCACCGCCTGCATATACTGCCGTTACAGTCAAGTTCTTTATAACCTTATCAACTTCTCTGCCTATGAACACCATTTTAGTCGGATTATTTTCGTCAAGCATATCGTCCTCATAATATGTATCAGGTCCGCTTACCGTCAAATATGCGATTTTTTCGCCGATTTGCGGTTTTTCCGCCACTTCAACCGACACGTCTTTCATAAGCGCGAACTTAATCTCTTTATCCGATATATCCTTATGCTTTTTACACATAAGCGCAAGTTTTTCTTCACCTGTTCTGATATAATAATTTGTCGACGGATATTTTTTACTTAATCCGGTCTTTTCATTAAGGCTTGAAATCAATTTTTGATAATTTCCGTTTTGGATAAGGTCGTGCCAATATGTTTCGCCTGTTTTCATTTCGTCCGTAAGCTCGTCCGAAAGCATATTCAGCATTATGCTCATATGCGTACTGCACTTTGCCTTATTACGATTTATAACGCACTGCACAAGTGACGGTACTATTACCACGCACGACAAAACAATTACAACCGCTCCGACACCGAATTCAACCGGTTTTATTTTCTTAAATTTTGAGCCGATTGACGAAAATATATTTTCCAATATTTTCTTAATCTTCTGTAAATTTATTTTTTTCAAATTATTTTTTTTCAAAACTGCACCTCAAATTATAATTTTCTGTAAACTGCAAAATACATTGTTGTAAAGCACGCCAAACCGCCTATCAAATTTGAAATCGGCTCTGCCAAAAATACTCCGTTTACTCCGAACCATATCGGAAGAAGAAGTATAAGCGGTATTACCACTATTCCCTTTCTCAATATAGAAAAGAATATCGCAAACTTCGCTTTCCCTATTCCGACAAACACCGTCTGTCCCGTAAACATAAACGCCATAAGGAAAAATCCGAAAAAATATATATGCAATGACGGTACACCGGCAGTTATAAGTGCCGCATCGGCAGTGAATATTCCTATAAGGAATTTCGGAATCAGCAAAATTATAAACCATGCCACTGTACTGTATATAATAAGCATTGCCGCCAAATACCGTATCGCCTCTTTAACCCGTCCGTTTTCACCTGCACCGTAGTTAAAGCCGATTATTGGCTGTGCACCGTTACCCAAACCCGTTACAGGCATTTGCAAAACTTCTCTTATAGAATTGATTATAGTCATAACTCCGACATACACGTCCGAGCCGTAATTCTGCAAACTCACGTTACACGCAATCTGTACCGCGCTGTTTGTCACCGACATTGTAAATCCCGAAAGTCCTAAAACAAGTATCTTCTTTACACGTTTTGCCTGACAGCGCATTGCGGAAAGTTTTATTTTTATAATCGTATTTTTGCCGGTTAAAAATTTAAACGTCCAAACCGATGCGGCAAGCTGTGACAAGACTGTCGCAAGTGCCGCACCCTGTACGCCCATTATATATATAAATATCGGGTCTAAAATAATATTCAGCACCGCTCCGATTACGACGGTAAGCATACCCGTTTTACCGAAGCCCTGTGCATTTATGAACGAATTAAGTCCCAAACTCATCATAACAAATACGTTACCCAAAAGGTAAATCGTTATATATGAATTTGCATATTCAATCGTATTTTCACTTGCACCCAAAAGATACAAAAGCGGTCTTTTTACGATTAATCCGACAACCGTAAGACACAAACCGAATATTACAAGCAGTGTCACGCTGTTGCCGAGTATCGCCTCAGCCTCTTTTTCGTTGCCCTCACCGCGTTTTATCGAAAACAACGGTGCACCGCCCATACCGATAAGGTTTGCGAAAGCGATTACAATAGTTATAATCGGCAGACAAACTCCGACACCTGTTAATGCAAGTGAAGAATTTTCGCCCATTCTTCCTATATAAATTCGGTCTACTATACTGTAAAGTACATTGATAAGCTGTGCAAGTGTCATCGGAATAGAAAGTCTTAATATATTGGATATTATACTTCCCTTTGAAAAATCGTTTACTACTTGTTTAGCCATTCTTCCGCCGCCTCAATTTGTGTTTGTATTTCTTTTTCAAGTATTCCGTCCGAATTTTCTTCGACCTTACAAATCACTTTACTTTGAGTCGTAAACATCACTCGGACAAAAAACTTATCCTCGACTTTATCGTATATTCTTCCGGCACTGAGTGTACCGCCGGCAATACTCGCCGGACTGTTTGCAATATATCCGACCTTGCCGATAATCGGCAATTTTACGGTTATCGCCTCTGAATCATATTTGTTTGACGGCTCTTTTACGCAGATAAGCACGTTTCCTATTGCAAAAGGCTTTTTATGATAATAATTCGCAAAGCCCGTTACCGTTACATACAAATCTTCCATAAATCCGCCCCCAATCATCAATATATTATCCAAACCTGTAAACAGGTTCAAAAATCATATTTGTTATTATATCATTTTATATTTGTTTTGTCTACTTTTTTTACTACTCCTTCACCGTCAAATAAAGGAATAAAGCTTTCCGAAACAGTACCACCCTCCTG
>OLRW01002099.1_pt1 | contig 11558 bp, 8 predicted proteins | sample 1672701 | NCBI WGS metagenome assembly OLRW01 (sample SAMEA3136715, study PRJEB25190) | human gut metagenome | biome: human gut; feature: human-associated habitat; material: faeces | place: Austria | collected 2013
GGCTTCGGGGGCGGCGGTGGCCGCCTGTTCAGGCGTGGCAGGCACAGCCGTCTGGCTGCAGCCGCCCAGCAACAGTGCGGCCAGCAAAGCCGCCGCGCCGCCCAATGCCTGCAATTTTCTCATACAAAACCTCTTTCACAAAAACAACGCGGCCCGCCGCCGGGCGAGCCACGTTGTCGGGTTAGACCTGTTTAGCCTACGTTGTTTTCCTCTGCGGGGGCCTCGGTGTTCTCCACGGGGGTTTCCTCAGCCGGGGCCTCTTCGGCGGGTGCCTCTTCCACAGGGGCTTCCTCCTGGGCAGGGGTCTCGTTCGCGGTGGTCTCCTGGGCTGGTGCCTCGGTGACGGTCTCAGCCTCGCCGCTGCCGGTGGCGGCTGCGGTCAGGTCGTCGGTGGAAGAGCCCAGCGTCTCACCGGCCTTGGCGTCGTCCTCGACGTAGCTGCGCTCGTAAGTGACGGTGGTAGCGCTGGACAGGTCAACACCGTCCAGGCTGCTGTGGACAAAGTTCTCGGCAAAGTCAACGTCGGTCACGGCCACATAGCTCTTGCCGGTGTTGATCTCCAGCGGGGTATCGCTGCAGGTGCCGTCCTCGTTCAGGTAGTACAGGCGCAGAGCCTCCAGCGGGGTGCCCTTCTGCCAGTAGATCTTCTCGCACTTGCCGCCGTAGCAGTAGTAGCCAACGCCGCCCCAGGCGTACTCAGCATACTGCAGATCCTTGGCCTCGTGGCCGGGGTAAACGTGGATATCGGTGTAGAGCACGATGACGTTGGGGAAGGTCAGCACCTGGTTGTCGGCAGCCTCGTCGACGGTATCGCGCCACTGACCGTCGGAGTAGTTCTGCTGCATCTTGTACTGGTTGGTGCTCTCGTCGTAGATGAAGCGGGTCTTGTAGGACTGGCTGTGGACGATCTCGATATACTGACCGTCGGAGACGACCGGGCCGTACTTATCGCTGTAAGCGCTGTCCAGGCTGTTGGACAGGTCGCGGGTCGTGCCCAGGCGGTAGTCCACAAAGTTGAAGAAGGTGGAATTGTAGGTGCGGTTCATATCCACGTTCTGGCTGGTGATATAATTCGCGATGTTATCGGAGTTCGTGTACATCGTGTGCTCCAGCGCCAGCGTGCCGGCGTTGTAGCTCTTGCCGGCCCAGTTCACGCGGCCATAGTCGCGGTAGCCGTTGGCACCGTCGTTGTTGTTCAGCTTGCCGTAATCGTAGTCGATGCCGTACTGCTGCATGACGACGGACTGGCCTTCATGGATATACAGTGCCTGCCAGGGCAGGATGAGGCGGAAGAACTGGTCACGGCCGGAACGGACCGGGCCAATTTCGCCGATGGTCTTATAATCGGTAAAGACCGGCATAAAGCGGGTGATGCCGCCCTCGACCTTGATTTCAAACAGGATGTCGGCTTTGGACAGGCCACGCTGGGGGCGGGCCGCCACGATGTTGTTGACCATGACCGCCGTGATGCGCTGGCCTTCGGGGTAATCGGCCCCCTTCGGCTCGCCGGTCAGGACGTTGGCCTCATAGGGGGGCAGTTCGGTGGGCGCGGGGGTCGCCTCGACCTGGGCAGGGGTGCTGCCCGGGTTGGTGGCTGCAGAGGAGGTATCGTCGCTCTTTTTGCAGGCTGCCAGCAGCACAGTCAGGGAGAGCAGCGTCGCGATCACAAGCAGAAGACGTTTCATTCCATAGCTCCTTTTCGGGTTTCCGTATCGGTTTAGTAGTTATTTCTTATTGTATCCGTTTTGGGGGCATTTGTAAAGGTAGGCGGGGAGATTTTACAAATTAAAAATTCCTGCCTTCCCCTTTGGGGGAAGGCTCTTACCCCCGCGTCTTGAGCCAGTATTCTCCCATGCTGCTGCCGGGTTTTCCGGTGCATTCATCGTGGAGGTAGTCGGCCAGGCCGCAGGCAGCCGGGTCCCAGGCGAGGGCCTGGGCTTCGGTTTCGTACTCGACCTCGGCATACCAGAAGGCGGTGGGCCGGTCGGGATCCACGCAGTTGACTTCCAGCGTCAGCCCGCCGGGCAGCCGATAGCCGCGGCGCTCCTTGTGGATGAGCGGCTTACCTATTAAATGTTCGAGCTTGGCGAACAGGTCGGCATTGATTTCCGTTTCGATTTCCTCCCGGCTCAAACCGCCCGCACCTTTAAAGCAGAGCACCAGCGCCGTGCGCCCGCCCTGCAAAGCCTCGCGCCGGATGCGCACCGTGGGCCGCACGCTGATGTAGCCTTGATCCATTTTATACACTTCGGTCTGTTCCAGCCCTTCCGGCCAGCCGACGACCATCCATTTGCGTTCGATTTCCATTTTTATCCTTGCCTCCCCTGTAGGGGCCGGACATGTCCGGCCCTCAACCTATCCGTTATCGCTGCAATGCCGTACAGCAGCGGGCCGGGCATGCCCGGCCCCTACGGCGCTGCGCAGCAGCCGTTGCGCCTGCGAGGCGTCGAGGACGCCGCCCCCTGCGCGTAGGGGCGGATTCCATATCCGCCCGCAAAGTTCCCGCTGCCATAAGGTCCACGGGAGGGATGAATCCCTCCCCTGCTATCTTTTATCCCTTATCTGAAATTATACCACATTCCGTCCGCCGCACGCACCTCACAATCCTGCCAGTTTTCCACAAAAAATTTCGCTTTTCTTTCGTCAAATTGCCACTTGCATTTTGCGGGCTTACCCCGTATAATAGAGGCATAACAGCAAGGGCGCTGCGAATGTGTTTTCGCAGCGCCCTTTTCCTGTAAATAGAGGAAATAAAGGAGTAAGAAGTATGGCAGCAACCGTTATGGAACTTTACGGCAGCAAAGTCTTCAACGAGCATGAGATGCGCGAGCGTCTGCCTAGCTCGACCTACAAGAGTCTGAAAGCGACGATTGAAAAGGGTCAGCCGCTTGACCTTGAGGTCGCCAATGTCGTGGCCAGCGTCATGAAGCGCTGGGCCATTGAGCAGGGCGCGACCCATTACACCCACTGGTTCCAGCCCCTGACCGGCATCACCAGTGAGAAGCACGACGGCTTTGTCAGCCCCCAGCCGGACGGCACTGCCATCATGGAGTTCTCCGGCAAAGAGCTGATCAAGGGCGAGCCGGATGCTTCCTCCTTCCCCTCCGGCGGTCTGCGCGCCACCGCCGAGGCCCGCGGCTATACCGCCTGGGATCCCACCAGCTACGCTTTCGTGAAAGACGACACGCTCTGCATTCCCACAGCGTTCTGCTCCTACACCGGCGAGGCTCTGGACAAAAAGACCCCGCTGCTGCGCTCGATGCAGGCCATCTCCGACCAGGCCTGCAAGGTGCTGCATCTGTTCGGCAAGGATGTTGACCGCGTGGTCACCACCGTCGGCCCCGAGCAGGAGTACTTCCTTATTAAAAAGGAAGACTACGAAAAGCGCCTTGACCTGGTGCTCTGCGGCCGCACGCTGTTCGGCTCCGCCCCCTCCAAGGGCCAGGAGCTGGAGGAGCACTACTTCGGCACCATCCGCCCCATCGTCTCCGGCTTTATGAAGGAGCTGGACGAGGAGCTGTGGAAGCTGGGCATCCCCGCCAAAACCAAGCACAATGAGGTTGCCCCCTGTCAGCATGAGCTGGCCCCCATCTACGACACCACCAACGTCGCCATCGATCACAACCTGCTGACGATGGAGATGATGAAGAAGATCGCCGACAAGCACGGCCTGGTCTGCCTGCAGCACGAGAAGCCTTTCGAGGGCGTCAACGGCAGCGGTAAACACAACAACTGGTCCATTGGCATCAAGCACGAAAACCTGCTGGATCCCGGCGACACCCCGATGGAGAACCTGCAGTTCATGGTGTTCCTGTCCGCTGTCATCAAGGCTGTTGACGACTACGCCGACCTGCTGCGCACCTCCGTCGCCACCCCGGGCAACGATCACCGCCTGGGTGCTAACGAGGCACCCCCGGCCATCATCTCTATCTTCGTCGGTGAGGAGCTGGAAGCTGTCATTGATGCCATCTGCACCGACTCCCCCTATGCGGGCCCGATCAAGATGAAGATGGATCTGGGTGTTGACGTCCTGCCCAAGTTCAGCAAGGATACCACCGACCGCAACCGTACCTCCCCCTTCGCCTTCACCGGCAACAAGTTTGAGTTCCGTATGCCCGGCTCTGCCGAGAACCTGTCCGACGCGAACACCATCCTGAACACCGCCGTGGCCAAGAGCCTGAAGGAGTTCGTGGCCGAGACCGCCGACGCCGCCGATTTTGAGTGCGCTGCCGCCGCCTGGGTCAAGAAAACACTGAACGCCCACCGCCGCGTGATCTTCAACGGCAACGGCTACAGCGATGCGTGGGAGCAGGAGGCCGAGCGCCGCGGTTTGCCGAACCGCAAGTGCACCCCCGATGCTATGATTGCCCTGAAGGACGACAAGAACATCGCCCTGATGGAGGAGTTCGGCGTCCTGACCAAGACCGAGATGCTGAGCCGCTACGAGGTCGAGATGGAGCATTACTCCAAGATCCTCAACATCGAGGCCCGCACGATGCTCAAGATCGCCAACAAGCAGCTGATCCCCGCCGCCACCGCTTACATGGGGGAGGTCGCATCCAGTGCCGCCGCCAAGACCGCCGCAGTCGAGGGTATCTCCACCAAGGCCGAGACGAAGGTCCTGACCCGCCTGAGCAAGTACACCGACGAAATGTCCGACGCTGCCGACACCCTGACCGAAGTCACCGACAAGGTCAGCGCCATGGACGACGAGGCCGCTAAGGCACACGCCTTCCACGACGAGGTCATTCCCGCTATGGACGCCCTGCGTGCCGCCGCCGACGAGGCCGAGAGCCTGGTCGACGAGGACTACTGGCCGCTGCCCTGCTACTCTCGTATGCTGTTCTATACGGAGTAATGTAAGGGCATTCTCCGCGCGGCTCTGTAGGGGCGGATTCCATATCCGCCCGCAAGGGGCTGCCTGTTGACGGGCGCATATAGAATGCGCCCCTACGGGATGGGCTGCTTCCCCGCAAGCAGCAGCCCGCCCACACCACGCCATTCTCCTTTTCCTATTTCTTACACCAGCTCGGAAGGCCCGCCTCGCACAAGGTGGGCCTTTCGAGTATGTGTGGCTTCCCCCTTGGGGCTGCGCCCGCAGGCGCGTGTCGAAGCGCAACCGCCGGAGGCGGCTCTTAGCGCGAAGACTGAAGCTGCCGCCCGCAGGCGGCTGATGAGGGGCAGCCTCGCCATGCGACCCGTTCACGGTCTGCCGCGGCACACTCGCCCCTCATCCGTCGCTTCGCGCCACCTTCCCCCGCAGGGGAAGGCTTTTACAGGAGGTTCCCTATGAAACGCACCGCACAGGACATTCTCAATTTTGTTGAGGACAACGACGTCAAGTTTGCCAAACTGACGTTCTGCGATATCTTCGGCAACCAGAAAAATGTCTCCCTCTTCGCCAGTGAACTGCCCCGCGCTTTTGCCGAGGGCGTCAGCTTCGACGGCTCGTCCATCGCCGGGTTCATGAACGTGGAAGAGAGCGACCTGGTGCTCTGGCCCGACCCTGACACCGCCACCGTGCTGCCCTGGCGGCCTACCGAGGGCCGCGTCATCCGTATGTACTGCGATATCACGCTGCCCAACGGCAAACCGTTCGAGGGCAACTGCCGCGGCTACCTGCAATCCGTCGTCAAGCGCGCCCGCGCCATGGGCCTGACCTGCAATGTGGGCTGCGAGTGCGAGTTCTATCTGTTTGAGACGGACGAGAACGGCAACCCCACCCGCATCCCGCTGGATATGGGCGGCTATTTTGACATTCCGCCGCTGGACAAGGGCGAGAACATCCGCCGGGAAATCTGCTTTGCCATCGAGGAGATGGGCCTGCATCCCGAGCACAGCCACCACGAGAGCGGCCACGGCCAGAACGAGGTCTGCTTCCGCTACACCACGGCACTGAAATCCGCCGATAATCTGAATACTTTCAAGAGCACGGTCAAAGCCATTGCGGCCCGCAACGGCCTGTTTGCCAGCTTTATGCCCAAGCCCATTGCCAACCAGCCGGGCAGCGGCCTCCACGTCAATGTCTCGCTGCTGCGGGACGGCAAGAACCTGTTTGACGGTGATTTCACCCCCGACAGCGAGGCCGGGCATTTTGTGGCGGGCATCCTTGCCCACGCACGGGAGCTGACGGCCTTCTGCAACCCGGTCCCCAACTCCTACGCGCGGCTGGGTGCCAACGAGGCCCCGCTCTACGTGAGCTGGAGCCGCCAGAACCGCAGCCAGCTGGTGCGGCTGCCCAGCGCCCACGGCGAGTTCTGCCGCGTGGAGCTGCGCGGCCCGGACCCTGCGGGCAACCCGTATCTGGTCATCGGGCTGATTCTGGCAGCCGGCCTGGACGGCATCCAGCGCAAGCTGCCCCTGCCTGAGGCCGTAAACCGCAACCTGTTCCACCCCAGCGCTGCTGCCGGTCTGGAAAGCCTGCCCCGCACCCTGCGCGAGGCCATCACCGTAGCAGGCCAGAGCGAGTTTATCAGCGCCGAGCTGCCGGTCGCGCTGCAAAACAAATATTTTGAGTACCAGACCCAGCTCTGCCACGACGCCGAATCTGCTCCCGACACCGACAGCTGGGAAAGAGCGCATAGCTTCCTGATTATTTGACCCTGCGGCCCACCCGGAAATTTTCCGCCGCCCGCACACGGCAGGCACAAAAATTTATCAGGAAGGGAGGGCAGCCCATGGCCAAAGCATTGATCGTTTCGGCCGGGAACAACGCCAATGAATATTTAGCGCGGCATATCGGGGAGCTGGGCTACACCCGCCCCACCATTGTCGCCAGCGGGGGCGAGGCACGCCGCCGCATGGATACCAACGACTTTGAGGTCGTCATCATCAACACGCCCCTGCCCGACGAGTTCGGCCATGAGCTGGGCACCGCCGCCGTCGAGAAAACCGACGCCGGCGTCATTCTGCTGGCCAAGACCGGCACCGCCGAGCAGATCGCCGACAAATTGCAGGATTTCGGCGTGCTGGTACTGGGCAAGCCGTTCACCGGGGCACAGTTCCGGCAGGCCGTGCAGATCGCCGCCAGCAACTACAAGCGTTTGGCCGTGCTGCGCACCGAGAACGCCAAGCTGCTGGATAAAATCGCCCAGCTGCGGCTCGTTGACCGCGCAAAGTGCTATCTGATCGAGAAAAAGGGCATGACCGAGACCGAGGCCCACCGCCTCATCGAGAAAGGCGCGATGGATACCCGCCGCAGCCGCGGCGAGGTCGCGCAGGAGATTTTGGAGGATGAGGAGGAGGAATAAGAAAGGTAGCCTTCCCCCGCGGGGGAAGGTGGCCGAGGCCCCGCCCGAGGCCGGATGAGGGGCGAGTGTGCCGGATATTACCCGTTAACGGGGTGGAATGGCAGATTCTGCCCTCATCAGCCGCCTGCGGGCGGCAGCTTCAGTCTCCGCGCTAAGAGCCGCCTCCGGCGGTTGCGCTTCGACACGCGCCTGCGGGCGCAGTCCCGAGGGGGAAGCCTTTGGGCGTAAAAAAGAGGACGCTTTTGCGTCCTCTTTTTTACATATACCCATATTTCCGGCGTTCCCACACAACAAACCCCGCCGTACACACCAGCGCCATGGTCTCGGCGGCAACGACCGCCAGCCAGATGCCGTCCACACCAATGAGGAGCGGCAGGGCCAGGATGGACACCACCTGGAACAGCAGCGTGCGCAAAAAGCTGATGGCCGCCGACACCGCGCCGTTGTTCAGCGCCGTGAAAAACGCCGAGCCGAAAATGTTGAACCCGGACAGAATAAAGCTGATGGAGTACAGCTTCATGCCGTGTATCGTCAGCGCCAGCAGGCCTGCATCGTAGCCGACGAAGATTTTTGCCAGCGGCCCGGCCAGCAGCTCACTGGCGGCCAGCATCGCAACGCCCGCCACTGCAATGATGGTCACGCTGCGGCGCAGCAGGTTTTTCAGTTCGTCCTTATTGTCCGCGCCAAAGTGGTAGCTGACAATGGGCGCTGTGCCCTGAGAATAGCCGATGAACACCGCCGCGAACACAAAGCCCACATACATAAGCACGCCGTAGGCCGCGACGCCGTCCGCGCCGAACAGCTTGAGCAGCTGGATGTTATACAGTGCGCTGACCAGCGACATGGAGATGTTCGTCATCAGCTCGCTCGCACCGTTTGTGCAGGCCTTGAACAGCTCCCGCAGGCTGAACAGTGGCTTGGTGAAATACAAGCGGCAGCCGGGGCGGCGCTTGATAAAGTAGAAGATGGGGGCCACGCCGCCGACCATCTGGCTGATGACGGTAGCCGCCGCTGCGCCGGCCAGGCCCAGCCCCGCCACACCTACAAGGACGAAGTCCAGCACCATATTGGTCGCACCCGCTGCCACCGTGAAGCAAAGGCCCAGCTTGGGCTTTTCCGCGGCAATAAAAAAGCTCTGGAACAGATACTGCAGCATGAACGCCGTCTGGAACGTCAGCAAAATGCGGCCATACAGCAGGCAGTTGGGCAGCAGTTCTTCCGTCGCGCCCAGCAGCACGGCTACCGGTTCCAGCAGTGCAAGACCGAAAGCGCTGAACAGCACGCCCAGCACGGCGGTTGCAACCACCAGCATACTGAACAGCCGGTTTGCGCGCTTTTCATCGCCGGTGCCCAGCGTCATGGCAACAAGGGCGCTGCCGCCCGTGCCGATCATAAAGCCGAGGCAGCCCAGCATCTGAAGATACGGGTAGATGAGGTTCAGCGCCGTAAACGCCGTTTTACCCGCATAGTTCGAGACAAAGAAGCCATCCACGATGGTGTAGATGGACGTGAAGATCATCATGATAATGGGCGACGCCGTGAATTTCAGCAGCCGCCCGGTGGTAAAGTGGTCGGACAGCTGGATCTGGTTTGATTTTGACATAAATGCTCCTGTTTTTGCGGTAAACACGCTTGTAGGGGCGACCATTGGTCGTCTCAACAAGCGTTTTTCGACAGCCTGCGGGCCGGGCACACCCGGCCTCTACCGCGCAATTTTTTCAAACTCCTGCCGTAAGCATTCCAGATACCGCTGGGTCAGTCGGCAGTTCTGCTCGACCTCGGCAAGGCCCTGACGGGTCATGGCCTGCTGCTCGGCTGCGATGACCGGCTCCACCGTGCGGGCGGCCAGGGCACGGCCCTCGTCCGTCAGGGTCACGATCTTACCGCTGTGCGCGCCATTTCCCGGGCAAAGCTCCACCAGCCCCTTTTTCACCATGGCAGCAACGGCAGAGTTCAGCGTCTGCTTGGGCTGCCCCCACTCTGCCGCCATACGGTTCTGGGTCTGCGGCTCATGCGTAGTGCGCAGCGCATACAGCACCCAGAATGCTGCGTCCGACAAGCCGTACCGCTGCGCCACCGCGTGGTACAGGGCGTTGCACTCATTGAACTGGCGGTTCGTTATTTCAAGCAGATCATATACCTGCCGCTGTTTCTCCTGCATAGGGCGCCTCTTTTCAAAATCCGATTTCGGATTTTTATTATAATCCGAAATCGGATTTATGTCAAGCCTACAAATTTTAACGCAGTTTTTTGTACATCTTTGCCATTGTATGTCCGTTTTTCTGCTTTTATAATAGGAGTATAAAAGGGGGTTTTTACCATGTATCAGGCATCCCAGAACCGTTACTGTGTCCTGCCCTACCGCCGCTGCGGCGACAGCGGCCTGCTGCTGCCCGCCGTCTCGCTGGGGCTGTGGCATAATTTTGGCGACACGGCACCCTACGAAAATATGCGCGCGCTCTGCCGCACGGCGTTCGACAACGGCATCACCCATTTTGACCTTGCCAACAACTACGGCCCCGAGCCGGGCGCGGCCGAGCGGAATTTCGGTAAAATTCTGCGGGACGACCTCGGCGTCTACCGCGACGAGCTGATCATCTCCACCAAAGCCGGGTTCGAGATGTGGGACGGCCCCTACGGCAACTGGGGCAGCCGCAAGTACCTGTTGGCCAGCCTTGACCAAAGCCTGCGCCGCATGGGGCTGGACTATGTGGACATTTTCTACCACCACCGTATGGATCCGAACACCCCGCTGGAAGAGACAATGGGTGCGCTGGCACAGGCCGTGCGCAGCGGCAAAGCGCTGTATGTGGGCCTGTCCAACTACGACGGCCCGACACTGGAAAAGGCAGCGGCCATTCTGGACGAGCTGCACGTGCCGTTCGTCATCAACCAGAACCGCTATTCGATTTTCGACCGCACGGTGGAAAACAATGGGCTGAAAGAGACCGCCGCGAAGCTGCACAAGGGCATCATCACCTTCAGCCCGCTGGCGCAGGGCTTGCTGACGAACCGCTACCTGGACGGCATCCCGGCCGACAGCCGCGTACACACCGACGGGCGTTTTTTGAAGGAGAAGGACATCACGCCGGAGAAAATCGCAAAGATCCGCGCGTTGAATGAGATCGCCGCCGCCCGCGGCCAGACCCTGGCCGAAATGGCGCTGGCCTGGCTGCTGAGCCACGAGGAGATCACGACCGTTTTGATCGGCGCGTCCAAGACGCAGCAGATTTTGGATAACATCAAGGCCGTGCAGAACATGAAGTTTACAACCGAAGAATTGGCGGAAATCGACAGGATCAGCAAATAGAAAACGGCTTCCCCTTGGGGGGAAGCCGTTTTTGTTGTAGGGCGGCCAGTCCTCTGGCCGCCGTGGCCGTTTGCGGCGGCGGGAAGTGCCCGGGAGGGATGAATTCCTCCCCTACAATGCGAACCGCAAAAAGGGATTTGGCGCAAGCTTGCGGGCCGGGCAGTCTCCTTTCCTTGCCCGCGTTCGCGGGCGAGTGTAAGCGGAACAACCGCCGTACGCGGTTGCTTTTTTATTGGTGCGTCCTCTAAGGGGCGCACCAATAAAAAAATCCCCCATCGTCCGGAGCAGAGAACGATGAGGGCAAAACGCAATAAGCAGACCGCTAAAAAGGCGCAGAGCAAAACGCCAAAACGGAGGCGCAGCCTGTTATTGGCAGGAACCGTACCGGAGAGGCAAACAGCCGGTTGACGGTTCGAGGTTGGTTATGGTTAGCAGTTCCTAACCACGAGTATACTTTACCACATGGAAGCGCTGGTGTCAAGGGTTTTTCAAAAATAATTCCCACTATTTTTGTAGAAATTAGTCTTTCGGGGCATCGGGGTAATCCTGTACGTGCAGCAGCTGCTCCGCCGCAGCGATTTCCTCCGCCGTGGGCACGCGCACACCGTCCAGCGGATAGGGAATCCCCAAATTCTGCCACTTGAACAGCCCCAGCGTGTGGTAGGGCAAAATCTCCACCCGGCGCACGGTGGGCAGCGTTTTGATGAATGCATCCAGCGCGCGCAGGCCGTCGGCATCGTCGGTCAGGCCGGGCACCAGCACATGGCGTATCCAGAGGTCAACGCCCCTGGCCGCCACATACTGCGCCATGGCCAGGATGTTTTTGTTGCTGTGTCCAGTCAGCTTCTTGTGCTTTTCGTCGTCAATTTCTTTTAAGTCGAGAATCACAAGGTCGGTGTTTTCCAGCAGTTTATCAAAGCGAGCCATCCACTCTGCGTCGTCAGGCGCAAAGGGCTGGGCGCTGGTGTCCAGCGCGGTCTGCACCTTTTTGGCGTGGG
>OLRW01002107.1_pt1 | contig 11538 bp, 9 predicted proteins | sample 1672701 | NCBI WGS metagenome assembly OLRW01 (sample SAMEA3136715, study PRJEB25190) | human gut metagenome | biome: human gut; feature: human-associated habitat; material: faeces | place: Austria | collected 2013
ATGCGGTTAGCAATATTTCAGAGAAATATGAGAAAGATAGATGTAATTTCATAAAAACCAATCTTGATAATATTAAGTATAGCAAGCAAATTTTTCGCGTATGGGTACATGGACAAGTTAAGAGTATAGATAATCTTTTTAGTATAGATTCGTATTTTAAGAAGTTTGCATATAACGAATATAGAAAATTAACAAGTTCGAGTGAATTGGAAGAATTTGTAAAAGGCTTATTGCAGGAAATGATAAGGTTTAAACCGAATACGCAACAAAGAGATGCAGAGGTAGGAAATAAATATGTGTCAGCAGGAAATAAGAAAAATGAAAAAGACGAATTAGTGATGACAGTCTCTGAATTGGAAGACCTTCTCGAAACCATAAAAAGAGACCCTCAGCAGATTGTTTATACAAAAGAAAGCATTAATCAAACGCTTCGAAAAGAATTTGCAGGACAGATTCAGCCGGTTAGAGGACAGAATGGCCCATCTATAATTTCATTGACAGATGGAGATAAAGTTTGTTTTTCTCTTATGATTGAAAATAATAATCTGGTAGATGAAAATAACAATAAATTTATGGCTGGCCAATACAAGAAAGTGTATTTGGTGGATGATCCATTTATTTTAGATAATTTAGAGAGAGATCAAAAACTGAATCAGTTATTTGCTTTCGACAGCGGGGAAAGTCTTCTTAATTCAGGACATATTTTATCTCATAATGATAAATTGCGATTGACATTGACACAAAATAAACAGCAGTCAATTTTTGAACAGACCATATTAAACGACAAACTAAAAAACATTCGCAAGAAAATAGATGAGATTCTTCCTGGAACCTTCGATTTGTCCACAGAGGGTCGCTACTATGTTCAGAATGGCATGAAATTACAGGTGTCAAACCTAGCAACTGGATCAAAAATGTTCTCTATTATAAAAATTTTGTTGGACAAAGGAGAACTTGATGAGTCTACAATGTTGATTTTGGATGAGCCAGAAGCCCATCTTCATCCAAAGTGGCAAAATGCTTTTGCAGAAGTAATTGCACTGTTAGTGAAAGAACTTGGCGTGAATGTATTGTTGACAACTCATAGCCCCAATTTTGTATTAGCACTAGATGCCTATATGCGTAAATACAAATTGGAAGAGAAGAGCAACTTTTATCAGACTGAGATACTAGAAGATGGGTTTGTTCAGTATAATTGCATGGATGATGATATGGGAAAGATCTATGAAGATTTTCTTAAATACCTTTCTGAGGTCAAAATGCTTCGCAATTATTATATGCATCATGATGAAGAGGATACAGATAGTGAGGCAGATGGGGAAGATGAAGAGGAATAAGTATGGCAGCACAAGATGTTAAAAATTACGCAGATGAAAACTGGAATCAATATTTGGAGAGCATAACCGAACTGTCAAAAGAACAAAAAAATGGGAATGCATTGGTAACATCCGATAGGCAGATGTATAATTTTGATAAGATAACAAAGAAAATTTACGCAAAAAGATCAAATGGTGTGCCAACGTCTGCAGATGCATTAGCGTTTTCAAAAAAGCATATTCAATTTGTCGAATTCAAATCGGGTTTTAAAAAGAAAATCACGAAGAATACGATGGACAAGGAAAAAGCTAAATGCGATAAGACAAATGCATTTTGTAATGATTATTGGAATCTATTCTTTAAAAATCAAGAGACTGAGTCCATAGGATTGATAAATTCTCTTCAGATGAAGGCGGCAGACAGCTATATGACATTGGAAAAGCAGATTCTTCCAATGTGTCAAAGTGATATAGACCGCGTACTGGTTGATTTGTGGGTCATAATTGATGAGGATGAAATCGACTATATGGAAGATACATTAGCAGATTTGGCAGGAAAGCCAACTTCAAAAGACAATATATTCAAAAAAGTTGAAAGTGCATTATCTCGTTTTCTTAGGCAAAAAGATGCAAATGGAAATCAGTACTATTATGAGAGTATTCATGTGCAGTCAGCTAGAGATTATGAGAATTATTTGAAAAATTTGCTACAGAAATAAAATAGAATCAACAGCTTATGAAATAAAATTACAAGAACTAAAAATAACAACATAGAAAACAGAAGAAAAGGTATCATAAAAAGGAACACTCAGCTCCAGTGTCGTTATGTTGACAACATTGTTATCGGCATTTACCCTGACAGGTTGGCTGTTTGTACTAAAAACGTTCTCATTAATCTAAAATAGTTAAAAAAGATGCTTGCCAATCATCTAAAATCGTGCTATACTTCAGTACTTGAAAGCGCCAACGCGTAAAAGTAAAAACAAGAAAGACAAAGAAAAAGGAGAAACCACTATGAATATGGAATTTTACAGAAAGCTTCCGACTCCAAAGGAGTTAAAGGAAGAATTTCCTGCCAGTGATAAAATCCAGAAAATAAAAGCAGAAAGAGACGCAGAGATCCGCGCTATATTCGAAGGCAAAAACGATAAGCTGTTGCTTGTCATCGGACCATGCTCCGCTGACAGAGAAGATGCCGTATTAGAATATATTGGACGATTAGTAAACGTACAGGAAAAGGTAAAGGATAAGATCTTTATTATCCCACGTATCTACACAAACAAGCCGCGTACAGTAGGTACAGGCTACAAGGGTATGCTTCATCAGCCAGACCCGGAGAAAAAGGAAGATATGCTAAAGGGCATCATCTCAATCCGAGAGCTGCATAAGCGTGCAATCGAAGAGACAGGCTTTACATGTGCAGACGAAATGCTCTACCCGGAAAACCATCGTTATCTGTCAGATCTTCTTTCATATGTTGCCGTAGGTGCTCGTTCAGTAGAAAACCAGCAGCATCGTCTTACAGCATCAGGACTTGAGATTCCTGTTGGCATGAAAAACCCGACAGGTGGTGACATCAGCGTCATGTTAAATTCCATCGTGGCAGCACAAAACAGCCACACATTCCTCTACAGAGGCTGGGAAGTAAAGAGCCACGGCAACCCATACACCCATGCAATCCTTCGCGGATACGTAGACAAATTTGGAAACAACATGCCAAATTATCACTATGAAGATATCAGAAATCTCTACGAGCAGTATCAAAAGAGAAATCTGTCAAACATGGGAGTAATCATCGATACAAACCATTCAAACTCCGGCAAGCAGTACGAAGAGCAGATTCGAATCAGTAAAGACGTTATGCATAGCTGCCACATATCACCAGATCTTCATAAGTTTGTAAAGGGACTCATGATCGAAAGCTACTTAGAGGACGGCAGCCAGAAGGTAGAAGAGCACTGCTATGGAAAATCCATCACCGATCCATGCCTTGGATGGGACAAGACAGAAAAGCTGATTTATGATCTGGCTGATTTATGGTAAGAAAAACAAGAAAATTAGCCGATTTCTAACTTGACAGAACATTAGCAATATGCGAAAATTAAAGAGATATCCATTTCGCCTTAGAGGGACACAGCGCAAAGGGAATGGATATCTTTTTTTGAGCAGAAAACTTCAGCAATATTGACAGAATGTGCCAAAAGTAGCATAATTATAACTAGCTGTATATTTACGCCAAAAGACGCATGAAGACAGGAGGAGAAAGATGTTAGAACAGTTAAAAAAAGAAGTTTACGAAGCAAACATGGATCTTGTTGCTAAGGGTATGGTTATTTATACATGGGGCAATGTCAGCGGAATTGACCGCGAAAAGGGTCTTGTTGTAATTAAGCCAAGCGGTGTCGACTATGCGACTATGACATGGGAAGATATGGTTGTAGTAGACATGGAAGGCAATGTAGTTGAGGGCAAGTACAAGCCATCATCAGACACACCGACACATCTTGTCATCTACAAGGCATTTCCAGAGACAGGAGGCGTTGTACATACGCATTCTACTTATGGTGTTACATTCGCACAGGCAGGACTTGACATTCCGGCATTTGGTACTACACATGCCGATTATTTCTATGGTGATATTCCGTGTACCAGAGATTTGACTGCACAGGAGATCGAGGAAGCATACGAGCTAAATACTGGTAATGTTATTGTTGAGACCTTTGCAGGAAAGGATCCGATGGCAGTTCCAGGTGTAGTAGTAAAGAATCACGGACCATTTGCATGGGGACGCACACCGGCAGGAGCAGTATATAATGCAGTTGTTCTCGATAAGGTTGCTGAGATGGCTTACAACACTATGACATTAAACCCAAGAACACAGCGAGTTCATCAGTATCTGCTCGACAAGCACTATTTCCGTAAGCATGGTGCAAATGCATATTACGGACAGGGCAGCGAGGATCATTGATCTTTTGCTGACCTCACTACGTGACAAAGCCCATTTGTCACGATTTATTAAGAATTTAGCAAGAAGGAGAACTTTCCTCTATGGAGATGGAAAAAAGAATCAACTCGCAGGAACAGGAAGAAGATGTAATTGATCTTATGGAGATTGCACGTCTTTTGCTTCACAAATGGAAGCTTTTGTTCATTGCACTTTTGGCAGGAGCAGTAGTAGGCGGCGCATACTGTGCATTTTTGCTTGAGACAACATACCGCGCAGAAGCCAGTCTTTACATTACAAGCAATGAGTCGCTCTTGTCTTTCTCAGATCTGCAGTTAAGCTCCGCATTGACAGAGGACTATGCGTACATTATCAAGAGCCGTACCGTTCTTGAGCGTGTAATCGATGAGCAGCAGCTTGATATGGACTATAAGCAGCTTGGCGAGATTGTTACGGTAACAAACCCAGACTCCAGCCATGTAATTCGTATCGGCGTTACGACAACTGATCCACAGATGAGCCGCAACATTGCAAACTCTCTGTTAAACATCAGTGCGGAGCAGATCAATCAGATCGTCGGAAATGGTATGCCGTCTGTAATTGATGAGTCTGTTATTCATGCAGTTGCAGAGGTAAAGCCGAGCATGAAGAAGTACTGTGCATTAGGCGGTATTCTTCTGTTTGTACTTGCAGCAGGTGTATTGATTGTGCGTATGCTTATGGATACAACAATCAAATCAGAGGATGATGTCACACGTTATCTGGGTGTTCCGCTTCTGGCCAGCGTTCCATATGCAAAGAATTTCGGAAAGGAGAAAAAGAAATGATGGAATCCATACCGAATTTAAACGAAGCGAGACTAAAAATTGTCTATCCTCAGATTGCGGATCTTCCATATGCAGCACAGGAGGCTGTGAATATCCTTCGAGGAAATCTTCAGTTGAGTGGAAAAGGCATTCAGGCCATTGCAGTTACCAGTGCTAGTAAGGAGGAGGGAAAATCCTCTGTTGCAATTCAGCTTACAAAGAGCTTTGCTGCATTGAATAAGGCTGTTGTCTACGTAGACTGTGATATTCGTAAGTCTAAGACACTGCGCCGTTACCAGATTAATGAGCAGGTGGTTGGTCTTACCGAGTATCTGAGTGGAAACTGCCGTCTTGAGAATATAGTATACCGCACCGATAATCCAAATATGGATATGGTATTTACAGGAGCAGCTGCTCCGAATCCAAGTGAACTGTTGTCTGATACGATGTTTGAACAGTTTTTGGAAATTTTGAAGGCAAATTATGACTATGTCATTGTCGATACGCCGCCGATCAATGCGGTTATCGATGGCGCGATTGTGGCAAAGAGCTGTGATGGAACCGTTATGGTGCTTGAGCAGGGCGTGACTGAGCGCTCAGAGGCGATCCGTATGAAGCGTCAGCTGACATATGCCGGTGTAAAGATTATTGGAGCCGTTCTGAATAAGGTTGGTGCTGATCCAAACGGTTATGGTTATGGTTACGGCTACGGATATGGCTATGGTTACGGATATGGCTATGGCGAAGAGCAAAATGATAAGAAAAAGAAGAGCAAAAAATAATGGAAAGCAAGCAACGCATAGATAGCACTTCGAGACATCATGGACATCACAAGCACCATAGACACCACCGCCATGGAAGAAACAAAAAGCCACTTGTGATTGGGATTATAGTTGCAGCAGTGGCTGTCGCACTTGGCAGCGCATCTGTTGTAAATCAGCTGAACAGGCGAAAAAATTATCACGTCACCGGTACAAATTCAGTTGACGTGGGTGCCGGATATCGTTATACTGAGTACAACGGTAAAAAATATCAGTATAATAACCGTGTAACTACACTTCTCTATGCCGGTCTAGACTCATTTGATGAGTTAAAACAGACAGCCACCTATGGTGATAAAGCCAGAGCAGACAGCATTATGCTGATTGTGCTTGATGAGGTAAGCAAGAAAATGTCTGTTGTCGCGATCAACCGTGATACGATGACAGAGGTTCACCGCTTTAGCCGAAATGGCGATGATTTAGGTGTCTATGTGACGCACCTTGGTTATGCCTACACGAACGGGGATGGCGGTGAGGCTAGCTGTGAGAATTTAAAGACAGCTGTCAGCACTTTATTTAACAATCTTCCGATTGATGGATATATGGTATCAAACCAGACATCAATTGTGATGATAAATGATCTAGTTGGCGGTGTCACCGTTACGGTTCCAAACGATGACTTAGCTGCAAAATATCCGGAATTAACAACAGGCAATGTCGTGACACTGGATGAATCCAATGTCCGCGCCTATGTGCAGCAGCGAGATACGGCTGTTGACTTTAGTAATGAGGGACGTATTGAGAGACAAAAAAGCTTTGTCTTGTCCTTTATGGATGAGTTTGGATCCATGGTAAAAGAGGATGCATCGTCTGTATGGGACAGTTTAGAAGCGTGCAGCGACTGGATGCAGACCGATATCACCAAAAACAAATATCTATCCCTGGCAGATGCATTTAGCAACACGAACCTAACACCGGACAGCTATTATATACTTGAGGGCGAGGATCAGCTTGGTGAGCTTCATGATGAGTTTTATTATGATGAGGATGCACTTCAGGAATTGATAATAAAACTTTTCTATCGCGAAATATAAAAAGGCGAAGAAAAGAAAAATTAATTTATTAATTTGAAACCCACCATAGTGGGCGTACCACTAGTGTTAATAAAACAATAGTGAGGAAGGAGAAAACTATGAAAAAACTGACTGCAGGTTTCTGCGCAATCGCATTGGCTGCTGTTCCAACCGCACAGGCTATGGCTGCCCCGAGTATCGGAACATCTGGCCCGAAGGATCCAGTAGTGGAAGAGGGAACACTTGACCTGAAAGATGGCGCAAAGCTCGTTATTAAGGAAGTTACCCCAGATCTGTATAAGGATAATGAGGTAGCAGATATTGTTGAGAATTTCAATGATGAAGAGAAACTGACTTCTGTTATGGAGGTAAACAACAGCTTGCAGCTGAAGCTTTCCGATGCACAGGCAGACGCACCAGATCTGGCAGAGGGTGAGACCATTGTTGTTAAAGATCAGGGCCGCGTTGAGTATGAGAATAAGGATGTTGAGACTGCTGTAAAGGCATTCAACGAGAAGTTTAGTACATTTGAGATTCATATTAGCAAAGATGGAGAAGAGAAGACATACGTATCTACAGCTAAGTCCCTTGCTGATTTCGTAAAGGATTTAAAGGAAGCACTGGCAGATGCGGGTGTTGAGGCTGAGACAGAAGCTGAGTCTGAGAGTGAAGTTGAGACAGAAACAGAAACTGAGACTGAAACTGAGGCAGTAAGCGAAGCTGAGACTGACGCAGAAGATGCAGAGGAAGAGACTGCTGTAACAAACAATGGTACTGAGATAAACTTAAATGATTACAAGGCAATGTTTGCAATGGCAGATATGCTTGTTGATGATTCTAAGGCACTTCAGATCAAGGAGACTGGTGAGTTTAAGCTGACCATGACCATTGATGCATTGAAGGATATGAATGCAGAAGATCTTTTATTTGTCACCACAAACCCAGATGACGGAACCGTTTCCTTTATCGAGCCGGATGAGTTCGACGCTGAGACTGGAACAATCACTGGCACCTTCAACCATGTAGGACCGTTTACCATTGCTACAAAGGGTGAATTTGAGGTACAGCCGCAGGTTACAAATAAGGACAACGTAATTCTGCCGCAGCAGTACGAAGCACTGACTTCCTTTGTTGATTTGGCAATCGAGGATCTGGATGCAATTTCCTACGATATGGATGGACACGTACAGGTTAAGTTTACTTGTGAGCTGACTGTTGGTATGGACGAGGAAGATCTTGCCCTTATGACCATCGATCAGGAAACAAAGGAAATGAAGTATCTTGAGCTTGATAAGTTCGACGAGAAGACTGGTGAGATCACTGTTACCTTCGAGAACCTTGGACCGTTTGTTGTTATGACAAAGGTTATCCCGGATGAGGATATCACTGTTGTAGACGAGGAAGAGGAAACTTCTGAGGAAGCAACCGAGGCTGAGACATCTGAGGCTGCAACTGAGGAAGCAACCGAAGAAGAGACATCCGCAGCAGCTAAGGAGAGCAAGTAATTTGACTGACAAAGGAGTTTTGTGATGGCAGGCAACAGACGACGTAGGCAGGATAATTCAGGTGTGCATGCGTTTTTGTATGTACTGGTTGTACTGGTACTGCTTTGCGGTATGGGCTACCTGTTTTACTACTCCCGTTCACAGGCAAATGAACGTCAGGAGTACATAAGAGAGTTAGAAAGTAAGGAAGCGGCAACGAAGGATGTGGTGCAGGTAACTGTGCCAGCAGAGCCAGAGAGTGAGACAATAAGCGAGGCAGAAAGCAGTATGCCAGAGGTCCAGACAGAAACTCAGACAGAAACTCAGACCGAGATTGAGTCTGAATCTGAATTTGAGACTGAAAGTCATCTGGAAAGTGAGTCAGAGACTACGAGCGAGACAGAGTCACAAAGTATTGTAACAGAGTCAGCTAAAAGTACAGAAGCAGATTTGTTTTCTGCAGATAACCCACGAATTATTGTGTTAAATGGAACTGGAAAAGCTGGTGTTGCTGCTTACTGGAAGCGTTTCCTTCAGGGAAAGGGCTTCACAAACGTTGTAATGGCAGATTATAAGGGAGAGATTAGTGATCACACTGTTGTCTACGTGACGGCAGGTGGAAATGCACCGGAAGGTGTATATGACCTTTTCCCAAATGCGGAATACCGCGAGGAAGGACTTGATAGTGCCGACCCTAATGCCGATACAAACGTGAAGATACCAGACAGCCAGAAGAAATTTGATTTCTATGATGTGTGGATTTTAGTCGGAAAAGACGACGCACTGCATGATTAAGACAAGATAAGAAAAAGACCGCAGAAGCTGTGTGAAAGCATGGTGGAAGCGGTCTTTTAATTTTGAGTTAGTGACAATGACTGACACCGAACAGCAAAAAAAGTTTGCTTTTGACAAATATGGCACTTGACTTGATCTTGTAAATGTAGGATAATATTATATAAACCGATATAGTAAATATGACGGACTTTCGATGAAGACAGCCGCAGAATCTCCCTAAAGAAAAAAATTAGGGGGGATGCTGCGGCTGTATAAGGGATGGCAAAAAGAAGAAATGTACAGAAAAGAATCTGAAGGTTGGTTTAAACACACCGATTTTATCCTGATCGACATGATCTGCCTGCAGATAGCGTTTTATCTCGCATATCTGATCAATGGACTGGGTATAAATCCCTACAATGATCTTGTTTACCGCAATATGGCAATTGTGTTAGAGCTTGCTGATCTTGTCACGATGTTTATGCTTGATATGCTGCATCATGTAACTCAGAGAGGTCGCTACAGGGAGCTGATTGCAACAGTTGGAAATGTGGCTGCGGTTGGTCTTTTGGGAAGTGCTTACCTGTTTGTTATGCAGGAAGGTGCAGCTTACTCAAGAATGACATTTGGCATTACTCTTGTAGTATATTTTATATTATCCTACACTACAAGATTAGCTTGGAAACGCGTATTAGCAAGCGGCAAGTGGGATAGAAATCGCAGATCACTGCTGATTGTGACAACAAAGGCAGAGGCAAAAGAGGTTGTTGAGACAGTTAAGTTAAATAATTATGGAAAGTTCTTAATTAGCGGCTTAGTTATTGTTGACAAAGATATGGCTGGTCAGAGTATTGCCGGTGTGAATGTGATTGCAAACAGCAAAGACGCTCCGATGTATGTGTGCCAGCAGTGGATAGATGAGGTGCTTATCGTTGTTCCAGATGATAAGCCATATCCAGATGAACTTATTAAAAAGCTGGAAGAAACTGGCGTAACGATGCATCTTAGACTGTCAAAGATTGCGGCAGTGGAGGATCGTCCTCAGTTTGTGGAAAAGATTGGTTCCTACACAGTACTTACAACCAGTTTAAACTATGCATCACCAAAACAGCTTTTATTTAAGCGTGTAATGGATATTGCAGGCGGACTTGTTGGATGTCTGCTTACAGTTATCATTTTCATATTTGTAGCTCCGATTATTTATATCAGCTCTCCGGGACCGATATTCTTCTCTCAGGAGCGTATAGGAAAGAATGGAAAGAAGTTTAAGATCTATAAGTTCCGCAGTATGTACATGGATGCAGAAGCAAGAAAAGCTGAGCTGATGAAGCAAAACCGTGTAGCAGATGGAAAGATGTTTAAGCTTGACTTTGATCCACGAGTTATAGGAAATAAGATCCTGCCAGATGGAACAAAGAAAACTGGTATTGGTAATTTCATTAGAGTAACGAGTCTTGATGAGTTTCCACAGTTCTTTAATGTACTTAAAGGCGATATGAGTCTTGTGGGAACACGTCCACCGCTTCCGGGAGAGGTTTCTGAGTATGAGATTCATCACCGTGCAAGACTTGCAATCAAGCCAGGTATCACCGGCATGTGGCAGGTCAGCGGCAGAAGTGATATCACAGACTTTGAGGAAGTCGTAAGACTTGATACAAAGTATATAAAGGAATGGACCCCTGCACTTGATATCAAGATCTTGTTTAAGACAGTGAAGACTGTTCTTGGCAAGGAAGGATCAATGTAAAGGAAAATAAAAAGACTTGGTGAAAGGAAAATCGTCGCATTGCCGCGTTTTCCGTAGCCAATGACAGAGTAGCGCTTCGACAGCCCACATGAATGAAGGTGGGATGGCGAAGCGCTACTCTAAAGAGAAGTAGACGATAAAAAAGTTTTGTGTCTGGTTTCTATTGACTAATACAGTGGGGAAATATTATGAAAGATAAATTTGCAGTGTCCATGTTCGGACAAAAGCGTCTGTCCCGTGAGGGTGGGATAGAGATTGTTGTCAAAGAACTAAGCACCAGAATGGTACGATATGGGTGTCAGGTGACTTGTTACAACAGATCAGGTCACCATGTAAGCGGTGCAGAGTACGATAAGAAAACCGAATATGATGGTATCTGCCAAAAATTTGTTCCAACTATTGAGAGAAAAGGGCTTGCTGCTGTAAGCTCTTCTTTCTTTGCTGCTCTCTACAGCGCATTTGGGAAATACGATGTGGTACATATCCATGCAGAAGGTCCGGCTTTTTTTGCATGGCTGCCGAAGATGTTTGGTAAAAGGGTTGTGGTTACTATTCATGGCATAGATTGGCAGCGTGAAAAATGGAAATCAGGGTTTGGATCCAAGTTTATTCGTCAAGGTGAAAAGAACGCTG
>OLRW01002108.1_pt1 | contig 11535 bp, 10 predicted proteins | sample 1672701 | NCBI WGS metagenome assembly OLRW01 (sample SAMEA3136715, study PRJEB25190) | human gut metagenome | biome: human gut; feature: human-associated habitat; material: faeces | place: Austria | collected 2013
CGTGATGAGCTGATCATTACAACAAAAGCCGGCTATGATATGTGGGAAGGCCCTTACGGAAACTGGGGAAGCCGTAAATATCTTCTTGCCAGTCTGGATCAGAGTTTGAAACGCATGGGACTGGAATATGTGGATATTTTCTATCATCACAGAATGGATCCGAATACCCCACTGGAAGAGACTATGGGAGCACTGGCAAGCATTGTACAGAGCGGTAAGGCAATCTATGTCGGACTTTCCAACTATGATGGAGAAACATTAAAGAAAGCATCCGCAATTCTGGACGAGCTGCATTGTCCGTTCGTGATCAACCAGAACTGTTATTCAATTTTTGACCGAACAGTAGAAAAAAATGGTCTTAAGGAAACAACCGGTGAACTTAAGAAAGGTCTGATCACATTCAGTCCACTTGCACAAGGACAGCTGACAGACCGCTATCTTCACGGAATTCCGGAAGACAGTCGTATCCGTACAGACGGAAGATTCCTTAAAGAAAGCACTTTGGATGAACACAGACTGGATCAGATCCGTAAACTCAATGATCTGGCTGCACAGCGTGGCGAGAAGCTTGCAGATATGGCTCTTGGCTGGCTCCTCTGGCACAAAGAAGTCACCAGTGTCCTGATCGGCGCATCCAAGCCACAGCAGATCCTGGACAATGTAAAAGCAACTTCCTGCGCACCGTTTACAGAAGAAGAACTGAAACTGATCGATGAGATTTCTCTGAATTAAAAATATGACAGGAATTTCTATAAAAATAATTATAAGACAGGGTGGAAAGCTGCATTTCCACCCTTAAATAATGTGAAATTTGAAGTTGTTTTGTGATAATATAAATGAAAACAGGTTAAAAAGAACAGCGGATGGAGGCATAGTGCTTTTGCTTTGTCATCTTTTCCAAACGACTTAATATCTTCCAATTTCAATGTTCCATTCGGAAAAACACTCAGAATACGATCACAGTACATGTTCAACGCATGTCCGATAATCCCCAATACCAGCATGAGCTTCATAACAGTTAGACTCATAATTTCATTCCTCCTTCATAAGAAAATTTAAATCTTAACTATATATTAGCTTAGACTAACTAAAACGTCAGGACAGTATTGGAAAAACTAAGATTATGGTCATTTCATTAGGCAAAATCTGTGGTAAAATAAGAATAAACAATGAGTGACAAGAACATGAGAACTGATTTGTTCTTGTATGGCAGGGTTTTGAACAGGGAAAAAAGACGGTTGTAAAGAATGGCCGGTTCCAAATGCTTCGACTCTTTCCTGGAAAGGAGAGCCGCTTGTCTATATGCCATTCGTATATGAACATCCGAAATACTGGAAAAAAGTGTTAGACATGATATTATCGACACAGAATACTATTGCTATGGAGAGGAAATTAATGATGATTATATATGAGTATGGAAACCCGGATGCGGATAATGTTCTGATCCAGTTGACTGGTGACCATGAATTATCTGGTCTTGAGAATGAGGTTGAGGAAATCAGAAAACGGACTTCTATAGACTTCAGATTTATTGCTGCGAAAGTTGATGATTGGAACTATGAGCTGTCTCCGTGGAAAGCACCTGCGGTGTTTGGAAATGAAGACTTTGGTGATGGTGCTGTCAGGACACTGGAGCAGATTCTGACACTATGCACAGATAAAAGCAAGACATATTATATTGGAGGATACTCCCTTGCTGGTTTATTTTCAATATGGACAGCATACCAAACAGACATATTCTCCGGAGTTGCCGCCGCTTCGCCATCTGTCTGGTTTCCAGGATTTATTGATTATATGAAAGAACACGAGATAAAAAGTAAGACAGTTTACCTAAGCCTTGGAGACAGAGAAGAAAAAACAAGAAATCCTGTGATGTCGCAGGTTGGGAACTGTATCCGAATGGGATACGAGTGGCTTAGAGAGTGTGGAATAAACTGTACTTTGGAGTGGAATCAGGGAAGTCATTTTAAGGAACCAGATATAAGAACTGCGAAAGCATTTGCCTGGGTGCTGACAGAAAAAGAACGCATGGAACAGGGAATCATTTACAATCCAAATGTATCTGAACTTACAGACGAGTAGTCCGTAGATCCATCACTTCGCGAGGATACCATGCCGTACAATAAATCAGTACATATCGGAGAAAATGTCTGGGTTGGAACCGGTACGGTGATTGTTCCGGGTGTTACTATCGGAAAGAATTCCGTAATTGGAGCCGGAAGCGTAGTCGTAAAAGACATCCCGGAGAATGTGGCCGCAGTGGGAAATCTGCCGGAGGAACTGGATGGTACCAGGTTGTATGGCGAAGCATTAGAGGGTGACGATGCTTTATACGGAAGTTGTTTATGAGTACGAAAATATGTACGAAAACAGTTCTTGATATTGCGGATATATGGGAAAATTTATATAATAAATGCAGAAGGAAAAAGAAAGGAGTTTAAGTTTTATGAAACAGAGGAAAGGAAAGTGACAGCTGGCAACTGTGCTGACTGTCACCTGGGGTGGCAGTAGCCTTAAGGCAGAAGAATGGTCTGACGGAAGTGAAGAAACTGTTATCTGGCAGGACCGGAAACACAGGAGGAAGGGGTATTCAATCGGTATATAGAAAGGACTTTCTATGTATCGTATTGTAGAACGGAAATAAGATATTTTTGAACAGGGATTATGCGAAAAATATGAAATGAGTTTTGAGATAATAAAAGGAAAACAAGAAGAACCATCCGAAAAGCTAATTGCGGAAATCGACTTTTCCGGATGGAAGAGGGACATTTTATGGATTTGAAACAATTGCAGTATTTCGTGGCATGTGCGCAGACTGGATCTTTCAGTGATGCGGCGAAAATTCTGTATTCTACGCAGCCAAGTGTGAGCAAAGTAATAAAATCGCTGGAGGATACTCTGGGAATGCAGCTTTTTGAGAGACTTCCGAGGGGAATCCGCCTGACTGTTCAGGGACAGAAAGTTTATCATTATGCCTGTAGGATTACAAACGAAATAGATGTACTTGAAAACATGGCTTCGAGAGGAATGACGAAGTGGATCAGAATTTCCATGAATCCAAGTTCCTGGTTTGCAAATCAGTTCGTGGATTTTTACAATGAAACATTCGAGAAGAATTACCATTTTCAACTGACGACAGCAGGTGTCAGAAGCGTGATGGAAAGAGTGAGAGATTACATGGATGACATAGGATTTGTCTATATCTTGAGTCAGCAGCAGGAGAATTTTCTGCATGAACTGGCGAAGAATAAGATGGAATTCATACCGATGTATGAGACAGAGGTAATCTTTTATCCGGGCCGGCAGACGGAATTTTATGATTCAGGAAAAGAAAAAGTTCATCTGGAAGAGCTGGAGGGAAGTCGGTTTATCCAGAACTATCAGGATGAATTTTTTGACATTGGTTCCGTGCAGGAGAATGCTTTTCAGTGGAGAGATTTGGATATTTCTGTATTGACCAATAGTGATTATATTATGGAAAAGATGCTGAAAAACAGCAAAGTTTCCAATGTAAGCGGAAGTTATCTTTCAGAAAACAAAACAGGAACTACGCCGGGAATACCGCTGGAACTGGGGGATAATAAAGTTATTTTTGGTTATATTCTCCACAAAGGCGAAAAAACAGATGACAGTGTAGAAGAATTTCTGACGTTCTTAAAGGGCAGACTTCCGAAAAGTTAAATAAGACTTATTCCAAAATACCTGAAATATATTCAAATTAAGAATGGCACATAACCCTCCCGTGGGGTTGTGTGCTTTTTTGTCTTTTGCTAGACTTATCTGTGGATTTATAGAAATTTTGTAACTATTCAGCAGCTCACTTTTCAGAGAAGATACTGAACAGTTAAGAAATTCTGCAAAATCCGCAGAATGTGATGCTGTAGACTGGATGTATAGTGTCACATGAAAAAAGGAGAACTTATGATAAAATATATTGTAAAAAGACTTCTTCTGCTGATTCCGGTTCTGATCGGAATCACTTTTTTATCATTTGCCATGATGCGTCTGGCAGGAGGGGATGCTGTTACCTATATGTATGAAAATGCAGGAGCGGCAGTTTCGCAGGAAGTAATTGACGAGACAAGGAAAGAATATGGGCTGGATCAGCCGTTTCTTGTCCAGTATGCGAAATGGTTCACAGGAATGGCAACCGGAGATATGGGAATGAGCTATGTATCAAAAAGAGATGTTTATGATACATTCATAGAAAAACTTCCGGCTACGATTCTTCTGACGATTTCTTCTGTATTACTGACAATGCTAATTTCTATTCCACTGGGGATTCTTTCAGCAGTAAAACATAACCGTCTGATCGATTATCTGATACGATTTTTCAGCTTTATCGGAAATTCTATGCCGAACTTCTTTGCAGCACTGGTATTGATGTATTTTCTGTCAATACGGCTGGGGTGGGTTCCGGTCATAACTACAGATAATAAGGCATTGAGCCTTGTGCTTCCAACTTTAACCCTGGCAATTTCAATGGCTTCCAAATATACCAGGCAGGTGCGTGCTACGATACTTGAGGAGTTAAATAAAGATTACGTAAAAGGTGCAAGGGCAAGAGGCGTAAGAGGAAGTGTGATCATATGGAAAAATGTCATGAAATCTTCCATGCTTACGATCATTACGCTGCTTGCACTTTCTATAGGAAGTCTTCTGGGTGGAACCACAATTGTAGAAACCATTTTTATGTGGGATGGTGTGGGGAAGATGGCAGTAGATGCTATTACTATGAGAGATTATCCGATCATTCAGGCATATGTCGCATGGATGGCGATTATTTACGTTGTTGTGAATCTTATTACGGATATCATTTATCATTACCTGGATCCCCGCGTCAGATTAGGGGGTGATCAGGCATGAGCGGAAAAAAAGTTACTGTCCGTAAACAGAAAATAAAGAAAAACCATATCAGGGAAAAACTGATTTTCTTCACAATACTGACACTGATCTTACTTATTGTTGCCGCCGTTGCCGGAAAGCTCTGTCCGTATGATCCCTATGCGCAGGATCTTCTTCTGGCACAGAAGCCGCCGGGTCCGGAACATATTCTGGGAACAGACCGTTATGGAAGAGATATGTTTTCAAGAGTTCTGGTGGGAAGTACAACAAGTATTTATGCGACGCTTCTGCTGGTTTCAATTGTTACGGTTACAGGAACTGTGATCGGACTGATATGCGGATGGTGCGGTGGGATTGCAGATACTGTACTGATGCGTATCTCAGATCTGTTTCTTGCATTTCCAAGTCTTGTCTTTGCACTGGCAGTTGCCGGGGTTCTTGGTGGCGGAATACAGAATGCGATCATTGCACTGGCAGTAATCGGCTGGCCGAAATTTGCAAGACTTGCAAGGGGGCTGACACTGGCACAGAAAGATTCGCCCTATCTGATGGCAGTAAAAATGTCAGGTAGCAGTGTACCGAAAATCCTTTTTAAACATATTCTGCCCAATATTGCAGGCCAGATTCTGGTAACTGCAGTCCTGGATATAGGAACCATGATGATGGAACTTGCGGGACTTTCCTTTCTGGGACTTGGCGTACAGCCTCCGGCAGCAGAATGGGGAAGCATGATCAATGATGGACGGAGTATGCTACAGATTTCACCCTGGATGGTACTGGCTCCGGGTGTGGCAATTTTTATAACAGTTATGATATTTAATCTTCTTGGTGATACACTGAGAGATTATATGGATCCAAAGCAAAGAGCAAAGAATAAGAGAGAGGAAAAAAACAAATGAAAAGAAAAATTTTTGCAGTATTACTGACAGGTGCTATGTTGACAGCAGGTTTATCAACTACAGTATTTGCAGATGGAGAGAAAACATTTGTATATGGAACCACCGGTTACAGTGAAGAGATGGGAGATGCAGGACTGAATCCACATGATAACTATTCAGGATGGAGCGCACTCCGCTATGGTGTGGGAGAGACTCTTTTTAAATACAACGATAATATGGAAGTGGAGCCATGGCTTGCAACAGATTATGAGTTTGTGGATGATACTACGGTAAAGATCACACTGCGTGACGGAGTGAAATTTTCCAGTGGACGAACTATGGATGCAGAAGCTGTAAAGGAATGTCTGGAAGATCTGATCACAGTTCATGACCGTGCACCATATGACCTGAAAATCGATCATATAGAAGCAGATGGGCTTACACTTACTATTTATACTACAGAGCCATGCCCGGCGATCATTAATTATCTGGGAGATCCATACGGCGCGATCATAGATATGGATTATGGTATTCAGGGAGAAGGCGGCTCTGCCAATGTAGCAGGAACCGGTCCTTATATTGCAGAAAAGGTTACACCAACTCAGATCGATCTTGTAAAAAATGATAATTACTGGGGTGGTGAGGTGAATGTAGATAAAATCACAGTCAAATCCTTTGCAGATGGAAGTGCATTGACTGCTGCCTTGCAGACAGGTGATATTCAGGGAACTTATGGACTTCAGTATGATAACTATTCTCTGTTTGACGGAAATCCGGATTATACGATCAATTCCTGCGCTACAAGCCGCTGTTTCTTCGGACAGTTTAACATGGATTCCGAAATTGTTCAGGATCAGAATGTGCGTAAGGCAATTGAAATGGGAATTGATAAAGAGGGATTTTGCTCTGTGATCATGGAAGGAAGAGGAATTCCGGCAAAGGGAGCATTTCCGAGCAGCTTTACCTATGGAAATGATGCAGTAGAAACAGTATCTTATGACCCGGAAGAAGCGAAGAAACTTCTGGAGGAGTCAGGATGGACAGATACAGACGGTGATGGCTATGTGGATAAAGACGGACAGAAGCTGACTATTAACTGGCTTACTTATCCGACACGTCTGGAGCAGCCGAAGCTTGCGGAATATGCACAGGCAACTCTGAAAGAGATTGGAATTGATGTGTCTGTAAATAATACTTCTGATCACAGAACTTATGCAGAAAACGGAGAGTTTGATGTTTATGTAAGCTCTTTAACAACAGCGCCAACCGGTGATCCGGAATATTTTTTCAGCAGTACAGTGACCGGCGCTAAGAATTATGGTAATTACCAGAATGATGAAGTAACCAAATTAACAGAACAGCTTCATCAGACTTTTGATACAGATGAGAGAGGAAAACTGGCAGTAGAACTTCAGCAGAAAATTTTAGATGATGATGCGTATTTCTTTGTTTCACATTTGAATATGGGAATTGTGACGAAAGCAAATGTGACAGGAATGGCAGCGCATCCTTGTGATTATTATGAAATTACTGCGGATCTGGATGTACAGTAAGAGTTATATACTATGACGAAAATCCTTATTTTAAAGGATTGCTATAATGGAGAGTGTCAGTAAAAATCGGGAGAATACAATGAATTCTTTAAAAGAGAAGAATATGTCAGATTCTTTGCTGAAAGTAGATCATGTTACGATCAGTTATAATGGAGAGCCGACAGTCCAAGATGTCAGTTTTGAATTGAAACAGGGAGAAATCCTCGGTATTGTGGGAGAATCCGGAAGCGGAAAAAGTACGATCATTAAAGCTGTCATGGGACTTCTGGGAGAGGAAGGTCTGGTGACAAGAGGTGATATCTGGTACAAAGGTGAAAACCTTACAGATATGAGCGAGAAAAAGCTCCGTAAGCTTCTTGGAACAGAGATCGGGATGGTATTTCAGGACTGTAAGGCGGCGCTTTGCCCGGTGCGTAAAATTGGCGTGCAGATACATGAAGCTGTATCTGCACATGAAAAACTATCGAAAAAAGAAACCCTGATACGTGCCGGGGAGATTATGAAGAAAATCGGTATGGATGATTATGAACGTGTTCTGGACAGTTATCCTTTTGAACTTTCCGGGGGTATGAATCAGCGTGTGGGTATCTGTACTGCAATGATCATGCACCCGAATCTTCTTCTTGCAGATGAACCTACCAGTGCACTGGATGTGACAGTACAGAAACAGGTGGTAGAGGAACTTCTGCTGATGCGAAAGGAATATCACACAGCGATGATTCTGGTGACACATAATATCGGTGTGGTAAGAGCAATGGCAGACCGGATACTGGTACTTCAGAATGGAATTGTCAGGGATTATGGAGAAACGGAGAATGTTCTGGATTATTCGCAGGATCCGTATACGCAGAAGTTGATGAATTCTGTGCTTCATTTGAAGCGAGAACATACATGAGTTTTTTTATTTGGGAATGGCTTTGGATGAAGATCAGAGTTTAGGAGGAACATACAGGTGACAGATACAATTTTAAGAGCAGAACATCTTACGAAGACATTTATATCCGGGAAAAAGGCATTAACGGCAGTAGATGATACCAGTTTTGAACTGGAACAGGGAGAGTGTCTGGGGATCGTAGGTGAGTCCGGTTCCGGTAAGAGTACGATCGCAAAGATGATTACACATCTGGAGAGTATCACAGAGGGCAGAGTGATTCTGAAAGGAAAAGATATTACTCATGTAAAAGGAAAAGAACTTCGGGAAATCTACCAAGATATGCAGATGGTATTTCAGATGCCGATGGAATCCTTTGATCCGCGTTGTACGCTTGGTGACGGGATAGGAGAGAGTCTGCAGAATATGGGGATAAGCCGTGCAGAAACCCGTAGAAAAGTAGAGGAACTTCTGGAAAGATGTGGATTAGAAAAAGAATACGCAGATCGCTATCCACATCAGGTAAGTGGTGGACAGTGCCAGCGTGCTGCGATAGCCAGGGCATTGGCAGTAAATCCATCCATTTTAATCTGTGATGAAGCAACCAGTGCACTGGATGTGACAGTTCAGAAACAGATCTTGGAGTTACTGATTGAATTAAAACAGAAAGAAAACCTTTCCTTTATTCTCATTTGCCATGATCTGGCATTGGTTCAGGCGTTCTGCGACAGAGTTCTTGTTCTTTATCATGGAAAGACTGTGGAATGCGGAACACCGGATGAGATAATTAATCATCCAAAGATGGATTATACAAGAAAGTTGATTGACTCGGTATTATAAATAATTGCATATTTGTATTCATGAAAAAGTACTTCTGCAGATGGAAGTACTTTTTTTATGCGGGAAATTTCCTGGAGGCCTGTGTCTCTTTTTTGCTGTATGGCACAAGTTTATGGACTGACTATATTGCCTTTATGGGAGATTTTCCGGTATGAAAAAATGTGTGGAATCATGCCATATATGAATAGGTAAATATCCCCTATGGGCGGTTATGCCAGTATTGGAATAATGATATACTGTCACTAATCAGTTATGCACAATATACAAAAAATAACGGTATATTTATCAGCAAACACAGCAGAGTGCATGGATAAAAAGCAAAAGGGGGAACGAAAAAATGAAGAGAAAATTACTGGCAATTCTGACTGCGGTCTGTATGACGGTCTCATTTGCGGGAGGAACTGCGGCAGTGTATGCAGCGCAGGAACAGAGTACAGGAAAAGATGAAGTAATCGTGACAATGCCGACAACATCAGAACCGGAAGCTGGTTTTGACCCTGCATATGGATGGGGAGCAGGAGAGCATGTACACGAGCCGTTGATTCAGAGTACTCTGACTGTTACAAACACGGATCTGTCCATAGGAATGGATCTTGCAACCGATTATTCAGTAAGCGAAGACGGACTGACATGGACTGTGAAAATCCGTGATGATGTGAAATTTACAGACGGTGAGCCGCTGACAGCAGACGATGTGGCATTTACATACAATAACTGTCGTGACAACAGCTCCGTGAATGATTTTTCCATGCTGAAAGAGGCTGTGGCAGTGGATGATACTACAGTAGAGTTTCATATGAATACTCCGTTTGCTGTCTGGCCGTATACTATGGCAATCGTAGGAATCGTACCGGAACACGCATATGATGAAAATTATGGTCAGAATCCGATTGGTTCCGGTCGTTATATCATGAAACAGTGGGATAAAGGACAGCAGGTCATTTTTGAAGCAAATCCGGATTATTACGGAGAAGCACCGACGATGAAGAAAGTGACTGTGCTTTTTATGGAAGAGGATGCGGCACTGGCAGCAGCGCAGGCAGGAACGGTAGATGTTGCACATACAGCAGCTTCTTATTCAGATATGACTGTGGACGGATACGATCTGTTCAGTGTACAGACGGTTGATAACCGTGGATTTAATCTTCCGGCAACAGAGGCAGCAGAGATTGATGGCGTAACTTATGGAAATGATTTTACCAGTGATGTGGAAGTCAGACGTGCGATCAATATTGGAATTGACCGTGAGGAAATGATTCAGAATGTACTGAATGGTTACGGAACACCTGCATACAGTGTATGTGACAAGATGCCATGGTATAACGAAGAGGCAGAAGTTGAATATGATCAGGACAAGGCCAGGGAACTTCTGGACGCAGCAGGATGGGAAACCGGGGATGACGGTATCCGTGAGAAAGACGGCATCCGCGCAGAACTGACTATGCTTTATCCGGCATCTGATTCTGTACGTCAGGCACTGGCAGAAGATACGAAGAATCAGCTTACCGAACTTGGAATCGAAGTGACGACTGAGGGTGTTGACTGGGATACCGCTTATACCAGAGCAGAATCAGAACCGCTTGTGTGGGGATGGGGAGCACATACACCGATGGAACTTTACAACATCTATCATACGATGAGCGAAACAGGACTGGCAGAATATTCTCCGTATTCCAATGAAACAGTTGATAAATATATGGATGAAGCACTGGAATCCAGTGATTTGGAGAGCTCTTATGATCTATGGAAAAAGGCACAGTGGGATGGTGAGACAGGGATTACACAGGATGGTGATATCCCCTGGATCTGGCTTTGCAATATTGATCATCTGTATTTCGTGAAAGACGGTCTTAAGATCGCAGATCAGAAAATCCATCCGCATGGACATGGCTGGTCAATTGTAAATAATGTAGATCAGTGGACATGGGAATAGATTATATAGGAATAACTCATATGGGGAATAGCGTATATGGGAACAGTTCACATGAAATAGTTCATATGAAAATAAATCATATAAAAATAAATATCGGAGAAATATTTTGAACAGTACAACAGGAAAATTTATTTTCAGAAATTTTATAAAAATGCTGCTGCTTCTGTTTGCAGTAAGTATTGCAGCATTTGCACTTATGACGGCTTCTCCCATTGATCCATTGAAAGCTAATGTGGGACAGACTGCTCTTGGAAGTATGAGCCAGGAGCAGATTGCGAAACTTGAGGAATACTGGGGCGTGGGAAAGCCGCCGGTGCAGCGGTATCTGGCATGGTTTAAAGACTTTGTAAGGGGAGATATGGGAGTATCTCTCCTTTACCGTCAGAAAGTAACCACAGTGATTGCTGTCAAACTCGGAAATTCGCTGTTTCTGATGATCACAGCGTGGGTTCTGTCAGGCTTGATCGGATTCCTGCTGGGTGCTCTGTCAGGAATGAAACGTGGAAAACCGATTGATAAAGTGATTAAAGGATATTGCCTGCTTATTTCCAGTACACCTGCTTTCTGGATTGCAATGCTTCTTCTGATGATCTTCGGGGTGTGGATGAAGATACT